>Ga0105051_10002269_pt1 | contig 24956 bp, 23 predicted proteins | sample FRY02_FD_78383 | JGI IMG/M metagenome (GOLD analysis project Ga0105051, IMG submission 78383) | Freshwater microbial communities from Lake Fryxell liftoff mats and glacier meltwater in Antarctica - FRY-02 (megahit assembly) | ecosystem: Environmental > Aquatic > Freshwater > Ice > Glacier... | reverse complement strand
TATTAAAAGTATAGAAGCTTCTAGTGTATTTTGTGTAGAACGGATTATGTTTAGTATTTTCTCGATCTCTGGATAGGCACAAAAAGAGAATGTTAGAAATAGTAAGAAGATTATTAAGTTTTTTACTCTTACTACTTGTTCATATTGTGATTTTTTGTTATCCATAAACCTCATCTCCCTTTATTAAAAAGTTAAATAATGAAGCTCCATAAAGTAAAGAGCTACATTATTTAAACCACGAAGGGAATGAAGATAGGTTTGATTCCCAAGGTGACCGGGGAGTTCGAAAACCGTTAACAACAGCTACGATAATCTTTAGAAAGAAGTTTCCTTCTGTCCTGAACATCACTATCGTCTCCCCGACCATAAGATCGAGGATCCTATCAATTTATGGCTGATAACGCCATGTTAAACGAAGTTTCGAAACCCCAAAGCCTAAGGCTATGGTTGTCATTGTATGTAATTAATTACTACAGTCAAGCAAAATTAGGTTCTCATTATATTCCGTAGCTATTTTGTAATATCTTCTTTAGATTACAAATTATGATTTTTCATATATTTTCAGGTGGTAAGTAAAGATTAATAAGAAATATTTAATTATTTATTTGTTGATTTTGAGTATCAGCCTAAATTATCATTGAATTATTTAGCTATGGCTTTCATTTTTTGATTAAAATGTCAGTAATATACACTAGCTAATTGGGTTATTAAGGGTTTTTTGCAGCATGTCTAAGAAAGCGGGTAATAGTAAGCAATCATTTATAGAATATAATGCGTCCTATAGATTAGCGGCTGGCGATAGTATAACATTTTATTGTAGCAACATTGCGGGTGGTAAAGTGTATGGTAAAACTATTACTAATACTTTTAGTACCGGAATGGGTGTTTTATATTCTGAACTTGATCAATCCCTTATCTTGGTTAGTCTAAGTGGAGATGGTGCTGAAGGTACTGAATCTTAACCTAATATTTGCCTGATCATTTTTGTCTCTGTGTATTTTATAATTATTATAAGTTGATGGTCGATTGAGTAGTATTAACTGTCAGCATAATCTTGGGCAAACGGGTTAGAAAAACCTAAAATTTATTCAACGGTTGGGAAAGGGGGGTAAAAAAACAATGGTGAGCCCGCCGGGGCTCGAACCCGGGACAACCTGATTAAAAGTCAAGTGCTCTACCAGCTGAGCTACGGGCTCACAAGTTATAGTAAATTGATTACTAATTTGTTATTAACAACGTAACAAAAACTCACCACTGTTTAATATAATCTCTAAGGTTAAGTAAGTGATTTTAAGTTAAAACCCACTCGAAACATATCACAATGCCCTAGAAATTGTGTTTTACTTTATGGTGGAAAAACGATAATATGTCAACAATTATTTTATAAATATAAGTGAATTGATTATTGATTATGGATGACAAAGATCAATATTCGGATGTTGTAATAATTGTTCCTTCGAGGATAGGTTCTACTAGGCTTCCGAAGAAGGCGCTAGAAAAAATTGGCAACAAAACCTTAATTGAACATGTAGTACTTAGAATTAAATCCAAGTTTAAAGGAAATTTGTATGTTGCTACTGATTCTGAGGAAATAGCTAATTTGGTTAAAAGATCTGACGCGATTGCCATAATGACAGACGAAGATTGTCCGACTGGATCGGATCGTGTCTTTCAGGCTTTTAAAACTATTCCATATAATGATAAAATAAAATACGTGATAAATGTCCAAGGAGATATGCCGTTTGTTGATTTGCATGTTGTGGGGCAAATTATTACCATGCTAAAAACAGAAGACTATGATATTGTGACTTCAGGAGTTAAAGTGGGCAAAGATATTGCGCAAGCAGAATCTAACGTCAAAATTGTTATAGATAAGCATGGAAGGGCTTTGTATTTTTCAAGGAGCATGATTCCACACGGTGGAGAAGAATTTTTGTATCATGTTGGTATTTATGGGTTCAAAGTTGAAGCTCTTGAAAAATTTATAAAACTAGAGAAAAGCAAATATGAAGTTTGCGAGAAATTGGAGCAGCTCAGGGCTCTTGAAAATGGTATGAAGATTGGTGTGTGTGTGTCTAGCGAGATACCGGTGTCAGTTGATACTAGGGGAGATCTTGAAAAGGCTAATCTGTATTATAATCAGCTGGCGTTATAGTTAAATAACTTATTTAAGAGAATATATATCTATGGTTTTGTTTAAAATATGTCTTTCAATAATATTGGTGCTTTCTTCTTTGCTTGCTGAAGCGAATACTAGGATAAAAGATATTGCCGCAGTAGAAGGTGCAAGGGAAAACTTGCTGGTGGGACAGGGATTGGTTGTTGGTCTGGAAGGTACTGGAGACAACTTGAAAAATACGGTGTTTACTAGAACTGGATTGACGGATTTTCTTGAAAGACTTGGTGTCAATGTTCAGGGTGATAAAGACATTAAGACGAAAAATATTGCAGCTGTGACAGTTACTTCTACCTTACCTGCTTTTTCTCGCCTTGGTACCAGAATTGATATAAAAGTTAGTGCTCTTGGTGATGCAAAAAGTTTAAAAGGGGGAACTTTGCTTGCCACTCCTTTGCTTGGAGCTAATGGTAATGTTTATGCTGTGGCTCAGGGCGCGGTTGCTTTGTCTGATTTTACCCCTGTTTCAGGGGATGTTAAGACAAAATCTAGTTCTGTTCAAACTAATGGTTATATTCAAAGTGGAGCGATTGTTGAAGATGAAATAGATTTTTCTTTTGTTGACATGAATAATATAAAATTTTCCTTATATTCACCAGATTTTGGAACTGCGATTGCAGTAGCTGGGGCTATTAATGATCATGTCCCTGGTAATACAGCTAGTGCTCTTGATGCGGCCACTATAGAAATTACTGTCCCATCTTATAGAAAAAATGATTTGGTTGAATTTATTGCTGAAATAGAAGGGCTTGAGGTTATACCAGATTATAAAGCTAAAATTGTTATAAATGAATCAACCGGTACTGTTGTAATCGGTGACAAAGTTAACATCAGGCCAGTTGCTATTGCTCAAGGAAACTTGATTGTCAATGTAGGGCAGCTTGATCTGAATCAATTTGATGAAAAATTTGGTCCCGAAACTGACGAAAAGAAAAGGGGTTTAGTAGATAGTTTTGCGGATCAAAGGCGCGGAAGATCTTTGCATCATTTTACTGAAGGGGCGACTCTTAGTGATCTTGTTTCTGGGTTGAACAGGCTAGGTGTTTTTCCAAGGGATATAATAAATATTTTGCACAACATGAAATCTGTTGGTGCCCTTGATGCTGTAATAGAAGTAAGATAGGTCGGTGTAAGCCGAGAAAGTCATAGTTGATGAAGTACTACGTGTCATGCCTGGCTTAATTCGGCATCTCAGGCAGCGGAGAAAATGCGGGGCAGAAGGCATGCGTAAGTCCAATAAATTCAGCATGACGGTGTGCGTCGAATGATGTAAAAATCATAGTTGAGGTGTTGTTAAGATATGCTTGCTATGACGCTTTAAAAAAATCAGTTAGATAATTAAAATGCCAAATAGTATAAATTACCTAGGTGGTGGTCTAAAAAACACCGGAACTCCAATAGAGCATTATAAAGTTATTGATGAGCGCCGAAGTGAATCTCGCAAGGTTGATAACTCGGCTAAAGCTAGTGAAGTTTTTGCAAAGGCTTTGAGTAAAGAGAAAATTAATGATGCAATAAAGAAAAATGAGACAAAATCTATTGCAAATAAAGCGGTAAAATCACTTGATAAGGACTCTACTTTAGGTGCTAAAAATATTCTGCCAAACAAGCCTAGTGCTAATGTGGCATCATCTTTAGTCAAAAAGGGAAAAGCTGGGTTAGAACCAGATGGCACAGATCTTGCTCGTATGAAGAAAGTAGCTAAAGAGTTGACTGATCAGGTTTATGGGTTCCTTTGGGCTCAGATGGCTGAAGGGGTCAATCAGAATCCTGAAGGTGGTTTTGGTGAAGCTATATTTCAGAAATCTTTATGGCCAGAGCTAGTAAAAAATAGCACAGGCAATGATTTGGATGAAATAGGCAAGGCAATTGTGCGGGACTTAGTAAAACAACAAGAAAATAATGTCAAACAACGAAAATAAAGCCATGAGTCAAGCGGCAGTTGTTAGTAATATAACGAAAGCATTAAAAGACTTGATAGCTGTAATTGAAAAAGAAAATGCGTTATTAAAGGTGGGGCAAGTTTCGGCCATTGATGTTGTCGTTGAAGCAAAAGTAGACGCCTTACATAAGTTTAATGAAGCGCAATTTGTTGTAGAAGAATACGTAAGGACTGGTCAAAAATTTGACCGAGATAGTTTGCCGATGGTAAAGTTGAAGGACTTATTTGGCGTATTGAATGAGTTAAATCGAAATAATGATATTCTTATTCGCAGCAATTTAGAAGTAAGCAATAAAATTGTTGAAATATACAAAGAAAGTAGGACTCAAGAGACGTTAAGACAATTTGGATATAATAAGGATGGCAAAGTTTCTGTCGCAGGAAAAATAGACAAAGTAATGCCATCTATTGGACTCAATGATAAGATTTAGGTAATTAAATATGGCTAAGAGTGTTGAACAAACATTAAGTTTAGTTAGAGAGCAGATAGATGTTGGAGCTCGTAATCTTGAATTAGTAGGAGATCCTAATGCTAGAAGGATTAGCACTTCTTTAACAGTTGATCAACTAGGCGGAAGTAAGGCTCATAGAACAAGTCTGAGTGAAAGTAGGTCAGTAAACATACTGCAAGAAAGAGCTTACGTTGAGCAAGTGACAAAACTGGGAAATAATAACACATACACTGAATTTTTGAGCGATTTACAATCTGTAATTGGTGGTGAAAAAGATCCTCAGGTGTCTAGGCTTGTAAATACCATAGATAGTTTTTTTGCTCAAGCAAAAATTCTTGAATCAAGCAATGGCCATTCGATGAGGCAAGCGTTTATTAATAAGGCTGAAGAAGTTAGTGCGGCAATTACCGGGGCCTCTAAGAAAGTCACGGACTTAAGGTTTGACGCAGATAAACGTTTAAAGCAAAGCGCTCATTCAGCAACTGGTACTATAAAAGCGCTTTTTAATTTGAACCAACAAATGCTGATTAGCTCATCTCCAATCAGACTTCATGATAAAAGAGATCAACTGGTTCGAGAATTAGCGCATAATTTTGATATCAAAGCCAGCTATGGTGCTAGTGGAACTGTTAAAATTGAAGCGAAATCTAGCGGAGAATTAATCGTTGCAAGTGATTATTACTCCCAGTTTAGTTACGACGGAGTGGAAAGTATTGATGCTATAATAGAAAATAATGACTATCCACCTTTAATGATTACTCAGTTTGGAAGAGATGGCAAGGAAACGCATTCGAAGGTTTTTATTGGCGGAAGTGATGATTCAACGATGTCTGTTAGTGGTGGACAATGGTCAGCTTTAATTGATCTTAGGGACAAAATATTGCCAGAAACTGGCGATAAGATTAAAGCATTAGGGAGTAATTTTGCGGATAAACTAAATGCAATTCATAATAATGGTTCTCCTTTTCCGCCCAAAGATTATTTTAAGAGCTCTATTGACATTAGCAGAGGACAAGATCTTGAGTGGGGTGATCCATTTACTATTCATTTTGTTAGTAAAGAAGGTAATCAGCTTCTTGGTGGAGCAGGCAGATTGAACCCGGCGACAATTGACATGAGGAGTCTAGCTAGTACTGCTTTGAGTGGGAAAGCAACAATAGCTGACCTAATAAAAGAGCTTAATGAGAAGCTAGATTTGTCTCCTTCAAGACCAAGGGCGGCAATAGGCGCGATTACTGACGGCGCTGGTGTTCCTGTTCAGGTGCCAGGAGAATATTTACTCAATAATATCCAGCTGCGTGCAAGAGGTCCGGTAAATCCAGCAGATGGTAATAGTTTTACCTTTGATCTGGATCTGCAAGGAAGCTCGCATTTTGGTAGTAATATTGAGGTGCTTGAAGTACGTACTGAAGATGTTGCAACTGGATTAAATCAACAAGCTGTGGTAACAGACCAGCTTCCTGGAAGTTTTAGGTTAGAAAAAGATACAAACACGGCTACTGGACAAAATATTAAAGTGCAAAATGCAGTAGCTGGTAGAGTTATTACGATCAGAGTTAGGATTACTGGTGATAATGGAGTAGTTTCAGAAGGTACAGTTTCGTTTGCTGCACCACAGCCAGCAACCGTTGTAAATGATAGAATTGCTTTTGATAGCACTCTTAATGTTAATGGTGGCGTAACTACAGGCGCATTCAATCCAGTCCCTCTAACAAGCCATTCAGGTGTTGCAAGAGCAAAACTTGTTGATGATAATGGTATAGAAATAGACCCTAATTCAGGTCAGAGTGGTAAGCTTGTTATTGAAACTAATGATGATTCATATGGACTTGTGATTCAGGGTGGAAATTTTGGCTCTCTGTTTGGTTTTAATGATTTATTTAAATTCGATGATCGAACAGGAGAACTAAATCTTAACCAAGAAATAGTTGATGATGTAAGTAAATTATCGATTGGTAGAGCTGAAAAAGATGCGGGCATAGCAACGGCTCATACAGTTGGTGATGTAAAAGCTAAGGCAACCTTAGTTTTTGCTGGTGGTGCCTTAGCTGCAGGTGATACGATAACAATAAATCTTCCTGGTTGGCTTGCTCCTGTTGCATTGGTGTTTGTTAACGCTTTAAACCCAATTCCTAATCCAAATGAAGTTTTGGTTGCCGATGGTCTTTTTGGGCCTGGACCGGATAACTTGATGAATAGAATAAACGCCCATCCACAACTTCGCGGCCTTGTTTTGGCAGGAAATACAGGAGGTAACCTGACTATTGAGTCAAAAGCTGCTGGGACTGGTGGTAATACTATTACTGTTGCATCGAACTTAGCCGCCGCGACGGTAGATATAAATGGGCAAGGAGCCAATGGCGTTAACGGAGCTACGGCGTTAAATGCTGGAAATGGAGTCGCTGGAACAAATAAAGTTGAAGCTTCGCCGGTATTTGGTTATACTATGAAGCCAAGAAATCAGCAAGTTCTTCAAGACTTAAGTGAATTACAAACTGAGCTTGTTACTATTGCAGCAGATAGTTCTTTGCCAAATACAGTTGCGACATTATCTGGTCTTGCGACTATTGTTACTGGTTTGTTGTCTGATGCTGTTAATGAAGCGAAAATTGAATCAGATGTTGCAAAAATTGTCCTAGAGAGGACTGGTGCTCAAGTAAAAAAAGATTCTGGTATTAGCAAAGAACAAGAGTACTTAAGAGTCCTAGACTTAGCAAGACTTATGTCGACTTTGTCTCATTTGCTTAGTATGTTGCAAAACACATTGGTAAAAGCTGAAGATATTATGTTTTCAAGATAAATAATTTTAAGAGATAAATAATATGCCAACTATAGGAAGTAACCTTACATCAGCCCTTGATATATTAAATTCCGTTTCTGGAAAACGTAGAGATATAGGTGATCTGTCTAATAAAGTTCAAGATTCATTGGCTAATGTTACAACTGGACAAAAATTTGGTTCGCGCGCAGAGCTGGATGCTACTGGATTATCAGGAAGATTTGATAATGCTCAGGCTATGATTTTAAAAGCTGAGGCGAATAAGACAACGGTATACGTGTCAGACGGTAAGCTTAAATCACAACAACAGGCTCTTATTGACATTAATAAGGCGATGGTTAGATTTGAGCAAGAACGAGCACACAATTCCGCAGCCGCTGGAACAGATGCTCAGAAAGCGGACAAAGCCTTGGGTGAAATTGAGCGAATTATGCGAAGTAAAAACCAATCAGGCGAGTATATATTTGGTGGTAATGATCCGTTTACTGATCCATTATCAGTCATCGATCCTGTTACAGGTGACAGAGTTGCGATTAATCTAAAAACTCAAAGTAATGTAGTAGGTGGTAGCGTATTAGTAAATAATTATAGTGATGCTGCTCCAGATGTAACGGTGGTAACTGTCTCTTCCGCTCATGAGGTAAAACAAGGCTTTCTATATCCTGGAATGGATTCTATGGTTAAAACTATAGGATACCTAAATATGGTTAAAACTGGAGTTGTTGCTGGTGCTCCTGGTGTACCGGCAGTTACCCTTGCAGATATTGGTGCTGCCCAGGACGTTCAAAGACTTGCGCGCGGAGAGACGCAAGTTCTTGTTAATCTTGAAATAGAAAAAGTTGAGGCAGCAAAAAGTATTAACTTATCAGATATTAATTCAGCCTCAGCAATCCTGAAAGAGTTTAAAGGAGATTTGGTAGAGTTGACTGGTAGAGCTAAGACATTGCTCGAAAGTTTTGTGGCTTCGATTTCTATTGCTAATGCCGGAGATAGGGCTTTTGACGCACTGCTTCAAAATAGTAGGATTTAAGCAAGGCGTATAGAGAAGGTTCTCGTAACGAGTCGAATACAAGATCATTCTGAACTTATTTCATGATCTCTGGAAGCAAAAGAAGATCCCGGGTCAAGCCCGGGATGACAAAATAAACTGTCATCTCCTGAAATTAAACCGGTATGAAAAGGCTTAATCAAGTTCTAAACATAAAATCAAAAAACTATCTAAAAATTGTCAAATTATTGACAGACGCTGGAGCGCAAGTAAGGCTTGTTGGTGGCGTTGTTAGAGATACTTTGCTTGGAGTGCCAACAAAAGATATAGATATGGCAACTGACTTTAAGCCATTGCAAGTTATTAGTGTCTTAGAAGCTCATGGAGTAAAAGTCATACCTACTGGTATAAAGTTTGGCACAGTTTCAGCTCTCATCAATAAAGAAGTTTTTGAAATTACTACTTTAAGAAAGGATTTGTCCTGTGATGGTAGGCATGCTGATGTCGAGTATGGTAATGATTTTAGAGAAGATGCTCAGCGTCGGGATTTCACGATTAATTCGCTCAGTTACTGCCCTATAAAACATGAAATATATGATTATTTTGGTGGTGTTGATGATCTCAATAATCGCAGAGTTATATTTATTGGTACTGCGGATGAAAGGATTCAGGAAGATTACTTGCGAATACTTCGGTTTTTTAGGTTTTCTTGTAAATATGCTAATAAGATAGATGAAGAAGGGCTAGCGGCCTGTGTCAGATTTAAAGATACGTTGAGGTTGCTTTCTGCTGAACGAATAAAGCATGAAATGGATACTATGTTGTCTTTTGAGCGGAGCCCATATATCTTAGCAAAAATGTATGATTTAGAGATTATGCAGGTTATTTTTCCTGTTACTAGATATGATCAAGTGATGCACATAAAAGCTATAAATATAGGGAAGGATTTTAACATATCCCTTGATTTAGGTGTTGTATATGCAATTTTGTTTAGTGTGTCGTTAGACCTCTCCCATAACTCTACTTTCACAGACGATTGCGTTATCGTTCCAGTGCTCAGATCTTCATGTATACCAAGCCTGCTGCGATCTTCTGCCCCGTATACTCCTAGCTCTCGCCTAGCAGAAGAAAGCTCTGCAAAAGATCTATTGAAAAAATTATTAGAGTTAAAATTTTCTAGAGCTGAAGCGTTATTAGTAATAAAACTATTACAGTTAAAAAAATCTTTAGATAAATGGTCTGTGGAGACATTATTAAAAGTAATTTGGCTTGAAGAGAAATCGTTTTTGAGCTATTTTGTCCTTGCTTCTGTGTGGCTTGAAGATAACAAAATAGTTTATGATTTATTGGCTAGCCTAAAGAATAAAGATGTTCCTAAATTTCCAGTTGATGGAAATGATCTTATAAAATTGGGCTATAGAGGAGAGACTCTTGGTAAACTAATAAAGAGCTTGAAGCATAAATGGATTCAAAGCGATTTTGCTTTGAATAAAGAAGAAATAATTAATTTGGTGAAAAATTGTGAAATATAGATTGGTGTTAGTGTTATTTATTTTGATGAGTAGCTTGTCAGCAAATGCCAAGCCCAAAATAGTAACCAGTATTACGCCAATTGCAAGTTTGGTTGCTATGCTCACTGAGGATGAAGCTGATGTGATTGCGATTAACACTTCATCTGGTTGTCCACATCATTATCAGATGAAACCGTCTGATAAGGAAAAGATTTTTGATGCGAAAATGTTGATTTATATAGATGATAATTTTGAAAGTTTTGCTGGAAAATTAGCTGAAAAATTCAAAGGTAAAGTTATAAAAATTAGTGATTTTGGATCCATAAATTTTCAAGATGACAAGGATGCAATAAACTGGCATTTTTGGCTTGATCTTGATAATGTTTTGGCTCTCCACGAAGAGCTCGCAGAAGTTATTATAAAAGAAGTACCTGAGCTCAAATTAATAGTCGAGTCAAACAGAAATAAAGCTAGCGCTAAAATTAAGTCGCTAATTCAACTTAAGGACCATGAATTATCGTCGATTAAAGATGTGGTTGTGGTAAGTGACAGCTTCGAGCATTTTTTTAATGGTATTGATGCTGGGGTTGTTAAATTATATCAAAAACCGCATTCAAGTTTAAAGGATTATAGTGATATTGAGTCTATCCTAAATAATCAAACCAATCAATGTGTGGTGGTTGATTCAAATCAAGATGATAGTGTGTATAAGAAATTTAACAAAAGAATTATTAAAATAGATTCTGAAAATTGGATAAGCGAAGATGAAAATGGCTCTAAGGCAGATTTGTTTTGTAGAAAATACTTAGAAATGATCGAGTTATTAAAACAATGTGTAGACAAAAGTTAAGTTGCCCTCTTGCAGATGTAACATAATCTCAATATCTAATATTATGTGAGTCAAAAAGGCAAAGTATGTTGCCAACATGAAAAAATAGTTGAATTATTGATTGAGCAAAAACCTTCTTAAATAAAGAATTATTGCGAGAGGCTTCTTCTTTTAGACAACTAATTTTATAAAGTAGATAACAAAAATGCTGACCTCCCTATATCTTATATGTGCAATTTTCCTTGTATTTCTAAATGGTTTTTTTGTAGCAGCAGAATTTGCTATGGTACGGTTGCGTACTACAAAAATAGAAATTCTACAAACAACTAAAGGATTTAGTGGAATTATCCTTGCTAAAATTCATAAAGATATAGATTCCTATCTCTCGGCTTGTCAACTTGGCATCACTTTAGCTTCCTTAGGATTAGGATGGGTAGGAGAGCCAGCTTTTGCGCATTTGGCAAAACCCATATTAGAGTTAGTGGGCATTGTATCAGAAACTCTCGTAGAAATTATTTCATATATAGTTGCATTTTCTATTATATCTTTTCTCCACATTGTAGTGGGCGAATTGATGCCAAAGACCATGGCTATTCGTCAAGCAGAGAAAATTTCCCTATTAACGGCTATACCTTTGTATGGTTTTTACTGGATTCTGTTTCCCGTAATCTATTGTCTTAATAGCTGTGCTTTTATGTTATTAAAAATGTTCAGATTAGATAGTGTGAATGAGGATGAAAATGCCTACTCTGTAGAAGAATTGAAAATAATTTTAACAAGTAGTCATTTACATGGAGGGATAGAACAAGACGAGGCCAGAATCCTTACTAAAGCTTTAGAGTTTACAAAATTATTGATTAGTGACGTAATGCAACCAATTGAGAGCCTTGTAGCTCTAAATAATAAACATTCTATAAAAAATAACTTAGCCTTAATTGCTGATCGTCATTATAGTCGTTATCCTGTTTACCAAGAAAGTATAGAAAATATTTTAGGTATTATCCATGCGAAAGATTGTTTTGCTGCTTTAGCGCACGGTTCAGAAATTATTAACTTTGATGGTTTGTTGCGCCCAGCACTAAAAATTAATACCAGTGAAGAAGCATTAGATCTTTTGCCAAGATTCCAAAATGGGATGACTCACTTAGCTCTTGTATATCAAGATGAACAGTTGGTTGGTTTTGTAACCTTGGATAATTTACTTCAGGCATTGACTGGTAAAATAAAAGATGAATTCCATCGTGCTAAATAACCTATCTTATGATAAGATAAATATATTCCTTGTATAAGCACTGGGGACAATAGCTCTACTCTTGTACTGTTCAAGTGAGAGAAATTACCTGTTGCAGCTTTATCTAGTGTGTAGCCCATTCAGGCTCTTCACGACAAGCTTTTATACAAACACTATTAATTACTTTACCTATAATAGTTCAGGCTAAATAGTTAGAATCTCTTCTTCTCTGGATTTTATGACAACATCAACCTTGCTTATAAAATCATCAGTAAGTTTCTGAATTTCTTCGGAGTGATCATGATGCTCATCTTTAGAGAGATTATGGTCTTTTTCCATTTTTTTAAGTATATCCATACCATCGCGTCTGATGTTACGCATTGCTACTTTAGTATTTTCACCGTATTTATGCGCTAGCTTTACCAACTCTTTTCTACGCTCTTGGCTTATTATCGGTAAGCTCATACGTATAAGTTGACCATCAGAGCTAGGATTTAAACCAAGGTTTGCATCAGCGATAGCTTTTTCTACCGTCTTAACCATAGATTTATCCCAAACTTGAACGCTAATTGTTTTGGCGTCTGGGGTTGAAACTGTTCCGACTTGAGATATAGGCATTTTGCTGCCATAGGCTTCAATAACAACTGGGTCTAGTAAGTTTACTGAGGCTCTACCGGTTCTAAGGCCTTTTAATTCCTTGTCTAAGACCGCGATTGTCTTGTCCATTTTTTCAGTTAGTTCTTGTTTTAATAACTTGTCCATTATTTCCCCCGTATAAGCGTATATTCTCCTTTATTTTGCAGTACTTTAGCAAAATTCCCACGTTCTTTGATAGAAAAAACTTTGATAGGCAGCTCGTTTTCTCGTGCGACAGCTATTGCTGCCATATCCATAACTTTCAAACTATCTTTAAGTACATCAGTATATGTTATTTCATTGAATTTAGTTGCGTTTTCATCCTTCTTAGGATCAGAGCTATATACACCGTCAACATTTGTTCCTTTGAATAAAACATCACAATTCATTTCAACGGCTCTTAGTACGGCTGCGCTATCTGTTGTAAAAAAGGGGCTACCTATTCCTGCGGCAAAAATTACCACTCTTCCTTTTTCCATATGTCTTTTTGCTCTACGTCTTATGAATGGCTCGCAAATGCTGGTCATTGGGATAGCGGACTGGACTCTGGTGTATATACCAGCTCGCTCCATTGAACTTTGTAGCGCCAGTGCGTTAATTACTGTTGCTAACATTCCCATATAGTCAGCAGAGGCCCTTTCCATTCCAAGTAACGAAGCGTCTGCGCCGCGATATATATTTCCGCCACCAACGACGACACATACTTGGATGCCTAATTCGCATACTTCTTTAATATCAGCGGCAATACCGTTTAAGGTGTCAATGTCATGACCAAATTTTTTGTTGCCCATCAGAGCTTCACCAGAAACTTTGAACAAAACTCTTTTACAGTTTTCTATGGGCATATAGATTATTTTTTTGAATATATAGATGAGCGCAATCGTATCGCCAACTATTGTTTTTGTCAAGAAAACTAGTGGTTTGAAAGTGAAAAAGTACCACTAATGGCCGTCGCCGTCAAGTAATACAGCCAAAGCAATTTGAGATGATGTTACTCAAAGACTTCTTGCTACCTAAAATGCAAGAATTATGGCTCTTTAAGCGCTTAATTCATTAACTTGAGGGTACCGTTTATTCCTATACATTCCTATTTGCAACAGAGTAGTTTGAGCTCACTGTTATAATAAATTATCAAGCTTTGTCGAAATCAATGCCCTCATATGTCGTATCTTGCAACAGTGATTTGGTCAAAACTTGATTATAAATTCTAACTAACAATAAAAAACATTGGTTTTCGGGTAGGCGTTGTTTATTATGTCTTATAATACTTAAAAACATTTAAAGAATGCCAAAGCTAACTATAGATAATAAAGAAATTGAAGTAGAAGATGGTTTGACAGTCATGCAAGCTTGCGAGCAGGCTGGAATTGAAATCCCTCATTTTTGTTTTCATGAGCGTTTGAAAATCGCTGGTAATTGTCGCATGTGTTTAGTGGAGATGGAAAAGGCTCCTAAGCCTATTGCTTCTTGTGCCATGCCAGTAGCTGAGGGTATGGTTATTAAAACCGATACTCCGGTAATTAAGAAGGCTCGTCAAGGGGTTATGGAATTCTTGTTGATTAATCACCCGCTAGATTGTCCAATATGTGATCAAGGTGGTGAATGCGATCTTCAAGACCAAGCGTTTAAGTATGGCAAAGGAACTAACAGATATGCGGAAAATAAAAGATCTGTGGTAGATAAAAATCTTGGCCCGTTGGTAAAAACACAAATGACGCGTTGTATTCATTGTACGCGTTGTATTCGGTTTTCTACAGAGGTGGCTGGGGTACCTGAGATGGGAGCTATCCATCGTGGTGAGCATATGGAAATTACAAGTTACCTTGAAAAAACTCTAACCTCTGAGCTTTCGGGTAATATCATAGATTTATGTCCCGTTGGCGCTCTTACTTCAAAGCCTTACGCTTTTAATGCAAGAAGCTGGGAGCTTGAAAAGACAGAGTCTATTGATGTTATGGATGCAATGGGATCAAACATTAGAATTGATTCAAGGGGCTTGGAAGTTATGCGAATTCTGCCAAAGCTGAACGAAGATATTAATGAAGAATGGATATCGGATAAAGCAAGGTTCTCTTATGACGGTTTAAAGGTCCAAAGATTGGATGTGCCGTATATAAAAGAAGGTAATAAATTAGTTAGTTCCAGCTGGAGTCAAGCGCTTTCAGCTGTTGCAAAAAAAATGAATTCTATAAGCGGTAATGAAATTGCAGCGATTGCCGGAACTACCAGCTCGTGCGAGTCTATGTTTTTACTTAAAAAACTTCTGGCTAGAGTCGGTTCGAATATAGTCGATGCTAATCAGTTTGGTTACAGTATTGATACAACAAACAGAAGTAACTACCTCTTTAATACAACGATTGCCAATATTGAAAAAGCGGATTTTTGTTTGCTTATTGGCGCTAATCCAAGGCAAGTTGCGCCAGTTTTAAATGCAAGGATAGGGAAGGTAGTAAGAAATGGCCAAATGAAAGTGGCAAGAATTGGCCAGGTAGACGACCAAACTTATTCTATTATTGAGCTTGGAGATAGTTTGTCAGTGCTTGAAGAAATCTTAGCTGATAAATCAAGTGTCGTGAAAGAGTTGAAGAGTTACAAATATCCAATGATTATTGTTGGTGATGCGGCCCTTACCAGATCTGATGGTTTTGCTATTTTATCTGTTGTTCATGAAATAGCCAAAAAGCATAATATTGTACGAGATGATTGGAATGGAATAAACATTTTGCATAATCATGCTTCAATGGTTGGTGCTCTTGATATTGGTTTTATCTATGGCAAGAATGGCAATGGGACAGAGGAAATATTAAAGATGACAAAAACTGGTAAGGTCAAGATGCTTTACTTGCTTGGCGCGGATGATTTTGATATAAGCCAGATTGGTGAAGATTGTTTTGTTGTTTACCAGGGGCATCATGGCGATGCGGCGGCATCTCGCGCAAATGTTATTTTGCCAGAAGCGGCTTATACAGAACAAGATGGTATTTTTGTAAACCTGGAAGGATTACCTCAATATGCAAGAGCCGCAGTTTCTCCTGTCGGTCAGGGAAAAGAAAGTTGGAACATAATCTCTCGTTTATCTGAGAATCTAGATATTGATTTAGCCGTTCAGTCTTTAGGTGATGTCAGAAGATTAATGGCAAAGGAAAATATGATATTTGCAAACATAGATACTATTATTCCGACAAATTTTGTCCATTTTAAATCGTCAGCGAAACTAACAAAAAAGCCTTTAACTAAAGTAAAATTCAATTACTACATGAGTGATCCAATTAGCAGAGCCTCGGTCACTATGGCAAGGTGCAAAAAAGAGTTAACCTCTTCTTTGGAGAGGGCGTTATGACCATAATGGAAATATTTAACGAGTATGGTTTGCCTATTATATTTATCGTAGCAAAAATTTTGCTTATTACTTTGCCTCTATTATTGTGTGTAGCCTACCTTACCTACGCAGAAAGAAGAGTTATTGGGTTAATGCAAATGAGAAGAGGGCCCAATGTCGTGGGTCCATTTGGGCTTTTGCAGCCAATCGCAGATGCGGTGAAATTGTTATTTAAGGAAGTGATAGTACCAACTGCTGCTAGTAAAGTAGTCTTTATTATTGCGCCAATGATTACTTTTGTCTTAAGTCTGATTGGGTGGGCTGTGGTGCCGTTTGGCCAGGGCCTTGTGCTTGCTGATATTAATGTTGGGGTGCTTTACGTGCTTGCGATATCTTCACTTGGAGTATACGGTATTATTATGGCTGGTTGGGCTAGTAACTCAAAATACGCCTTTTTAGGAGCTATTCGTTCTTCTGCTCAAATGATATCTTATGAAGTGTCTATGGGGCTAGTAATTGTGACAGTTTTATTGGTTACAGGTACTTTAAATTTGAGCGAAATTGTTGAGTATCAAAGGACAATGCCTTTTTGGATTCAATTACTTATGGCACCTATGGCAGTGGTTTTCTTTATTTCAGTTTTGGCGGAAACAAATCGATTGCCATTCGATCTGCCTGAAGCTGAGGCTGAGCTTGTAGCTGGATATAATGTTGAATATTCTTCTATGGCATTCGCCCTATTTTTCTTAGGTGAATATGCCAACATGATTTTGGTAAGTGCCATTACGGTTACTTTTTTTATGGGCGGGTATCTTCCGCCATTCAATATAGAGTTTTTAGAAATTATTCCAGGTCTTATTTGGTTTGTTGTTAAAGTTACTTTCTTATTATTTGTGTTTCTTTGGATCAGGGCAACTTTGCCAAGATATAGATATGACCAGTTAATGCGTATTGGTTGGAAATTCTTTTTACCACTTACGTTATTTTGGGTAGTGCTTGTGGCCTCGCTTTTGATGTTAACCGATAATTTACCAGGGTAAGGGAAATATTATGATGAAATATATCAAGTCTTGGGTTTTGTACGAAATATTGATCGGCATGGCTTTGACTTTAAAATATTTCTTTAAGCCTAAAGTAACATTGAATTACCCTTATGAAAAAAGCCCAGTTAGTCCGAGATTTAAGGGAGAACATGCGCTTAGGCGTTATGCCAATGGTGAAGAGCGCTGTATTGCATGTAAGCTTTGTGAAGCGATTTGTCCAGCTCAAGCAATTTTGATTGAAGCAGAAGAGCGTGATGATGGCAGCCGGCGCACTACGCGTTATGACATAGACATGACAAAGTGTATTTACTGCGGGATGTGCCAAGAAGCATGCCCGGTGGATGCGATAGTTGAGGGGCCTAATTTCGAGTTTGCAACAGAGACGCACGAGGAGCTTTTGTACGATAAAGAAAAATTGCTACGAAATGGGGAGATTTGGGAGCAAGAGCTTGCACAGAAACTGAAAAATGATTATCCGTACAGGTAAATAAAGATGGCTATATTTTTCTACATGTTTGCAACATTAATAGTACTTAGCGGTATTATGGTTATTCTGAGTCGTAACCCTGTACATGCGGTGCTCTGGTTGATATTTACATTCTGCAACGGGGCTGGATTGATGGTGCTGATGGGGGCGGAGTTTATAGCAATGATGCTTATTATTATTTACGTTGGAGCTGTTGCGGTGTTGTTCCTTTTTGTAGTAATGATGCTTGATATTAAGTTTTCGGAATTTAAGGGTAGTGTTGATTCAGAAATGTCATTTGCCTTTGTTATGGCTTTTTTCTTGTTTGTAGATCTTGCAGTAATAATTTTACTTGGAACTAAAACTATTGTCCCTATTGGTAGCGTAACTTTTGCAATACTGCCAGATGTTGGAAATGCTTATGCTGTTGGTCGGTTGCTTTATACTGAATTTATCTTACCGTTCCAAACTGCTGGAATAATTTTATTTGTTGCCATGGTTGCTAGTATTTCTTTAACATTAAGGCGTCGCTCTGGTGTAAAAAGACAAAATGCAGCAGAGCAAATGGCTCGAAATAAAGATAATAGCTTGTCAGTAGCGCAAGTTGATGGAAAATCGGGTTTAGGTAATTTGAATTATGACAATTAGTGAAATTTCTTTAGAACATTATTTGATTCTTTCGTCACTTCTATTCTCGATTGGCGTGGCAGGGTTGTTTATGAATCGAAAGAATGTGATTACTATTTTGATGTCAATAGAACTAATGCTTTTGGCTGTAAACATTAATTTTGTAGCTTTTTCTGTTCATTTACAAGATATTGTAGGTCAGGTGTTTAGCATTATTATTCTCTCGATTGCCGCAGCTGAAGTTTCAATAGGGCTTGCTATCTTGGTTTTATATTCCAGGAATAGGAACTCTATTGAAATTGAAGACATCAATCAGATGAAGGGGTAAGTTTGTATGGAATTTGTATTAAAGTTGATCGTATTTTTACCTCTTATTTCTGGAATAATTAACGGTATATTTTGCAAGAAATTCACTAATTCTGTAGCGAGTACTATCTCTAGCATAGCTATCGTTATTTCGGCTATATGTTCTGTGATGATCTTTATTAAAGCTGGTATTAATAAAGAAACTATGCATGTTGTGATTGCAAACTGGATTAACACATATGAGTTATATATCAATTGGTCCCTTTATGTAGATCAGCTTACGGCGATTATGTTTGTCCTCGTGACATCAGTTTCTGCTGTGGTGCACATATATTCGCTTGGTTATATGGCTGATGATAAGAATTTACCAAAATTTTTGTCATATCTATCATTGTTTACATTTTTCATGTTAGCTTTGGTTTCTGCTGATAATTTTGTTCAGCTTTTCTTTGGTTGGGAAGGAGTTGGTTTATGTTCCTATTTGTTAATTGGGTACTATTACCATAAGGAATCGGCAAATAGTGCTGCTGTAAAAGCTTTTGTTATCAACAGGGTTGGTGATTTTGCTTTTATAATCGGTATTGTGATGATTATTATTTATGCAGAAAGTGTAGATTTTGTTGATGTGTTTGCAGTATCTGAAAGTCTCTCCCAATCATCGATCGAAATTCTAGGTATGGACTTTATCATTTTAGATGTGATATGTCTCATGCTCTTTTTAGGTTGTATGGGCAAATCGGCTCAAATAGGTATGCATGTGTGGCTGCCAGATGCCATGGAAGGACCAACTCCAGTCTCAGCCCTTATTCACGCGGCAACTATGGTTACAGCTGGAGTATTTTTGGTTGCTAGATGTTCGTTTATGTTTGAGTACAGTCCAAATGTATTGCAAATAATAACAGTAGTTGGAGCTGTGACCTGTCTGTTTGCAGCGCTTGTGGCTATTGCACAAACTGATATTAAGAAAATTATTGCTTATTCTACTTGTTCACAACTTGGATATATGTTCTTTGCTTGCGGAGTTTCAGCATACCAGGCTGGTATCTTTCATTTGGTAACGCATGGGTTCTTTAAAGCTTTATTATTTTTATCTGCTGGAAGCGTTATTCATTCATGTCATGAGCAGGATATTTTCAAGATGGGTGGTCTCAAGGCAAAAATGCCGATAACATATGCTAATTTTTGGATGGGATCACTGGCAATTATCGGCATATTCCCATTTGCTGGGTTTTATTCAAAAGATTTAGTGCTTGAATCCGCTTATGCGCATGGTGGAGTCGGTACTTTTGCCTTTGTACTTGGGATAATTGCAGCTACTCTTACTGCGATATATTCATTTAAAATAATAGTTTTAACTTTTCATGGCAAAACTAGGCTTAGTAAAGAAATATATGACCACGCGCATGAGTCACCAAAGATAATGAATATACCGCTGCTAGTGTTAACGGCTGGGACTTTATTTGCTGGCATGGTTGGTTATTATATTATTGGTATAAGCGATACAAATGGATTCTTTTTTGGCAGTATCTTTAATTTAAGCTCACCAAGTCATGAACATCATATTGCAAAGGTTATTGAGTTATTGCCTCTTATCGTTGGCGTCAGTGGAGCTTTATTTGGTATATATGCCTATAAGGGGAGTGTGCATGCTACCATTTCTGGCCAATTCAAATATACATATTGCGTTTTAAAGAATAAGTTTTTCTTTGATGAAATATTTAACAAACTGTTGGTTGGTCCAATAAATTGCTTAAGCAAGCTTTCCCAAATTTTCGATAAAAAAGTAATAGATCGATTCGGCCCAGATGGTTTTAGCCTAGCAACTAAAGGCCTTAGTTGGTGTATGTGCCAAATTCAGACTGGCTATATTTTTAACTATGCATTCTATATGATCTTTGCGCTAGTTGTATGTATTACGGTATTTGTTGGAAAATATTTATTTTATGGGGTGGGTATTTAGATGTCAGATTTACCAATACTATCCATTAGTATTTTATTGCCATTAATTAGTGCATTGTATATTACTTTTTTTATAAGCCATAGTAAATCTGATAGAAAGCAGGTTTACGCTATGTATGTGGCGATTTTGTCTTCAACACTTACTCTTATTTCAACAACATATTTACTATTAAGATTTGACAATAAAGCCGCGCTTTATGAATTTCAATTTGTTGAGCGTTATAAATGGATCGATTCGATCGGTCTTGAGTTTTATGTTGGCGTTGACGGTCTATCTATATATTTTATTTTTCTTAGTGCTCTTCTTTCTTTGATATGTATCGTTGCTAGTCTGTTTACTATTAAGAAGTATATTAAAGAGTTTTTATTATGTTTCCTGTTGTTAGAGTCTTTTTGTATAGGTGCTTTTTCATCTCTTAATTTATTACTTTTTTATGGGTTTTTTGAAGTTATATTGATACCTATGTATCTGATAATTGGAATTTGGGGCGGAGAAAATAGGGTTTATGCGGCGGTCAAATTCTTCTTATATACTTTTTTTGGTTCGGTATTCCTGCTTATTGCATTAATATATATCTATAGTAGTTATAACACGTTTGATATAGCAGAACTCTCGTCAAAAATGAACCCAGAACTTGGAGTTGGTAAGCTATTATGGCTTGCTATGTTTGTCTCATTTGCTGTAAAAGTACCGATGGTCCCATTTCACACATGGCTTCCTGATGCTCACGTTCAGGCTCCGACAGCTGGTTCGGTTATGTTGGCTGGTATTTTGTTAAAATTGGGTGGGTATGCTTTCCTAAGGGTTATGCTACCGTTACTTCCTGAAGCTTCTATGTATTTTGCTCCTTACGTAATATGGATGAGTGGTTTTGCGGTTATCTACGCTTCTTTTGTTGCTTTAGCGCAAGAAGACATGAAAAAGATGATAGCGTATTCTTCTGTTGCTCATATGGGGTACGTTACTGGAGGCATATTCAGTTTTTCAACTAGTGGGATGACTGGAGCTGTATTCCAGATGATAAGCCACGGACTAATCTCATCTGCTTTGTTCCTTGTTGTGGGAATGCTATATGAGCGTCATCATACTAAGGAGATTAGTAAATATGGAGGTGTGGCAGCTAGTATGCCTGTACTTGCTACTTTCTTCATGATAGCTATGCTTGGATCGGTAGGTCTGCCTGGGTTAAGTGGATTTGTTGGGGAACTATTGAGTATTCTAGGAGTGTTTGCAGTTAATCCAATTGCCGGAATAATGTGCGCATTTGGTGTAATTATAGGAGCGGTTTACATGCTTAAGCTTTATAAACTAGTTATGTTTGGTAAAGTAACTGACAAATCAATTATTAAATTTAAAGATCTTGAGCTATACGAAAAGGTAGCGATGTTACCTTTGATAATTTTAGTAATATATATTGGTATAAAGCCAGAATGTATTTTATCGGTGATAAGCGTCCCTATTGAGCGTTTAGCGTTATATTACAGTATAGTATGATGATACTAAATATAGTTGTGGAATAGAAATATATGATAAATCAATTTATAATTGTAATCCCAGAAATATTGTTGGCATCCCTTGCGATAGTTATGCAGATTGTAGCGGTATACACCAAGAATGCTTCAAGACAAATTGCCCTTGCGACTACATTGCTTGGTCTTGGGATAGTCTATTATATGCTATATTTTGTTCCAGAATATGAATTGGGTTTTACTTTGTCATTTGCTACTTCACCGGCAATCTCTCTATTTAAGGCTATCGTGCTTGGACTTGCTTTAATGAGTTTGGTTGTGTACAGAGATATTGCAAAGATAGCTAACAGCAAGCTTAAGATAGAATTTATAACATTGGTTTTGCTTTCTACGCTTGGGGTATTTATTTCGATTTCAGCCAGGGATTTTATGTTGCTTTTTTGTGGCCTTGAATTGCAAGCTTTGTCAGGTTATGCACTAGCTGCATTTAATACTAAGAGTTCGAAATCTTCAGAAGCTGGGTTAAAATATTTTATCCTTGGTGCTTTGATGAGTGGTTTAATGTTGCTTGGAATTTCATTTCTTTATGGATTTAGTGGTAGTATTAAATTTTTTGAAATAAGAGATGCGCTTAATGGTTTTAACATTGGTCTCATCGTTGGAAGCGTGCTAGTGTTGTCCGCTATTTTATTTAAGCTCTCAGCTGCTCCCCTCCATATATGGACCCCAGATGTATATGAAGGAGCTCCAATTTCAGCTGTTACATATTTTGCGGTTGCGCAAAAAATTGGTATGCTTGTTGTGCTTATTAATATAACTGATGGAGTTATTGGCGATTATACTCAAGTATCAAATGAACTGATTAAGATTGTTGCCATTTTATCCATGATAGTTGGTTCTCTTGGAGCTATACGGCAAGTTTCTCTGAAAAGGCTAATGGCATACAGCACGGTTTTAAATGTGGGGTATGTGTTGGTTGGTGTATGTTTACATTCTCCAGAAGGTAATTATGCGGCCTTTGTCTACATGCTGATATATGTAATCGGCGTTATGGGGTTTTTTGCTTGTATAGTCGCATTATTTGGTCTCAAAAGTGACGAAGCAACGTTTGAAGATTTACAAGGTATAGCTGGGAGCCGTAAGACTTTGGCTGCTGCGATCTCAATTATTATGTTTTCAATGATTGGATTGCCTCCCTTGGCAGGTTTTTTTGGTAAGTATTATATTTTCTACAATGCTGTTGCAGAAGGAGAAATAGTGCTTGCTATAATTGGCGTGCTTACCAGTGTCATAGCTGCATATTATTATTTGAAAATTATAAAGTGTATGTATTTTATGGAGCCGCCAAGAGCAGTGATAATAATACCGACGAAGTGGGGTTTATGGATAGTAACATTTCTGACATTAGCGTTTATACTTTTCTTCTTTACCTTTGCTCAAGAGTACATACTTTAACTAAAATACTAATGTAGTTAAGTTGTATTTAATAGATATGTAAATTATCTTATAAAAACATGATATATTAATTTAAATAGGGCAATATAGTGTAGCCTTTTTAATAACTTAATTCAAATTAATATATGAGTCTAGACTGGCTAAAGAACTATAATTTATTGATTTTTCAGACAGTAGATAGCACTAATTCAGAGGCTCTTCGATTGGCAAACTCTGGGGCTATTGGCAATTTTGTCGTTGTTTCAAATCTTCAAACTGGCGGTAGAGGAAGTAAAGGGCGCTTATGGAAATCAATCGCTGGTAATTTGCATGCCAGTATTTTATTAGATAGCTCTGTTGATTGCAAAAAACACCCTCAGCTTTCGTTTGTAATTGCAAATGCAGTTTTTGAGGCATTGACTAAGCTTGCACAAGAGAAGAAAATAAATTTAAATATTCAGCTCAAATGGCCCAACGATATTCTCATTGATGGAAAAAAAGTAGGTGGTATTTTACTAGAATCTATCTCGCTCTTAAATAAAAATTATGTTGTAATTGGCATGGGAATAAACATTATTGAGGCCCCAGCTAATGTTTCCTTTCCAGCAACAAGTTTATATGATGAGGGTCTGATGCTAGAGGGGAGCGATGAATTGTTAGACTTAATAATGAATAAATTTGATAAGCTTTATAAACGATGGGCTGTAGATAATAATTTCATTAGAACAAGAAAGGATTGGATGCGTCGTGCATATAATATAAATAAAGTAATAACAATTGATGACGGCAATCGTAGATTGTCTGGTACTTTTAAAGAAATTGACTTTGATGGTTCGATACGTATACAACTTGCAGGTGGACAGCTATATAATCTAGCTGCCGGGGATGTATTGTAGTTTCTTATTAACTTGAAGTAGGGACGGCCAATTTTGCGAGTCTCGGCTGTATCACCTAGCAACCTAGGCTGTGCAGCTTCGCTCTAAATTAACTCTCCCTACTTCAAGTTAATTTACTATATAGCTTTGATTTGGATTCCCGCCTTCGTGGGAATGACATTAGAGTAAAACGCAGGGAGATAGGTGTTTAATGTCCATTTCTATAATATTAGTTGCCCCGCAAATGGGTGAGAATATAGGGGCCGTAGCAAGGGCTATGAAGAATTTTGATATATATGACCTTAGAATTGTAGGTCCAAGAGACGGTTGGCCAAATGAAAAAGCCGTAAGCATGTCAGTTGGCGCGGCCGATTTAATTGCTAATGCTAGGATTTTTGGTTCTGTGATTGATGCAATAAGTGATTTATCATATGTTTATGCGGCTACTGCTACTCCAAGAGATATGAATAAGGAATATGTTTTTTCAAGAGATTTGAAAGAAGACATACCTAAAACCGGTAAAATTGGAATCATGTTTGGTAGAGAAAATTGTGGTTTGAATAACCAAGAAATTTCATATGCCAATAAGATTATAACAATTGATACGAACCTGAGCTTTAGCTCTTTGAATATTGCTCACTCAGTGGCGGTAATTTGTTATGAACTTTTTCAGGCTCGTATGCAATCAAGGCCATATGTACAACCAACACTTGCTGGAAATGATGAGCTAGAATATTTTTATGAACACCTATTCAATTCCCTTGAAGAACGTAAGTTTTTTCGTGTTCCAGAAAAAAGAGAGAAAATGAGCTTGAAAATCAGGAATATTTTTGCAAGAATCGATAACCTATCTAAAACCGAATTGCAAACTCTAAGAGGAATTATTACAGTTCTATCAGGAAAAAAATAACCT
>Ga0105051_10002265_pt1 | contig 25009 bp, 23 predicted proteins | sample FRY02_FD_78383 | JGI IMG/M metagenome (GOLD analysis project Ga0105051, IMG submission 78383) | Freshwater microbial communities from Lake Fryxell liftoff mats and glacier meltwater in Antarctica - FRY-02 (megahit assembly) | ecosystem: Environmental > Aquatic > Freshwater > Ice > Glacier... | reverse complement strand
TGTAGGCATTTGTGTAGATGATCTGATGACTGTTCTTGGTCCAATCACAGAAGTCCTGGTACGCCGAGTCGATGATCGGTAGCATGGAGTTCGCTACAAGCTCGTCTTCAACGTGATCGTAGTTCCTCCGAAGAAGGATGACGATGTGTACGCCACGTTCTGCCCAGAGATCATCGATACGGCGCAACTTGTCCTGGTCAGTCGGACGTCCGTACGCACGGGAGTATGCCCATTCACACACATAGCTCCTATCACTAATGAAACTGGTCGCAGTCTGATCTACGAAGTGAGGGAGAAACAAGTCGAACGCGAGGAAGTCCTTGAACGACTGCTCCACGAACATGGACTTCTCGCCCGGACACTTGAAGCGGGGGATACCCGTCATCTCCGAGAGCATGGTCGAGACCTTGGTCTTGCCGACGCCGTCGGGACCTCCGAAAAGGATCGTGCGCTGACTTTGGATAGTTCTGCTCTGTCTGTTACGTACACGAATCTGTTTGTCTGAGATCACTTCTTCTTCTTTCTTTCTCTCTTAGGTCTCGTGATCCGATCCACACGGCGTTGGGACCTCTTGTCGAAGTGCACGTCCGGGTCCTTGTGGACTCCCTTGATCGTCAAATTGGGAAAGTCCCTCTCGTCGACAATGGTATACCGGACACCAAGCTTCGCAAGTTCGATAACAGCCGCGGCGGCCTTCTGCATATTACGTTTTACAGTTCGTTTTTTCGACCACTTGACCTCCCATGCCTGTAGGTCATTGGGACAATAGAAATCAATTATATACCTTCTGGCCTTTCGCTTGCTGTCGACATACGGCACGATGAAGTGTTCATAGAGAATGGTCGTACCAAGCACGTACCCTTTCTCCTCCATGTACTTCATGAACGACAGCTCTAACAGGCTTCTGAAAATGATTCCTTTATAGTTTCCTCGAAAACTCACTCTATAGTTAGTTTGCGTGTTCTAGGTTTGAGCCGAAGGCAAAGACGCTGGGTCCCACCCGATGAACAGCCCAGCCCAGATGACCATGGCATCGCCGAGCATGTCGAAATACCAAGCGTGTTCCTGGTCGGCGAACGCCAGTTTCATCTGTTGTCCAAGCTCTGCATAACAATCGACAGGGTTCGTGGAAAGGAGGGTCATTTTGTCGACACGCTCCCAGAAGATCTCGTTTACCTTCAGGCCGTTTGCCTCCTTGATGAGGTTGGTGAACGGGTCTGAGGCACGATCATGATGGATGTAAGGGATGCCAGAGGTCACAGCGAGCCCTAGGTGGTCACAGACCTTCTTCATCAGGATACCACACCAAATGTCTCCAAAGCGGTCATACGGAAGCTTGTAGAGCTGAACGGCACCGGCGGTGAAAGAACCTGCCGCAATGCAGTTCTTTCTCACATTGTCGGCGTGGTTCTTTGGCATTGCGGTCACATTCACGCAACCCATCAGCAGATGGTACATAAGCACAGTGATCTTCTTGTGCCATGCCACGTTCATGCCACAGAGTGGAAAGTACTGCCCAGCAGGGACAATCCGGTTGTCGTACGAGAACTCCTCACGAAACGCGTCTACCAGCTGGGTCGGCGCATCGTAGTCCAACACGTTCATCCAGAGTCCGTGGTTGAGTACGACCTCACGCTCACCCACATTCTTGAAAGGGATACCGCGCGGCTTACCGGAGTTCAAGGTGTTGAACCAGCGTGATTTGTTGGTCATCTGTTCGATGTGGCGCTGGTACAGTGACTCATCATCCGGTTGAAAGATTTCATGACGTTCGGGATAACAGTCGTCATCCAACGTCATGAACGTAACATCATGCTTTCTCGTCGTGTAGGTCCAGCACTTGTAGTAGCCATAGCTACGGACCGTGTCAGATCTCCTCGGGATGATCCATGAACGTGATCCAAGGTCAAGTTCGATGTCAAGCCATGACCAGTGTTCTTCCACCCAGTCACTTGCAGCGAGCTCGAAGGTCATCTCAGGGTTATCCTCGATGATCATGAGGGTTGTACCTTTGTCCTGTGGCTCCCGCCGGTCCCACTCGGAGATGAAACGTTGCAGAGACTCTTCACGGATTGACGGTACGATCAGGTACATGTATTCTCCTTCACTCTAGGTCATCGATTCTGATGAAGTAGCTTATGGCATCCATCTTACCATGCATCCACCCCGGCTTGCCAACGATGAACCTGTGCGGTTCACCGTCTTTCTTGTTGAAAGCTACCAAGTAGAGGTCACCCTTCCTGAGTATCTTAGACACATGATTCCAGATACCTGAGAACGCCGGTGCCTCGAACTCACGTCCCTCGGCGGTACCGAACTTCATGAAGGCGAACATCTGCTTGTTCTTCTGCGGACGCTCCTTCCAGTCTTTCAGGAAGACGGGGATCCACGCTATCTCTGCCTCAGACTCCACAAACTCGTCGTAGGTCATACTGGCGCCGGCGTCCACAAACATCTGGAGCTTGCGTTCTCGCTCATTCATAGTGAACGGCGAGAACGCGATGTTGAAAGACAGGAGTTCCCTCTCCCAGAAAGAGAGCTCGATAGCGTCCACCTGCTCGGCGGCACACTCGAAGTAGGCCTTCTCGAACTTTTCCCTATTCTTCTTGGTCTTGCCATTCATACTCTGGAACAGCTCGTACTGTGCCATCAGTAGACCTGTCTCACCGAAGTTCTTGAAAGCACCGACCTTGAGGAGCGGAATGATCGAGGTTTTCGACCCGTTCCCACTGTACAGAAACTCAAGAAAGTTAGTGTACGGCTGACCTGTCATGATCTTTGCGACTGCTGCTGGGCCTACGCCTTTGACAACACCGAGTGAGAGCCGGATGGCATTCTCCTCGATGCCGTAGTCGTCCTTCGACTCGTTGATATCCACCGGTAGGATGTCGAAACCCTGCCTGCGGATGTCGTCGATGTCCTGCTGGATCTCACCTGTCTTGTTCTCGGCCAACACCGCCGCCAGGAATTCCACGGGATGGTAGGCACGGAGGTACGCTGTCTGCATGGTGACCATGCCGTACGACTTGGCATGTGCTGCGTTGAATCCATACGATCCCCACTTGCCGAACGAAACCCACAGATCGTCGGCCTGTTGCTGTGTGAGACCGGACTCCACACAACCACCGATGAGCTTCCCCTTCAGCTCGGTCTCCTCGGCCTTAACATACTCGTCCGCCTTACTCTTGTCCTTCTTGAGGAACAGCTTACGAACACGGTTGGTGTCCTTCCAGGACATCTTGCCAAGCTTCCTACACACCTCGAGGAGGTGTTCCTGGTAGACGTAGCAACCGTATGTGTCTCCGAGGATCTCCTGCAGGACAGGATGGTCGTAGGTGACCTCTTCCTCGCCGTGCTTACGTCTCACATACATCTGGTCCATGCCTGAACCAAGTGGACCTGGCCTGTAGAGTGCACCGATGGCTGCTACGTCATCGAAGCAGGTCGGCTTGGTCTGCCTGAAGAGGTTGCGCATTCCTTTCTGTGAGGCCTGGAAGATGCCTGTCAAGTTGCCTGCCCAAAAGACGTCCTGCATGACCTTCATATCATTGAAGTCCATTTTTTTGGGATCGATCTCGTCGAAGAACTCCTGGATCGGCCTGCCGGTCCGTTTCGCCAGCAGCTCACAGGCCTTACGGATGACCTTTAGTGTAGCGAGGGAGAGGATGTCGAACTTCACCAGTCCCATGTTGGAGAGATTCTTGCCGACGATGCCGTCCGTGAACGACGTCTGGAGGACCCGCTCGTCCTTCGATCCTGAATAGAAGACAGCAGTCTCCGCTGGCAGGTTGTCACCGATGACAACGCCGGAGGCATGCCGCCCCACATTACGTGGTCGACCGTACAGACGTGAGATTGGCTTCTCGACCTGTGGGTAGCGCTCCACGAACGATCGGAATGTCCGGCTGAGCCTATAGATGTCCTCCAATTTGAGCTGGATGGTGGACCTCGTCTCACCCTCCTTCTCCTTGAAGATCGCCATCATCTCGTTCTCGATGGCGGCGTTCGCCTTGTTCACCTCGATATGGTCGATGTCGTGGATACGTGCCACGTCCTTCATCAGACCCTTGATCTGACTGGTGCTGTACGTGGAGATACAGGCCACGTTGTTCTCGCCAAATACGGTCCTCAGGGTCTCCTTCACCTGGTCGACGTCCTCGAAATCAAGGTCGATGTCCGGGAGCTCGATACGGTCCGTGTTGATGAACCGCTCGAACATGAGCTTGTGTTCGATGGGGTCAATGTTGGTGATACCGAGGAGATAGCAGAGCAGACTACCGGCCGAGGACCCACGGCCTGGGCCGATGAGCATGGTTTTCTTGGCCTCGTCCACAATGTTCTTGACTACCAGAAAGTAGGCCGCGATACCCTTCTCCTTGATAACGCCTAACTCGTAGAGGAACCGCTCCGTGTACCGCTCATCGGACTGTAGGCCACGTGCCTTCAGGCCCTCGAGGGCACGGTCTGCCATCTCACGGGTGGGGTTCTCAAAGGGGAGGGTCGGTAGACGTGGTGTGGTGTCAGGATTGTACGGATCGATCATGGAATCAACCAGGAGCGTGTTGGCGAACGCTTCGTCCACCATCGCTCTCGGCAGCTCCGGATTCCACTTCAGGTACGCCTCGTACATCTGTTCGGCGGATTTCACATATAGTGACCGTACGGTGAAATTGTAGTCATCAGGCAAGGTGGCCATTGTGAGCTTGCGCTTGCTCTTGTGGCTCATAAGCATGTGGAGGAGCTGCTGTGCCTCCCAGTCGTCCTCCTTGACGTAGTGAGCATCGGCGGTGACAATCAGGGGAATACCGGTCTGGGAGTGAAGGCGAATCAAATGCTCGTTGATGTATTTCTGATTCTCGTGCTCGTTGAACTGCAGCTCGAGATAGAACTTGCCACGCCCGAAGATGTCGTCGAACTCCTCGGCCTCCCGCACCACCTCGGACCACTCGGCCTCGCCGCGCTGTAACGCCCAAAGCTTGTTGGAGATGACACCACCCATGCATGCGGAGGAGGCGATGATACCCTTCGAGTGTTGGCGGAGCATGTCCTTGTCGGCACGGGGCTTCATGTACATGCCGTACTTGTGGGCCTTGTGCACGATCTGGTAGATGTTGGCAAGTCCCTCGGGATTCTGGGCCAGCATGACCAGATGTCCCTTACGGAACAAAGCACTCCTGGCAGCTTTGTCCTCCAAGGCGACCGCATCCAGGTCGATCTCCATGTCGTCGGCCTCAGCGTCCTTCTTACGGGCCGCTTTCTCCATCTTCAGACGTTCCTTCAGCTGGAACCATTCCTCGATGGAATGGATGACGTACGCCTCGACGCCGTAGATACCCTTGAAGTCATGCTTCTTGCAGGCGAAATAGAAGTCAGCGTGTGAGTGTGTATGGCCGTGCTCGGTGATCGCCAACGAACGAAGGCCTCGCTCCTTGGCGGAGGAGACCAGCTCGTCGGGAGTTGCCACGCCGTCCTGAAAGCTGAACGCTGAATGGTTGTGAATTCCGGTGAATTCCTGAAACGGTGGTTTCACAGAATAACCCACTCATCCCTGATGCGGCTGTCTATCATGGTGTCCTCAATCTTATATCTCAACACCGTGAACCCGGAGTCCTTAAGATGATGGACCATCGCCATCGTGCGATGGGTGATGTCATCCCAGTCTTCGGATCTGGCGGACGCAAACGTGTCGTCACGGGACACGTCACCGGTCTCCTCGGCCGACTTCTTCATGATGAGGCTGGCCACACGGAACTCGTGACAGGCAGCGATCATCTTAACCTGCTTGAGCTGCTCCTCAAACACAGGTTGCAAGGTGACGTGTGCCTCGTAGTACATTTTACTCTTCACTAATACCTCAATTCTTCGTCAGCGGCTCAGCTGACAATGTTCGCGCCTACTCAGGTGTAAGCGTATAAAAAGGTGCGTGCGACGTACGGACGTATACCCGCAATCAGCTTAGGCGTGGTCTCAATCATACCACCTTGTGTGTTCCCTTAGATTACCGCTCTCCGGTGATCAGGCCTTCACGCACAACAGCCATTTTCTTGGTGTAGGCCTCGTAGAGATCATTCGCATCGAAACCGGCCAGCAGAAGACTCTCCATGAAGAAAGCGAACGCATCACTCATCTCTTCCAGAAAGTTCGCCTTATCGAACTGTTCCTCCTGGACACGGTGCGGACGGTTCTTGAGTGTGGCACTGGCCTCGGAGATCTCACGGACAGTATCCCACAGAAAGCCCTGAAGCTTCCGCTGATTCTCCTTCGAGGATAGGTCAAGTGGCCATTCAGGAAACCTTCCGTCCTCCTTGAGCATACCCATGAAACCCTTCTGGACAGCGAAGCACTCGGCCAACTGATCCTCATGGAGGTGACCACCAACGACCTGACGGTCGTTCTCGTAGTCCTTCATGGCCATATCGAAGACTTTCTCAAGCTTCTTTCGCCTGGTGCTCACGTTTCCCCCTCTTCTTTGTAGTGTGTCTCGGCGTACCAGTGTTCCCAACAGACAGAGATGTAGCTCTCATGTCCACCAATCAGCACCGCAGGACCCTGTAGGGTTCCTTGCCCATCGACCATCCGCATGTTCTGTGTCGCCTTTCTCTCACACCATTCGCAGGTGGTCTTGATTTCCTCGATCGTGTCAGCCACCTCCATCAGTCTCTTCGAACCTGGAAAAAGATCCCCACGAAAGTCCGTCCTAAGCCCATAACAGATCACCGGAGTGTCGTCGTTCACACTGATTAATCTTAACTGGTCGACCTGACCCGGGAGAAGAAACTGTGCCTCATCCACAAGGATACACGCATATCCTGCCACAACGCCGAGCATGTTAGTCTCATCTTTGCCATACTGAAAGTCGGCCTGCTTGCTCAGTCCTGCGCGACTGCTGATCACGTTCGCCCCGTCGCGATCATCGACGGCAGGCTTGATCAGGAACACGCGCTTCTTCTGCCGCTCATAGTTGTAGGCGACTGCCAGAAGGTTGAGGCTCTTCGCACTACCCATGGCCCCATAACGAAAATATAGCTTCGCCATTACTTGCTGTTCCTCTTCCGCCAGTGCTTGACAAGGTGGTCATACAACCATCCTTCAGCTGTGTCTGTAGGCCCACCGTTTACCCGCAGCGCCTCTGGAACTGGCTGGTCTAAGGAGACATAGGGGTCGACATTGCATACCCGCCAGAGTGAGTGTAGTGAATCGATGGCAGGCATCGGTGCAGAAGGTATGTTGACCTCACTGCAGATCTTTCCTGCATCCTCGAAGTGACGTTCATAGATGTGAAGAGATCCGACCGTGTGGTAGTACTCGCCTAGCTCGATGGTACGTCCGAGTCTCTGGGACAGGTCCATCGCCATCGCCTCCTGGAAGAGGGTGAACGAGAATATATCGTAGGGAAGCCCCCAGAAGATATCGTTCGATCGCATGTGTGCATGCATAAACAGTCGGTCCTCACGGAGGAAGAACTGAAATGAGAGCGTACACGGAACGTCCTTGGTCGGAGAGATCAAGTCCTCTTGGCGGAGGATGTGGATGATGGCCTGACGTGAGTCGTTGTCTAGGACCAGCTTCTTTGCTGCGACATCCCACTGGCCGCAGAACATCTGATCATGCCTGTGACGTCCGAAGATACGTTTACCGTATCCAGAGTTGAGCGTCAGTCCGTCGTCTGAGAAATTCTTCAGGCGTGTGTTGTATCGCTGGATGTACTCGAGGTCGTTGCGACCCGTCCAGTACCACGTGAACTCACCGGCAGCGAATCCGTAATTCACGTTTCTAGTTGGTGAGGTGATGAGCCTGGCCCTGGGGTTGCGGAGTGTGATACTCGCGTTCAGGACCTCCTTGGTCTGTTGGTCCCTCGGTTTTGAGATGTGTTCGGGTGTGAGTGAGACCCTTGCGACAAGCAGCTTGTAGATACTGTTGAGGTCGTCTCCTGTTTCGTGGATCATTCGTCACCTCCTATCACAGCTCTAAGTTCGTTGACAGTACTTCTATGGAGAGGGAACCCGGCTGCACAAGGGTGTCCCCCGCCACCGAACTTCTTCACAAAGGCGGTACAATCGTGTTTCGGATTCCTGCTTCTCACTGACCCACTGTTTCTCAGAAGATCGATGATTATCGCGAAGTCGACCTCCTGATGTCTGGTCAGTAGCTCGCACATGATGTCGTTGCGGTGATCGTCCGCGATCACCATGATGACCCGTTCTCCCCAAAAATATGAACCTCGAAATGCCTGGTCACAAGCTTTATTGACGTAACGCTGTTTCGCAGATGCGAACGCTCTAACCAGATTCAGTTCGTCGTCATCAAGTATGGACAGAGGGATCTGCTGCCATCCTTTCTTCAACATCTTCTGGACGAACTGTTCCTGTCCCACAAGCTGATGAAAATCTGCAAGCCTGTCTGACTCTGGACTTCCTGGTCCGTTCAGATCGTAGTGGTTCACAACAGAACAGAGCTGCGTTAATTCGTTGAACCTTAAGCTGTCCTTCCAGATGGCTGACAATGTCTCATGTAGAAGAAGACAGCCACACTTCTTTGTGTTGAGGACGGCGCCCTCTGGCTCCTTTCCCTTCAACTTGTCGATGTTGCTAGCGTGATGGTCAACCACTGTTTCGTCGACCAGGAAGTAACTGGGACAAACGTCTGCAAAGATCGTCATGGTCCCGTCGCCTCGACCTGGAAATGTGTCCGCCTCGTGCGGATTGACGAACACAACCTCCCCGTCGGGAAAGAGTGTGAGAAAAACGATGGCACAGGTGGAACCATCCATACAGTCACGATGAGTGACCAATCTACGTTTCATTTCTTCCATCTATTCTTTCATCTATTCTTCAGATCCGAGGACAGCTATCTCCTCTTTGTATGACTCAATTTTATCACAAGCTGCAATATCTTTTGCAGTCAGCTTTTTAGGTACAGGAATCCATCAGATATCGCACGCGCCGCTCTTACAGCTGTCCTTCCCGTCGACACCGGTCGAGGCGGTACCCACGAACTCGATGGCTTCGGCCAGAGACAGCGGGGTGAGCGGCTGGTTCTCACGGCTGCCGTCCGGATAGATGGTGACACCCTTGAGCTCAGGTAGGTACTCCATGTAGAGGGCCGACAGTTCCTCCTTGGACACATCGGACTTGATGTTTATGGTCTTGCTGACCGCATTGTCGGTGTGTCGTTGGCAGATCCGCTGCATCTCGAAGTGGTCGCGCATGCTGAGATCGTACGTTCCTTGGAAGTGGGAAACGTCCTTTCCGTCCTTTACGAACTTCTCCAGCAACGGGTGGACGACCACCTCCATGGCCCTGGTATCACCGACCCACCAGCGGCGCTCATAGGCTGGGGCGAACATCGGCTCGACACCAGAGGTGACACCACATACGATTGCTGTGGTGCCGGTCGGGGCGATTGTGTTCGTGGCACAGTTACGCATACCAAACTCAGCGATCGCCTTGCGGATGGTGGGCTTCAGTGTCTTCACGAACGCCGATTTGAGGAACTTATCCTTGTCGAATACCGGGAAAGCACCGCGCTCCTTAGCGAGCTCGACCGACGCCAGGTAAGAGTTGTCCTTGACAAACTCCATGATCTTGTCCACAAACTCCAGACTCTCTGGCGAATTGTAGGACAGGCCCATCATGAGCAACGTGTCATGTAGCCCCATGATACCCAGGCCGATGCGGCGGAGGTTGTTGCAGGTGCCAGCGATCTCCGGCAGCGGGTAGTTGTTGACCGTGAGGACGTTGTCAAGGAACCTTATCGACGAGAAGATGGAGTCCTTGAGCATCTTCCAGTCGATCATGGGGGATACACCCTGGACGAACCTCGGAAGGACCACGGCACCGAGACAGCAGCAGTCGTACGGGGACATCCAGATCTCCCCACAGGGGTTGGTACTCACCAGCTTCGCATAATAATGAATGTTCGACATCTTGTTGGCATAGTAGCCGTTCAAGATGCCAGGTTCTCCACCCTTGAGAGCGTTGGTGATGATCCGATCCCAGAGCTCTGCGGCGGGGATGGTGCCGACCACACGACCCTTGAAAAGTAGGTCAAACGGCTTGCCGTTCCTCACCTTTTCAAAGAAGTCCTCCGGATCCTCGTTGAAGACGACCGATACGTTGGCGTTGTTCAACTCCTTAAGGTCCAGCTTCTTGTCCAGGAACTCGGTGATATCGCCGTGGTTGACATCCAGACAGAGCATGAGGGCGGTCCGGCGACCACCTCCAGCCTTGATGACGTTACCAGCCGCGTTGACGATCTCCATCAGGCTGACGGCACCAGTCGCCGTACCTCCTGTACCGGTCACCGGATGTCCACGGGGGCGGACCGGCGAACAGTTGATCCCAACACCGCCACCGGTGCCGGAGATGACGATCGAGTCACTTACCGTACGCCCCCAGCCTTCACGACTGTCGTGGGTTGGGATGACAAAGCAATTCAGGAGCTGTCCCTTCGCCTTGCCGGACCCGTACCAGATACGCCCACCAGGCATGAACCTGTTGTGGGCGAGCTGCTCGAAGAACTCCTCCTCGACCTTGACGCGGTTGGAGCCGCTTTCGGCGGTGGCCACGTGCCGGGCGACACGGCGACAGGCCTCCAACCACTTCTCACCCTCATATGCCGTGTAACGCTGACTGAAGATGTCTGCACCGAAACCAACCGGCTCGAAATACGGGATATCTTTCTTCACTGCAGTGGCTCCTTCATCAGTACGGTTCCAGAACTCATCATGTCCTTGACGCGGTTACGCATGTATTCCTGTCGCTTCGAGTCGATGTTCATCAAGTACCCTGTTGCGTCCTGGCCATGCTCAAGCATCTGCACCTTGATGTGCTTGCTCGTGTCCATCAGGAAGTCGAACACTTGTCCGTCCGGGCCGAGCCGTGACTTGGCGTTGTAGAGCTTCCCGATACCGTTCGACTTCATCTCCTGCGTCCTGGTGATCGTCATGATCAGATCACAGACGGTCGCCTTGGCGTATGCCTCACCGATCTGGGCGATGGTGACGAGCTCACACTCGAGACCCTCACGGTTGGTCTGATCCGCGGTGAGCACCACCACGTTCAGTTCAGCGGCCATAGCACGAAGTTCCTCGTAGTTGGCCTCGAGCTCATGGCGTTTCTCCCCGTAACGACCCATAGGCTTCAGGAGGTCGGCGTAGTCAACCACGATGGCGTCCGGAATGAAGTTCTTGGTCTGCTTGAGACGTTGGACGTGGTTACGGATGTGATCGATCGTGGCCTTCTTGGTGGGCCACTGCTTGATGATGAGACGGCCGGTCGCCTTCTCCAACATCGACTTTTCGACATGCTCCTTGTTCTCTGCGACCAGGTCGATCGGGATCTCCGCGAACCAGGAGTCGGCGCGGAGGCCCAGCTTCCAGTCCTGCATCTCCAGGGTGACGTACAGGACGCTGAGTCCCTGTGCCACCAAGGCACATGCGGCATTCACCAGGAACATAGACTTACCGACGCCGGTGGCGGCGATAAAGGTCGAGATCGTACCACGCTCCCAACCTCCGCCGAGGACCTTGTCGAGGGGTGTCCATCCGGTGCTGATCGGGGCCCGGACGACCTTCTGAACACGGATGTCAATGTCTGTCCCATATTCGTGTCCGTGGTCCTTGGGTGAACCCCGCTCGAGGGCTTCACGCATACACCGACTGATGTCGTCGTATTTGGAGTTCTCGACCTGCTCAAGCACAGATCCCATGGCCGCGAGCACCGCCTGCTTCTTGCAGAAGTCAAGAGCACTCTCCTGGATCCAGGCACGGTCACCTGCCAGTGGGATCTCGACGACCTTCTTCAGGTACTCGGTCACCATGACCTGTATAAGCGGATCGGCCTTCAGTTTCTCGTCATGCTTCAAGAGCGTAGGGATGAGCTCTACCGATGGGAATTCCTTGTATTTTCCCCTGTAGGCATAGAGCGCTTTTGTGATCGACTCAAGATGGACGAACGTGAAGTAGCTTGCCTCCAACACATCCGACATCTGGTCAGCGAAATCATTATCAGTGATGATGGCCTGGACCACCTTCTCCTGATATCCGCGACCCATCTTCTCGAACGTTTCAGCTTGGCTCATTTGTCTCCGTATCCATCTGATCAGTTGCCTTCTTGCTTTTGGCCCACATGCTTGTCCTGGTAGCCAACATTATAAACGGCTTATCAAAATCCTCCTTCAGCTGGATACCATCCTTCATGGCCTCCATCCTGATACTGGAGGTCTTGTACTGAGGTGGTGAGAGCACCTTAGAACGTGCAGCCCTGGCCGCACCTGCGTCGATGAGTGGCGTGTGCAATGACACCAGGGAGAGGTTCTCCACGATGTGCTCACGTTTCTCCACGATCTTAGTGGCCTGTCTGGCGGTGGCGGTTGGCCGCTCCTTCTTGTCTACCTGTTTGGAGAGCTCTATCAGTCTGTCAAACACCTGTGGCAGACTCATGTCGTCGCCCGCGAGGGTCGGCACAAGTTTCATCAGCGTCTTGGGACCGATGCCGTCGACACCTGAGACGTCGTCGCCCTTGTCCCCACACACAGACTTCATCAGGACGTAGTTGGCCGCGGTACAGCCGACGTCCTCCATGACCTCCTTGGGGGTGTAGAGGCGTTCCTTGACGGGATTGTAGACGTTCACGTCTTTGGTCACCAGTTGGAGGAAGTCACGATCAGTCGAGATGATGACCTTCCTACCGTCCAACACGGTCGTGAGGTAAGAGATCATGTCATCCGCCTCACATCCGTCGGGAACGATCTGCTGAATGCCGAGGATCTCCACATATTTCTTGGCAAGCACCATCTGGTCGTCCATGTTGTGGAGGTCCTCCTTGGCGGTCTCGCTAAAGTCAGCGTCTCCGTCCTGCCCACGGTTCAGTCTAACCCGACGGCCAGACTTGTACTCGGCACGGATCGAACGCCTCTTGGCGGACCCACCGCGACCGTCCCACACCACAATGATAGCTGTTGGCTTGAGACGCTCCGCGAGGTTGCGTAGGCCCCTTATCATACCCACTACGCCTCCGTTACGCTCCCCGTTGGTGTCCAAGCTAGGGTTGGCTGCGTAGTGACGTATGAAAAAATTGTGCCCGTCAACGATGAGAAATGAAGACTGGAAGGCGATGATCATCAGATCTTCTCCAAGATTTCTTTTGCCAGTGACTCGATGTCGGTACCAGTCGCGAATGCGAACCTGCCAGCGATCTCCGGATCGATGACGTAGAAGTCATGCTCCGAGAGATAACCGACCCCTGAGAACGATCCGTCTCGTCCGAGGGCCAGGATGCTACGCAGCTTGTCCATGTGGATCGCACAGAAACTCTGTCTCTTCGGGCAGCCGAGGATGGCCACAGCCTTCGCTGGAGGCTGTGGATAGAAGTTCTGCAACTTCGATGCTGTCCATGAGTATCTGTCATTGTGGTCTCTGGCGACCTGCAGTTCGAAAGCGTACACCTCGCCTTTGATAATGGCGGTCACGTCGCCTTCGGTCTTACAGTCCCTCACATGTACCTTCTGTGCCGTGACCAGGTGGTCGCTCAGTAGGGCCATGATCAGCTGCATCTCCCAACCCTCCCCATACGCAATGTTCTTTTTCTTTTCCACGTCTCTCCTTTCGGACTGTTTTTGAGCATAGCACAGCTATTCTGGCTGTGCTATGCAGTGTGTTAGAAGCTCACCTAAACAGTGGCTTCGGGTTAATCTGTTTGCCTTCCATCGCGGACTTCTGCATCACCTGAACGCCTCCCACAAATGGAAGCTTGTATCGTCGGTAGCAGTCCTTGTCCCTGATGAAAGGCTTCACGAACTTTTGATAGAACGAGACCGGGTTCTTGATCTCATCCGCCGGATCCATGCGCCTCAGGATGTCGTTGACCAGCGGGTACGGATGGGTACCCTCTGCCTTGGTCTTCGGATCCATGATCGCCTCAAGCACCTTCCTCTCAGCTGGCGTGACCCTCTTGAGGTCGATCGCATGCATCTCCCCGTTCCAGCCTGAATGAAGAACGAGGACCTCTTTGTAGCGGTCCTCGGTACTCATTCCTCCGTATGTGAATCTGATAAATGAACCGGGCTGTGCTACGGGTCCGAACGGCATGGGTTCATGATTATCAAACGCTGGACTGATTAGTCCTCAAGAAAAAGTTGTTCGTTGTCCTGCCTGACTTTCTTCTCCCGTGTGAGCTCCCAGAGGGCATCATCGACCAGATCACTCGGAAGACCTGTTGCCTTTGCGATATCAGTCTTGTCCGATGACCCGTGACGGATCGCTTCCAGCACCTGCTGTTTCACGAAGTAGTCTACCGACATTTATTCCTCTCCCTCAAAGCTCTCGACCTCTATCTCACCTTCGTGGTCGACTGGTGTCGCCTTGTCATACTTGACGACGAAGTGTTTCTCCAGAAGATCAAGGATGTGTCCACGGAAGTGTGAACGTGTCTCGACCAACTCCCGCCAAGCGCTCTCCCTGAACCTTAGCTCTTCCACGATCGGAGCGGTGACTTCGCCGGTCTTCTCGTCGATCACGTCAGGTCCGGGAACGTTGTTCATGATCATGAAGCCGTTCGCTTTGGCGATCTCCTTGACCTCATGTAATGCATCCCTCCATGAGCCGATGTCGTCGATACCGGTGGCGAACTGGATCTGAAACTTGCACGAACGGTGTGGGGGTCCCAACCGTGTCTTGTACGCTTTTCCAGAGGTCTGGATGGCGTACACTTGGCCGGTCTTAGGGTCCTTCAGCTTGGTGCTGCTAGTGAGGCGGATGCGCACCGAGGAGTGATACGGGACGGCCTTTCCGCCCGGTGTGGTCCATGGGTCTCCGTACATGACACCGATCTTAACCTTCAGGTGGTTGGTAAAAACTAGGGCTACACGGTCCTTGCCAAGGACATCGGTCAGCTTACGCATGCCTTTCGCCATCGCCTTGGCCATCAGACCGATCCGACTGTTCGGGTCATAGTCGCCCTCGATCTCCGCCTGACACGGTGTGGCTGCGATCGAGTCCCAGATGATGAGGAACATCGCTTTAGTGTTCTTGCCACGGATGCTGAGGATTGACTGTTCCAGTGCCTCAAAACAGTTCTCGATAGTACCAGGCTGCATGTAGAGTACACGGCGGTTGTCAACGCCGATACGCTGTGCGAAGTCCGGGTTATATGCGTTCTCAGTGTCGATGTAGACCACGAAGCCACCATGTTTCTGGACGTTGGCTGCCAGGTGGGCACAGATCAGTGACTTACCACTGGACTCCTCACCGGCGATCTCGGTGATCTTTCCGACCGGGACGCCGCCGTTGCGCCGGTTGCTGATGGTATAGTCCAGCAGTGTACTTCCGGTGGAGATGAACTCCTTGCACTCGGTGGGGTTGTCACCGTCGATAGCGAGATTCCAGGCGATCGCATCGCCGTCCCCCTTGTCTTTGTTGAACTTGTTCTTCAGGTCTCGAAGGATCCTGTCGACGTCACCCTGTGTAGGGTCACCCAACTCGTCCACCTTTCTAGGCGTCTTGGGCGCCTTCTCTTCTTTCTTTGCCATGTTTAGATTTCCTTGATCTCAAACGCGAAGTCAAGAGGCTCGTGGTCAGGCTGGAGTTGGCTGTTCTTGAAAGTGTCCCATGCGACATCAGCCTTCCCGCCCCAGAAAACCTGGTCAACTAGCGTCCTGTTGTTACGAGTATTCTTGATATTGATGTGTGTGGCGTGTAGGTAACGTGTGGCATGAACGATGCCCTCACTGTCTGCCCACGTGTCTGTCTCGATGAATGAGCCGAACGGGTTATCTAGCCCCAGTTCCTCCTCAGGAACATCGACGAGATGTTCAAGATAAGAGGCATGGATCCACATACCTTCCGTGATAGGCGCGCCAGAGAATCTAACGATCTGGAGCAAGGCATCGCCGTCGCCTTGTTCCTCGATGGCCTCCACCCGAATACCGTCCAGTACAGGGCACAGTCCAGCAATCCTAGCGAAGAATGTCTTCACTGTCATTTAGTCCTTTCAGAAACAGAAGAGGGAGGGAGACCCTACACCGTCTTTACGGTTCTGTAGGGTTCCCTCCCTGTGTTGTTAGATCAGCCCAACAGCTTGGTGATGGCGTCGTCGACCGACTGCTTGCCGGTGACGGGCATCTCCGCGTTGTTGCTCGGGGTCTTATCGAGACCATCGGTCACGACATCAACAGGACCGCCTGCGGCCAGGTAGTCCTCCCAGATCTTGCGGACCTCATCGGAGGTCTTCGGCCCGATTGCATCCTCGAACTTCGGAATCGACTCCAGCAGCTTTGCGACCTCATCGGCGCTCTTGAGAAGTGGAACGAAGCGGATCGTGTTCTCGATGTCCGTGATCGGGAAGCTCTTCTTGTTCCCCTTGTTGTCCTTGTTCTCGGCCTTCTTGAGGTCGACGGTCAGGTCGAGACCGAGCTTCGTGTTGACGATGATGTCCCATGCCCCGCCCGCCTCACCGACCTGCTCCTGGTGCATCTCATTAAGCTCAGGCTTGCAGACCATCTCGATCATACGCTTGAAGTTAGACTCGCTGATCGAGAGCCAGGCCGGTGCGCCCAGCTTACCGGTGATCTTGCCGAAGCCACCCTTCTCCAGCTTCTCCCTCTCTCGCTCGACGATCGCGAAGTAGTACTTCGTGCCCGCCTGGATCTTCCTGAATACCTCAAAGTCCGCCTTTCGAACCTCGTCCGGCTTCTGTGCGCCTTCACTGTCGGTCCACGCTCTGAACTTCTCAGCCGCGGCGCAGATGTCACATTGGTCACCACTAGTCTGCGGGCAGTAGACCGGCTTGTTGTTCAGGTAGTGGAACTGCGCTACCTTGTAGGGCTCCTCCTGTCCAGCTAGTGGCAACACGCGGATGAGGTGGTTGTCCTGCGCCTTCCAGGTGCTCTTATTTCCGCCACCACCCTTGGTGTTCAGCGATTCGAGCTTAGCGCGGAGCTTATCAACTGTGAGTGCCATTTTCTTTTTCCTTGTCTGTCTCTGCTGTTTTACTTTGTCTTGAGGCAGGTTAGCCTCTCGATATCTCTTATCTTATCACTTCTTCTGCTTGGCTGTTTCGCGTGGAAAATCTTTTTTCGTTGTTTGGATGTTGCGCCGGAACACGTGAACTTCGGTCGCCCGTTCCATGTGTCCCCTCGAAAAATAAGTAATTTGTCGATATCTTGTTTGCCCACCAGCGTGTAACCCTCCTCACACACCAGTGCGACCACATCGGCCCTGATAGCCTCGCTGGCGAATGCGGCGCAGCAGGCGTCGGCCCCGAACAGGAAGGGATCTGCGATCCACTCGTGCAGCTCTGCCAGCAGCTCAGGATCCTCGCTAAACATAATGTTGAGTAGCGACGTCATCTGGGCAAAGTCCTCCCAGAAGGTGATGGATGTCGTCTTGGACTCCAACCTGCTGCCGATCTCTGCCAGCTGCTCGGTGAAAGGGGGGCTCACGGCGTCAGGTTTACCGAGGTAACGCTGTCCCAACTTATAGACCCACTGGCACTCGCTGAAGATCCACGACATGGATATGTGTCCCTGTTTAGCGGTGACGACCTTTCCTGCGGTGTCCGGCTGTTTCACCTGGACCGTTCCGAACGACGTTGTGATGTCATGGCCGGCGCCGGTGATCAACTCTACATCGTACCCTAGGATGGCGAACTCTTCCGCGAGACACTCCTCACCGTGTCCCTCCTTCATCTTCTTCTTGAAGGGAACGTAGTTCTCAGGGTCCCAGCGGTGCCATGCAAGCGATGGCTGGCTCGCAGTTACTACAAGCTGTTGTTCTGGTTTCTCCGCACTCAAGATCACTTTCCTGCAAGGTCGCCAATGACCCGCTTTACCATTGTATCAACCTTTTCGCCCACCGTTTTGTCGAGGTCACTGTCAGGGCCAGAAGAACCTGCCTGGTCGATCGTCATGTCGTCATCTGGTCTAGTACCAGGTGGCAGTCCCTCAGCTCCCTTACCCGTGCTCCACGGTGACGACTGCGACCTCTTCATTAGGTTGCCACCGGATGCTAGGCCTCCACCTTGGAAGCCCTCCTGTGACACTGTGGGGCTGACGTTCGCGCCATCTAGCAGCGGCGGCTTCTGTCCGGCCTCCGAGTTGGTACCGATGTCCAGGAGGACGTACTGGTTGCCCCTCTTACCGAGGTTGTCACCCTTATAGTCCGCGAAGGCCACGCCAGCTGTGGACAGCTCATCGATCATCTTGTCGATGGCGTACTTACGCATGACGTCCCAGAGCTCACTGGCATACGCCTCGACGTCTGTGTTGATCTTAGAGATCAAGTTCTTGTACTTGTTCGTCTGCGGTGATCCCTGGATCTCCTCCATCTTGTCCTCACGAACAGACTGGCGGAACACGTTGAAGAACTCCTCGAGCTTGTTGGCCGACAGGAGCGTGAACAGTTCCTCCGACTTGCCGGTCTCCCGGACGAGCATGAAGGCCCGCGTGATCTCCGCGGACTCCTCCCCGTTCCCATCAAGTGCCTCGACCTTCTCGGCGATAACACCGAATACCTCATGGCCATCCAGTTCGGGAGGTGACTCCAACTTGAACGTTTCGTAGATCTTAATGACGTGCGGTAGGGACTTGCCCTTAAGCTTGTAAGCCGCGGTAGCGTCCTTGACGTCGGCGGTGATCTTTAGGATCTTGTTGGCCCCCGCATCGTATACCATCGAGTACTGTCCGCTACCCAGGAAATCTAGGGTCCCGTCTGTTTTAAACGTGACATGGGCCTTTAGCTTCTCCAGGTTATGCTGGATGACCTTCTCGGCGTTGAGTTTCCCGCTCCAATCCTCCAGCGTCTTCTCGATCAGAGAACCGAGGATACTCTCGACCATACTCTTGACCTGCAACGCAGCCTTTAGCTTCATCTCCACGTCCCTCGCCCTGGTATGATCAGAGAACACGTGAGGATCCATAACGTTCTTGATCGAGCCGCCGCCGCGCAGCGCGGTCATGCTCACCTTGTCGATGGTCAGCTTGGGGTCCAGTGGACGAACGATCACAGGTGAATCGCCGAAGAGTCCTGAGGATGCTACGGTCTGCTGAAGCTGCTGCTTGTCTCCGACCGCATATAGCTCGAAGGCTGCACCTGGACGGAGTCCTTGGCTACCCACCTGCTCTGCCCTATCAAGAGCCTGTGCCAGATCCTGGCCGGAGGCGTCGTAGACCTCGACCTTTCCTTCCATGTCCGGAAGGGAGGACTTGATCACATCATGCATCGTCTCGAAATCTATGAGGCCTCTCTGGAGCAGCAAGATGACCTTGGCACCCTTGCCCAGCCTTCTTACCAGTTCTGCCTGGGGCTTGGAGAAAGGCTGTAGCGGGGCGAATATCACAGCCAGACGGTCAGCCAGGCTCTCCGTGATGGCGGACTCCAACACTGGCGGCGGTAGGCCACCAGGTACCTCAGATGCACCGAGGTCGGTGATGACGAACTCGTCCTTACTGGCCCGCTTCATGATGTTCCCGACGTGGTAGTCGTAGAACCTGATGCCAGCAGCGCTGAGGCCATCCATCATGTTGTTCAGACCGAAGCGCTTGTAGATCTTGAGGGCCTTGACGATCTCTGCCCAGTCCTTGCTGTCCTCGGCGATGTCTTTCTCGTCGACTGCTTGGTGCACATCGGATATGAAGTTCTTCCAGCCATCCGTGTAGCACAGCATATTATTGTCGAACAAGGCCTCTATCCTCTCGTTCGCCCAGTGTAGGATAGCCTTGTCTTTCGAAGCAAGGGGTTCAAGACGCTCCTGCAAGATGCCCCAGGTGGGAGGGAAGTTCTTCTTGTCCTCTGGAAATGAGAAGACCTTATACACCTCAATGACGTGTGGAATCTTCTTGCCTTGGATCTTGAACGATGCGATTGCTTCGTCCTTGTCTATGGTGACCTTGAGGACCTTTCCGTCCGCTGTCTCGAAGGCAACACCGCGTGATCCTTTGCCGATATCATTGATTGGTCGGATATTGTTCTTTATGAGCAGGTTCTTGCTTGCTAGTAGGATGTCTTCTGCGTCAGACACGGCGTCTCCGGTCTGTGACAGATCCTCAAGCATCGGAGGAGGTACACCACCGACCACCTCTGAAACCCCGAGATCGTTGATGACGTACTTTCCGGCGGAGTTCTTCATGAGATTTCCGCCGTGGTAGTCGTGGAACCCGATTCCGTTGACGAACAGCTCCTCCATCATGAAGTGTAGTCCGAATCCGCGGGTCAGTGTTGTCAGTGCCTTCTTGAGATAGTCAGTGGGACGGTCGTAGGTCTCACCGGCCTCGATGACGGCCCTTGCGAAGTGATCCCAGCCCCTGTGGAGTTCCTTCCACTTGTGGTCTAGTACTCGCAAGCAGGCGCCCATGCTCTTGTCAAATATGATCTTTTCACCAGCTGTCAGCGGCGTGAGTTTATCTTGGACGATCCCGAAGATCGCGGCAGCACCCGGAATCCTGAAGACTCTGTGGATCCTGTTCACGTACTTTAAAGGTTTTCCTTCGATCTTGAACGAGGCGAGGGCCTCCCGTTTATCGGTAGTGACCTTGAGGACCTTTCCGTCCTGGAGGTTGAAGGCGATGCCCATCTGTCCTGCCCCGAGTTTTCCGGTGATGACCATCCCTCGCAACTTCAGCAATTCAGAATTGTCTTCGACGGCCTGTTCAACGGTGGTCATCCGTACGACACGGCCGCTGACGCGGGTGCTACCGGTCTTGTCGTCGTTGGGGATATCAATGATTTCGGGGGACCTGATGACACCGGCCTCATACATTGGGTCGTCATCCATGCCACCAGCGCCAGGATAGGGTCTGGCCCCGTGTCGGTCTACCGGAGTCTTACCACCGTGTGCGAGAGCAGGTGTAAGCGCCTGCTCGATCAGCTCGTCGATCTTTTTTGTCATTACTCATCTCTCATGAGTCTCTTGACGTCATCCTTGATATCCCTGAGATCCTCATGGATAGATCGAAGCATGACGTCCTGCCTCTCAACGAACACCCGGAGATCAAGGACCTCTTTGAACTTATGATCGATCCTCTCGAAAGAAGATACGATCATGCTTTCCAGACTGCTATTACGTGTCTGAAGCATTTGGACCTCACGTTCCAGCGCGGTGACCCTTCCCTCAAGTAGCTCAACACGGCCGTTGAACTTTCGTGCCACCGCCCATATGGCTCCGATGATAGATACGATGATGGTAAGAATCTTCTCCCAGCCTTGGGTGAGCCACTCAGGGTAGTTCATGAGCGGTCTCCTCAGATCAGATTGTGAAGTCCGCCTCTAAAGAAGAACCTGACCTCTCCGCTCTTCGTGATGATGATCTTCAACGGATCAGCGATCTCGCTAAACGTTATCACCAATTCCTGTGCTCCCGCCACCAGCTTCGACTTCGGCTCCATGGTAATGCTTTGGATGGTTTTGCCGACCATCTCATTACCTAGCTTCGCCTCGCTGGAACCCTTGTCATCAGCGATCTCATCGTCGGCCGGATCCTCCTCATTAGGGACCTCTTGGTCGTCGTCGTCCATCTTGTCCGGCTCGCCTCTGCGCGGCTCAGGTGTGGCGACCGGGTCAGGGCGCGCCCTCGATCCGGCAGGGAGTCCCTTTGAACCCCTGTCACCGACCTTACCGTTCTTGCTGGCATCAACCACACCCGGTTGACTCTTGCCTTTCGGTTTATCGGCAGGGTCCTCGTCGTCTGCGAGCTCGTCGAGTGCAAGCCCAAGCTCCTCATATACTATCGACTCAAGGTACATCCTGTTGACCTTGAGGTGCTTTCTTCCGTCCTTCGACTCGATCAATGTATATAGAGACTTAGACGACGCCATACGATAGTTATGCCAGCGGCCCTACTCTGAGCCGCTCTTGCACGAGATGGTGGTATTAGTCTCGTTGAGTGCTTCCGAAAGCAGATGTCCCTGACAAGGGCACTTGTCTGACTGCTTCACTTCTCCTGCTTCGTGGACCACATGTCTGCCCAGTGGATGATCAAGGCCAGGTCGGGCTCTTTCATCTTGTAGTATTTGTTCTCATCCACGTACTGTCCGTCGTTCAGGCGGATAGCCAGATACTCGTCCGATGAGACCGTGACACCCCAGAGCTGCATGATGTACAGGCCACGCTCTGAGGTCGGCATCGCGATACACTTTTGGTTGATGTCGTAGTACTCCCCTTTGTCCTTCTTCCAGTTCATGACAGTGGGAACGTAGTACTCCTGTACACCGTCGCCGACCTTTCCGAAGTCATGAAACAGCCCACAGAAAGCCAAGGTCTCCTGGGCCCAGCGACCGGGGGCGAGGGCCTCCGCCATCTTGATGGCGTTCCTCACAACACCAAGAGAGTGTTCGACGAGTCCGCCTGGATAACACGAGTGGAAGGCCGTACGACTAGAGGCTGGGGCGGTGAAGTACGAGTCTCCGACATCGGACTCTAGCATCGTGGTGATACTACCACAGCGTGTTTCCTTGAACGTGCTCACAATCTTCATCACCTTGTCACGGTTTGCAAGAATCTTGTCTTTATCAGATTTCATTCATCTCTCCGTAGTTCTTTCCGAATTTTTGTTTCGTCTTGTACCGTACACCGGTACGCTTCATCGCACCTTGTTCTATGAGTTCGGCCACGTTCACGATGTCGTCTGTCGCGCTGTCCTGATTCACCTCCAGGACCAGCTCATCGTGGATAGGGAAGAGCGCCTTAAACTTGTCGGTGAAGGGTGCGAGCCCCGCCAGACCAGCCCTGAACGCCATCGATGATGTCTCCTGGACTAGTCTGGCCAGGTCAGGTCCAATCGGCAACATGTTCAGCAGGGGAGAGAAAGCCTGTCTCAGCATCACGACCGTGGATAGACTGCAGTTGAGTGTCTCAGCCACCACGTCGTTTGATGCCCCATATGTCATGGGGAGGAAACAGGACTTGACGATCTTCCTAGCAGACTCGTTGCTTTGTGAGCCGAAAACAGCGGACGCCATCGCGGCGTAGTGGTCATCTGTGTCGCCGACCGCAGCCCTAAAGTCTTTGTTCAGGACCATCAGTGATGTTACGTCCATAGCCACCACATCGATGGCCCCGAGGACCTTACCGGTGCCTGCGACCAGTGCATGCCTACATCCATGAGGCCAGGACATTACGTTGTAGCCTCCACGGATGCCCATGCGCCCCGTCCTGTCTTTGGGGATAACGTCGATCTGCGGATAGATCCTATTATCGATCACGTGCTTACTGAAGGTAGATGTGAAGTACGACGTCAGACCAGGTACACTTGCATCTACGCTGATCCCGTTCCACTCTGCTTTGTAGAACAAGTCACCAACAGCTGTGATCTCTTCGTAGTCGTCCCAACTCTGGACCGGCATGGTCACGTCGTCAGCCATCTCAAGTGCCTCTTGAACAAGTTTCAGGTGACCTCTACGCACGATATCCTCAAGTGAACCCGACCTCCTCCATTTGGTACCAGTGTCCCTGAGACTACGCATCTGTGCCTGAAACGGAGCCACCAGCTTTCTGAACTCCCTCATCTCTACGTCGTGAAGTCTCATGCCAATCTCCGTCAGGCCGTCTTCCTCGCGTACACGCAGAAGTATCCTAAGGTCATTGGTAGCCAGGTTTGGTAGGTCACCGCTGCAGGTAACCGTCTGGACTTTCTTCATTATACTAGATTATAACAAGATTGAAGTCGCCTATCTCAACGACTTTACTTCTTATTTCATCTAGATTTCTTAGGTTTCTTTATTATACTAGACTATAACAAAGTTTAGGTCGCCTATCTCAACGACTTTACTTCTTATTACGTCTGGATTTCTTAGACGACGGAGGCTTACTTTTCTTGTTACGCTTGATCTCGTTAGCACTCAGCTCGTCACGTGTGAGTCTGGCCCTCGTGTTGAACGGATCAAGACCTGCGCTCACAAATCCTACGGTGGTGGTGAAGTTACCAGCCTCGATCCTGTCTATACGCTCGCGCATGTTGTAAACACCGCTGATGGGGTACGCACCATAGAACTCTATCCAGACATAAGAGAACATCTGAAAGATGAAGTTACCGATGAACCCAATTGAACCCTGCATAATAGAAAGTGGTATTATGTTCTTAGGGCTCGAACGACCTGCAGCTCCACGGGGATCAGGTTGCTCAGTCAACTGGATCGCATCCTTACGATGAGAAAGCGCCCTCTCAGCAAAGATCGAGCGCTGCAGAGGTTCAGGGTTGATCTCAAAGTCAAAGGTCTTGATGATGGAGGTGATGCGTCCGAGCTCGATCACAGGTACGGCTCGCTCTCTCAGTTTGTTGAAGATCTCCTGCTTGGTGTACCCACCGGACGCAACGTCAGCTGGTTCCTCGAAGGCGTCAGATCCATCAAAACCATCGATAATAGAATAAAAGAAGCCCACACCATCTCCGTCAGGGATCTCCCTTGACAATGGAAATAATGCGGGAGGAAAGGAACCAACAGCCCACTTTGATGCTCCCCTGGTAAGATTCAGGATGGTGTCGATGAAGCTCTCCACACGTAGGAGTTTGCCACGGAGTTGTAGTCCGGCGAGTGACTCAGCCAGGACCTTGACAGGGATTGGAAAATCACCGATCGATTTGGAGGAGAGCTCGACAGAACCATAATCCTCAGATGTGCGACCGGCGCGTTTGTTGAAGTTTCCAAAGGAGAACTCCGAACTCTTGTATCCGATCTTTGCACACATCCGCTTCAGGACCGGCTCGACGAACGTATCAAGGACGTCACCGAGGGTGACGAATCTACGCCTATTCCTAGTGACTCCTTTTGTCTCGTCCAGGTTGTTGAGCTTACTTTGGAGGATCTTCCTGACGGCGTCCTCTAGGGTGATGTCAATCGTGTTCTGGATCTTTTTCAACTCACGCATGTAACTAACGCTCGTGGCCTCTGCCGTGAGAAACGAGTTCACAAGCTCGTCTCCCAAGGACACCTGCCTCAGGCCCAGGTTGCCCATGCTACGACCCTCCATCACAAACTTGATGGAGCCATTGGCATCCAATGACTGTGTGTAGCTGACGAT
>Ga0105051_10002264_pt1 | contig 25010 bp, 20 predicted proteins | sample FRY02_FD_78383 | JGI IMG/M metagenome (GOLD analysis project Ga0105051, IMG submission 78383) | Freshwater microbial communities from Lake Fryxell liftoff mats and glacier meltwater in Antarctica - FRY-02 (megahit assembly) | ecosystem: Environmental > Aquatic > Freshwater > Ice > Glacier... | reverse complement strand
AGGGCTTCGCTGTCACAGCGACGCCGGAAGCCAATTCACCTCCATTCGCTATGGGGAACGCTTGGCTGAAATTGGAGCTGTTGCCTCGATTGGGACTGTTGGCGACAGCTATGACAATGCACTCGCTGAAACCGTGAACGGGTATTACAAGGCAGAACTGGTTCGGGGCCCAGCGCATTCTGGGCCGTGGAAAACCATTGAGCAACTCGAGTTGGCGACCCTCACCTGGGTTCACTGGCACAACACTCAGCGCCTCCACGGATACCTGGGTGATGTTCCACCGGCAGAGTTCGAAGCAACGTTCTATGCTGGGGCCAACCGGTCAAAAGAATTGGCCGGAACGAAATAAACAGAGTCTCGATCAAACCCCGGGGCGATTCACGCTTGTGCCCGACACCGCATAGATTGCATTCTCCGCAACAAAAGCAGCCTGTTCGCGGATCTGCTCAAGATGTTGCGAAGATATTGCCTCGAACGTCTCACGCTCAAGCTCAGGTTGCGTCGCGGCTGTCAGCGCGTCACCGATCCGGTCAGCCCTGCAATCGACCGCAACACAAGCGGGCGCGAAGCGACCCACGCAACAATCATCAGCACAACCGACGCGGTGAAAACCCAGAACCCTACCCAGCTGTCGTCGTTGCGCGCGGCATACATGTGGTTCAGGTTGCGCAACGCTCCTGTCGATAGCACCAAGGTCACGTGAACCGCAGTAAAAGCCAGGAAAAACACCATGACCGCGACGTGGATACGCCGAGCGATAGCGATCGGCAAGACGGCTCCAAGCCTTTCGGCTTGCCACGCTGGCGACATCCGCAGCCCCGTGATCAACGCAAGTGGCGCCGCGACGAAGACCACCAGAAAGTAGCTAAGTGTCTGCGCGGCGTTGTAATTGACCCAGCCGTCGTCGACCGGCCAGTTGAGTGACGCGTACTGCAACAGGGCAGACACAGCATTCGGAAAAATGTCCCATGAAACAGGCACAATGCGCACCCATTGACCAGTCACGAACAAGAGAATGTAAAAAACAATGCCGTTGGCCACCCACAAGGTGTCGAACGTGAGGTGCCACCACAGGCTGAGGCTTATTTTCTTCGGGGGCCTCTTGGCGCGCAGTAGACCCGTGTTGTTACCCGTCCAGAACGCTGTCGGTCTCGCGGTCGTGCGAACCTGCCAGCCCGATCTGATGATGAAGAGCAGAAAGAATACATTGAGCCCATGCTGCCAAGCGAGCCAGACCGGAATTCCGACCGGGGCGAAGTCTGGCAGGTCAGACGCCCCCGGATAATCTTGCAGAAATGACTGCGTCGCCGGCAGAGCGCGGATGCCCTTTGCGGCGAGTACCACCGCGACGAGCACCGCGATCGCTGCAGGGATTGCCCACACGAGGGCAAACCATTTGCTTGATTTAATGTTCGCCCGTTTGGTTGTGCTCACTACCCGCTCCGGCGCGCGGCGATGGCGGCGATCAGCTGGGGCACGACGGTGAACACATCGCCGACCACGCCGAAGTCGGCAATATCGAATATGGGCGCATTGGCATCACTGTTGATTGCGACGATCTTGCCCGAGGTCTGCATGCCCGCCCGGTGCTGAATGGCGCCAGAGATTCCGAGCGCCAGGTAGAGCTGGGGCGATACGGTGACTCCGGTTTGCCCCACTTGGGCTGCGTGGGTCGCGAATCCGGCATCGACCGCTGCCCGGGATGCCCCTACCGCCGCCCCGAGTGCGTCGGCGAGCTCCTCCACCAGCACAAATTGTTCGGGCGATTGCAGCCCGATTCCTCCGGCGACGACCGTCTTTGCTCCCCGAAGCTCCGGCCTTCCCGAGGTAGCTTCGAGAGCTCGAGTACCCTCGATAACGGCCCACGCAGCCTGGCCTGCCAGCGGTGATTGCTCGGTGTCGACAGCTACGACCAGCGGATGCGCCTGCGGCGGCGCGAGTATGGTTTCGCGGGCGCCCGTGCGCAGGGTCATGATGACGGGGCCGTCGAGCACTGTGGCGTCGACCGAGTACGAACCACCGAACACCGAGTGGGTCGCGGTTATGCGGTCATCGTCTGCGCGCACTTCAACGGCGTCGATGATGAGGCCCCCGCCAATGCGCATCGCCAGACGCCCCGCAATCTCGCGGCCATCGATCGAATTGGCGAGCAGAATGGCCGCCGGCGCGAGTTGGGCGACGGCGCGCTGCAGCGCCTCAACCTGCGACTGGTGCAACAGCACACCGGCGTTTTCGCTTTCAACGAGGTAAACCTGTTCCGCCCCGAGCTCTCCGAGCCGCAAAGTGATGCGGTTCAGGTCGACGGCGCTGTTTGCCAGCGTTCGAAGGACGACGACCGCGACCGGTGTGCCGAGATTAGCCGCAGTGCCCAAGAGCATTTCAGCGGCTAGGTCGATTTCGCCGTCGGGAGAGATTTCGATGAGTACGACTACGTGTGAGATTTTGGCCTCCTTGAAAGAGCGTAAAGGGGAGAGATTGTTGCGGCCGATCAGCCCTTCGGCTGGCTAGATCAATCGGCGGGCGGCGAGGAAGTCGACCAGCGCCTCCCCCGCGGTTCCGTCGTCGATGACCTTGACCCCTGCTTCTCGCGCCGGGCTGCGCTCGGTTGCCAGAACCACTGAGCGGCCCGTGCCGACTCGGTCATAGACGCCAGCATCGCCTGCTGACCACACCAAGATAGGCTTCTTCTTCGCTTTCATAGTGTTTCGGAACGTCGCAAATCGTCCTGCGGGCGCCAGCTCGGTGACGGAGATCACGGCGGGAAGGCTCGCGCGGACCGACATCGTTCCGCCCTCAGTGCCCCGTTCGCCTGACAATGAGTCGACGCCGATCACGACCGAGTTCAGGTGTGTCGCGTGCGCAATACCGAGTCCCTCTGCGACCATCGCTGGAATCACCCCGCCCCGCCCGTCCGTCGACTCGTTGCCTGCGACGACGAGGTCGAACCCGGTCGCTTTCAACGCGGCCACAAGCACGCGAGCAGTGCGGGCCATGTCTGAGCCGGCGAGCGCTTCATCGAGCACGTGGATTGCCGAGTCGGCCCCCATCGCGAGCGCCCCGCGCAACATGTCTGTCGCCGATTTCGGCCCCATGGTCAGCACGACCACCTCGGCATCGTGGGCGTCTTGATATGCGAGCGCTACCTCGATCGCGCGTTCGTTGATCTCATCGATTACGACCGTCCCCAATCGATCAATCGCTCCCGTCGCCAGATCTAGAGTGCGCTCGTTCCAGGTGTCCGGCACTTGTTTGATCAGCACGATGACTTTCATGACGGTTTTCCTGATTGCAGGTGTTCTGCGGCGAGATATGCGAGCCCGAGCGCGGGAAGGAGTCCATTTCCAGCGAGGTATCCGGCAGCGCCGTGTCCCGAAATTCCCATGGCTGCGCCCCCTGATGCATACAGCCCGGTGATCGCCTCGCCCGCGTCGTCGAGCACCCGTGCGTCGCCATCCACACGCAGGCCGCCCTGCGTGTGGAAGAGGGCCGGCTGCACAAAAATAGCACCGAGTTCGCCGCTCAACGGGGCCTCCCAGGACGTTCGCTCGAACGCGTCAGCAACACGGCCCGAAGCACTCAATGCCGCCTGCTCAAGCGTTCGAGCTAGCCCCTCCGGGTCAATTCCCGCCAGCGATGCGAGTTCAGCCGAGGTCGCGGCCCAACGAACCCCCTTCATAGCGACCGTCTCTTGAAAGTCCTGGAACGACAAACACGCCTCGAAAATGCGCCGATCAATGATGATCCAGGCTCGTCCGTTGGCGTGCAGCAGCGACTGCTCGGCATATTCGGAATATCCGCTTGTCTCGTTGCCGAACCGTGCACCCGCCTCATTGACCAGAAACCCGCCGTGCATGACGGTGGCCCACCCGGCGAGCGTCGCCGAGGGCATCGCAAGCGCCGCATGGCCCTGATAGGCATCGAGAAAGCCCGTTGCGGCGCCGAGTTTTTTGCCGATGCTCAGCGCCGTTCCCGTTGACTCGTCGCTGCCGTAGTAAACCGCTCCCTTGATTTCTGGCAGGTGCTCCCCCACGAGGGCGGCGTTTGCCCCGAACCCGTTCGTGGCCAAGAGCACAGCCTTGGTCGGGATCTCTTCGCGGCCACCGGGCGTGTCGACGATGACGCCGCTCACGGCACTGTTCGTCATGATGACGTCCACGAGTTTCGCGGGAACAAAAAAGTCGATGAGCGAAGAGGCCTTGGCCCGGTCGGCGAGGTGCCCCAACAAGACCTTCCCAGCACGTCCGGGAACCGTATGGCAACGCAGGTTGGAGTGGCCAGGGTAGGGAAAGTCTGTGACAAGGGACATCGGCATGTGCAGGTCGTTCGACATCCACTCGACGAGCGGAGCGCTGACCTTCACAAGTGCGCGCGCGAGGGTTTCGTCAGTCTGGCCCTGGGTCTTCGCCATGATGTCGGCGAAGAACTCGTCGGGCGAATCAGATATGCCCGCATCGGTCTGCCAGTGCGTTCCCGCCCCCGGAATCATGGCCGTCGACATGGCCGTGTTGTTGGCGGCCAGATAGTGCTCACTGGAGTCGATAACCAGTACCGAAAGACCATGTTGGGCTGCGCGAATCGCCGCAACGAGCCCGCCGCCGGCTCCGGCCACAACGAGGTCGGGCCTGTCGTCGAGTTCTTCCTCGACACCAATATCGGCTGCGGCCGCGGGTCCGTTCACGGGATCTTCGATCATGTTCCTGGCCTTTCTCGTACAGGGCGGCTGAGGTTTGGGTGCATGGTGGTGCCCGATGGTCCAAGCGCGGAAAGCGTTGACTTGACGTCGATGGATGCCAGGAGGCCGGCGACCACTCGCACGACCGCCGAAACCCTGTCTGGCTCAATGAGCGCTCTAAGCTTGTCGACGATTTGGGCCATGCCAAGCGCAGAATTGTCGGCATCGCCAATCGGGTTCGCTGAGGCTGCAACCAATATCGAACCATCGGCTAGCGTCATTTCGACCCGCACCCAGCGTTCGGTGGGAAGCAGGCGGTCGAAGTCGGTGGACGTCGCCATTCGGACCCGAGCGCTGAATGCGGCAGCGAGGTCGAAATTCGTCCCGGTAGGATCCATCGCCGCGGGATCAACGCTTTCGTTGAGCAGCGCAGCAGCGACCACGAAAGGAAAGGAGAACATGGCCGAGAGACGATTGTAGGCATTTCGGTGAAAAAGCGGTTGCGCAAGCGAAGTTGTGGTCACGAGAACGTCAACCACGTCGGTGTTCGCTTCGCGCAGCACCAATGCATTTTCCGTCTTGAGCCCCTGAATTACGTCAATTGCCCCGTGGGTGTACGCACAGCTAGAGTGCGACTTGATATACCCCTCGGTGATGAACCAGCGAGAACCAAGACCGTCGAGGAGAGACGTGGCGTCGAGCGTGCCGACGATCGCGCCAAGGCTCGAATCAAGGGCTCCCGAGTTTGCGACAAGCCCCGCTCCCGCGAGCCTGGCCGCCTGCAATCCCGCGGTACTCGCCGCCGCAACCCACAGGTTTCTTGTGAAGTTGCCGTCAAGAACCATGGCCCATGGTGTCACGGTCATCAGGCCACCAGAGGCATCCATCGCCGCCGCGATGCGCTCGACGGGCTCCCGCGCGATCAGGGCCGCGGCGCACGCGGCGCCGACCGCTCCCCAGTGGCCATGAGTGTGCCACTCAGCATTGCGGCTGGGTGCGCGGCCGAACCTGGCCGCGACCTCGTACCCGGCGATGATCGCGACGAGAAACTCTTCGCCGGTGACCCGACGATCGCTCCACTGCACAGCGGCCATCGCTGCAAACACCACGTGCACGGCCGGATGCCCCTGTGAATGTTTGTTGCCCTCGTCGAGTTCGAGCAGGCATGCGGAGACGGCGTTGAGAAACGCTGCGTTGTCCGGGATCGTGGTTTGGGACCTACCGAGAATCGGCGCGTCCCCCGCCGGAGTGGGCCACGCAGCGAATAGCTGCACCATCTCCGGAGTGTCCGCCCCGGCGACAGTTACTCCCCATAGATCGGTGAGGAGGAACTCAACACGCTCGCGTGCGCGGGCGGGTACATCAGAGAACTTCAGCTCGGCCGCGAACGCAGCAAGTTCGTCAACCGCAGACTCGAGTTCTTCCCGAGCCGTCACCGCCGCGCTTCCGTTCCGGGGAACCCCCGTGCTATGAGCTCTAGAACCTGCAGCGCCGTGGCGGTCGGGTCGACGAGCACCGCACCCTGCGCTGGAGCGCTGTGAACCTCCACAGCCGAACACCCGTTAATGACGGCCGACGCCGACGACGCCGCCAACGTCTCTTCCGTGGCTGCAGCCCATAAGTTCTCGTCAGAGATGTCCGAGACAGACAACCCGAGAATCTGCGTCGAGCCCGAAGCCACCTCGCATCCGTACAACTCAAGCTTGCGATCTAGCTCTCGCGCAATCGCGGCGTTGCGAGCGACCGCTCCGATCGAGAGGCCCTGTGCCAGGAGAAAATGCGTGCTGAGCTTCAGAACACCATACACGGGCCGGGCGAACAAACTCGGGTGCAGACTCACCACCGGGTCTAGCACGCAATCCGGCAGAAATGCATCGATCTCTGACACGTTCGCGTTCTGCAACCGCTCTATCAGTGACGTCTCCGATGCCCTGATATCTGCCTCGCACTCGAGAGCTCGCGGCACGTCGCTTCCTGTGCCAAGGTTCTCGACGAGCACGCTCACTCCATTTGGTGCGTGGCGGTCGTAGCGCGCCTGTCGGCGAGCCACCTCCTCGTCGCTCACCGCAATCGGCGTAATTGCGAGCAGCCGCAGCGAAGCACTCACTGTCCACGCTCCGCGATGATGCCGAGTTCGCGAGGATCGTTGGGGTGCACGGCCAACGGATGCGCGCTGATCGACATCCACGGATACAGCGGCAGCGAGATGAGCGCCTCATGCAACGCCGTCGCGTCAGGAACCTCGTACAGGCTCCAATTAGCCCAGCGGCCGGGCACACGCCAGATTCGACGCAATTTCCCCGAACGCGCCAGTTGCTGACCCTGCTGTAGTTCCTGCTCGAAGATTGTCTCCTTGCGCGCGGCGTCGTCGACCGCGACATCAATCACGAATGAAACCGTCGCGCGCTCGGCCACTGAAGCCACAATTGTGCGCCACAAGGGATCCGGTTTCTTTGGCAACCGCCTCCACCGTGAGCCTGGACTGCAAGCTGTCTGTTCCGAGTGGCAGATGTTCGCCGTGCTGTTCCGTGGCTCCAATGGGCAAGATCACAACTGATTTACGGACCCTCTCCTCGTACAGTGGGCGAGTCAAATCCTCCATATATACGGACTGTGACATTGGTTCTCCATTCAATGGAAAGCAAGGGCCTGGACAGCCAAGGCAGCGGCGCTCTGGATGTCGATTAACCTTTATGGTGGCACAAGGCACAAATTTTCGCAACACCGTTCCGCTTGGCGGTACGGTGAGATGTGCAAGTACACTTCGAACCGCTTCACCAGCAACCAACCAGAGCCTGGCTTCGTGACGCGAGGTGTCTGCCGCTGGACGCCCTTTGTCGAACGAGCAGGTAACTAGTCAGGCTCTTTCCCGGGGCGGGTTTAAGTGTTGCCAGCGGTTTAAAGTTGTTTTGGGTGTTTTCCCTGTGACGATGGCTTCATGGTCAGGGGCCCCACGTAGGACGAGTTGTATCGCACGGTCGCTGACCTGATGAAGGAAAACAAGGCCGATCGGGCCGAGTTTCAGGCAACTGTCGACCGGCTCGAGAAGCGAGTGGATCGCCTCGAGTAGGAGAACGCTACGTTGCGCTTAAGGCTTGATAAGAGCTCGAAGGACGCCTCGAAGCCCCCCAGTAGCGACCGTTATGGAAAGCCCGCTAGCCGAGACTGGCCGCTGCGCGAGTCTCCCGGCAAACCGCAGGGAAAGCAGTCCGGCAGCGCTGGTGCTTCGTTGCCGATGACGGCGACCCCCGGACCGGGTTTTGCGTCACGAACCCACCAACTGTCGGGCTGCGGGAGCTCGTTGCGTTTGGTTCCCGGGACCGTCGCCGCGAAACCTCAGTGATTGATTTGCCGCCGATCCAGGTGGAAGCGGTGGAGCATCAGCGGATTCAGAAACGGTGCACGTGTGACACGGTCAACACCGGCGTGTTCCCGGTCGAGGTGAAGTGCGCGGTGTCCTATGGGCCTTGGTTGCACGCGATCGGCGCCTACCTGCTGAACCTGCACTACCTGCCGGTGGCACGCAGCGTTGTTCCGGGATCTGTTCAGCGTTCCCGTATCGACCGGGTGGGTGTCCTGGCTGGGACAGAAAAGGGACTGCTGATGGTTTGGTTGACTCAGTTTTTTATGCCGCCAAGGTGACGGCATCTTCCATTATGGTCTCAAACTCGACTGGGGTGAGCTTGCCGAGTCGGCGTTGTCTGCGGCGGTGGTGATGTGTCCGCTCAACCCAGTGAATGATCGCCAGGCGCAACTGGTCTCGGGTTGTCCAGGACCGTTGGTTGAGCAGGTTCTTTTGCAACAGGACGAAGAATCATTTCATCGCCGCGTTGTCGCCGGCGGCACCGACTTTCCCCATCGACCCGAGCAGTTGGTGGAGGGCCAAAACGCACACCTCCATAATCTCGAAGTGTTGCGACGACCGGTTGAATCCACCCTGGACCCCGCGATCCGCATGGATGACAGTGTCTGGGGGTGATGTCCCTGGACCTTGCCGCCATATTCAATGCCGAATTAACCAAGGCTGTGTCAGGACGGCGGTCGGTAGCCCACCCAACGGCTTTGCGGGCAAAAACATCCAACACCACGCAGGCATAAACGCGTCCTTCTTTGCTCGGATACTCCGTAATATCGGTGACGCATAACTGGTTCGGACCTGCCCGGGTGAAGTTTCTTTTCACCAGGCCACTCGTTTCTCATGAAAAACGGCCAATATTTGGGGGTCACATCAACTGGACCTCAAACAGGGGGCAGGTGAGTACCGCTTCACCGTCGGAGGGCACCACTGTGATCTCCGGCCACAGGATTTCTTGGCCAGCCCAGACAACGGGATGCGGCCCGCACAGACCCTGCTCCCCAGGGCCTGGTTGATCAGTTGCCTCTGTTCATCATTGGCTACTGGCACCCAGGAGGTAAACCCCGTGATGCGGAGAACCGCGCGAGTCAACAGGCGCTCGCGCGCCCGCTGGCGACCGACTCTGGGGCGATACTGGTGGGTGGAGTTAGGGCCTGCCTTCTGCACTGGGCCCTGTGCGTAAGTGTTTGACATGGTGTTCATAAATATGCGCCCTGCTGCGCGAATAATCGTGGTGGGAGTGTTTCTCGCGCAGGCGCCGCGCGAAAAGGTGGGTGTCGGATATTCCTGCGACCTGCCTGCGTGACAATTTATAGGACTTCAAGACGTGTATGAGTCACGGGGGCTCTACACTGGAGAGGTGGATAATCAGGCTCGCCGGGGTTTCGTTCAAGCGCGAAGCCTTCTTTATGTTCCCGGTGATAAACGTAATCTTCTGGACAAAGCGTTCAGCCGCGGTGCTGATGCTGTCATTCTTGATCTTGAAGATGCCGTCGTTCCTTCCCAAAAAAAGATCGCACGTGAAGTGATGTCCGAGTGGATTCAGAGCCAAGCCGCTCGGGCGTCGCAGATTTGGGTCAGAATCAATGCCGATTCGCCCGAGGAGGACATAGCGGTGATTACCGCGCCGATTGCGGGTGTGATGGTTCCTCGAGCTGAAAGTGCGTTACTTGCGAACGTGGACGAACTGTTGACGCTGCGTGAGGATTTTCTCGACATTGCGCGAGGGGAAATCGCTGTGATACCCCTTATCGAGACAGCGAGCGGATTGCTGAGCGCGGCAAGTCTTGCGACCATGCCTCGAGTTGTGCGGCTGGCGATTGGTCGTGTCGACCTTGCTGGCGAGCTGGGTCTTGGGGTAGATCCTGAGGGGCCTGAGTTCCGCACGATTCTCCTTCAGCTCGTAATCGCGAGTTCTGCGGCAAGGATTTCAGCACCTCTTGCGCCAACGTCGACCGATTTCCGAGACCTCGATGCCCTCAGCGAGAGCACAGAAGCGCTGATGAAACTCGGCTTCCGCGGTCGCACAGCGATACACCCTGCTCAACTTGCCGTGATTAATGAGGTTTTTACGCCGACGAGTGAGGAGGTTCACCGGGCCAAGAGCCTCATTGCGGCCTTTGAGGAATCTACTCGTCAGGAATCGGGAGTGTTTGTCGGCGAGGACGGTCGCATGGTGGATGCCGCGGTTATGCGTTCCGCCCGCGACATCCTCTCGCGAAGTCGTTCGACTGAGTGATTTTCACTCCGATGCGGCTGGCCCCCGGCGGACGAAGAGCCCAGGCGTTTGAGCCGAGACAGTCTCGTCCTGAACGATGTGGTGACCGCGAAGAAAAGTGTCTGTGACGACCGCCCCAAGCGCGAATCCTTCAAACGGGGTGTACTCCTGCCGAGACTCTGAGTCTTCTGCGTGGATTACTTTCGTGCGGGTTTCGGCGACGAGCGCTATGTCTGCGTCGAAGCCCACAGCAAGATCTCCCTTGGCGTGTAGCCCGTAACGCTTGGCAGGGTTCCATGAAGTTAGTTGTGCAATGCGTTGGGGGCTTAGTCCCCGCTTGAGGCCGGCACCAACCAGTCCGGGAAGGAGATATTCAGCACCGCCAAAGCCGGATTTAGCCGCGAAGATATCATCTCGCGCTTCTCCCTGGCCGAATTTCTCCTCGTCTTTGCAACACGCATGATCGCTGACCACCCAGTCGATGTTGCCTGAAAGCATATGCTCCCACAGTGCTTCTACATCCGCAGCGGAACGTAACGGTGGGTTGACCTTCCCACCCAGGTTCGCTGCCGTGTGGTAGTCGGCGAGGAGGTGTCCGATGGTGACCTCGCGGCGGAAGTCGATGTGGGGGAACGCTTTCGCCATAATGACGGCGGCCTCGAGCGCCTTCGCGCTTGAAAGGTGCAGAAGGTTGATGGTGGGCAGGTCAGTTTCGTGCGCAAGATACGATGCAATCGCAATCGCTAGGCCCTCCGAGTGAGGTGGGCGCGCGGCGCTATACGCCTCGAGACCCGAAAGGGTGCCCTCTTTTTGAACGATCTCCGTGTAGGCGCGCATTATTTCTGCTGTTTCGCAATGGAGAGATAAAGAGATTTCTTCCGCGTACTCAGGCAGCTGCTCACGCAGTTTTTGGACACCGCGCATTACAAACTCAAAGTGGGCGATGTCGTATGACTCGTCTTCGGGAATCATCAAAAACTCTCGTTGGTTTGACGAGGCACCGTGCAATCCAAAACCCCCGTAAAACATGAAAATTTTAAATGACGTTATGCCAAAGTTCTGAGCTATGAGAGGCAGTTCGTCAATGTGTTCTTTCGTCATCGGAGCCACATGAAAGGCATAGTCAATCGCCGACTGATTCTCGCATTCAGCGAGCACTTTGGGGAGGAACTCTGCGTAGGGCCCGCCCTGATTTAGGTAGTACTGACCTGTGCGAATGAAGGTAATGCCCGTCGTCACCCCACCTTGCGCGGAAGCCCGAGACTCTGACTTTGCGTCTTCACCGAGAGGGTTGTAAATCCCCCAGTGCTGGTGGGCGTCGACGGCACCCGGGAAAGCTAGCTTTCCGCCGCCATCAACGACGCGGATCGCGCGCGATGCGTCTATTCCCGCAGAAATTTCGGCAATCTTGCCTCCAGCAATGGCGATGTCGCCGTCGCGCACCTCGGTGCTGTTCGGGCTGACAACACGCACATTCTTGATGAGCAGATCAAAGTTAGACATGGCTTCTCTCCTTGTGGTGGGTGGGGATTTCTTGTTCTTTCATGGCTGTGGGGAGCTCATTATTAAGCAATTTGCTGAGATCGACCAAGTCATGGAGGTGCGCAACGGCTTGTCGAATTCGAGTGATTTCTTCTTCGTTGAGAACTGTCGATGCATTGTCATGAAACTTTTGCGCCAGATCATCGAAGGTCAGCGGCCTATCGGGGCCACCGCGGTTGGTGAGAACTTTCTTAACGATTTCTCGCCCATCGATTGTGCGGACTCTCAGTACGGCAGGGAACTGGTGGGGAAAGATTGCATCGCATTCACTGTCTGCAACCACTGTGATTTTTTCCATCAACGCTCGTAGGCCAGGGTCATGTGCGCGTTCGTCCGTAAAATCTTCCAACCCAAGACCAAGCCCGCCCCCGCCGGTGAGGGCGGCAGCCACAGTGAACGGTGCGCTAAATTGCGCCATGTAGCCTGTCTCGGGGGTTCGCTTGACGTCCAGCGGCTCTCCTATCGTGCGCACCGTGGGTGTCGCTACTCCGATCTCGATGGATTCGATGTCTTGGGGAGTGATGCCCTCCTGGCGCAACTGAAGTCCAGCATCGATGGTGGCGTGAGTGAAATGATTCGCAGGGTACGGTTTGAAGAAAATTCCTGGGACACTCCAGTCGGTTCCAAGGTTCCGAGTGATTTCGTCAGCGTTGAACGTGCCATGTAACCAGGCTTGGAAGAACCCAAACCGACCCTCGAGAACGGTGGGTGGCCCCGTGATTCCGTGAGCGACGAGCTGTGCGGCTGTAACACCGGAATGCGCTGCCCAGCCGCAGTGCATTCGTTTCACTGTGCCACCCGTTCGGTTGGATTCAATAATTCCAGACGCCATGGATGCGGAGACACCGAACACATCGACCAGCTGTTTTTCGCTGAGCCCGATGAGCATGCCTGCTGCGACCGCGGAACCCAGCGCGCCACAAATGGAGGTGGCGTGCTGGCCGTGCTCGAAGAAGGTTGAGTTCCCTGTGGAGCGATCGAAGCCAGCCATACCGAGACGAACGCAAACTTCAATTCCCACTGCGATTGCAACGATCGTTTGGCGACCGTTGGCACCAACCGATTGTGCCGCTGCAATCGCGGCAGGGATAACGGAAGCGCTCGGATGCAGTACCGATGGCAAATGGGTGTCGTCATAGTCGAGCGAGTGAGCGAGGACACCATTGATGAATGCCGCTTGCGCGGCGGGAACCTTGTCGCGGAGTCCAATGCCGCTGGCGTGTGGCGCCCCACCCTGCGATGTGACCCACTGTGCGGCTGCTTTGCTTGTATCGAGGGTGGTTGCGGCGAAACAGATCCCAAGAATGTCAAGGACTCGACCCCGAACGCTTTCAATGACATCGGAAGGAAGCGAACTGTAGTTGCTTTGTGATGCGAACGCTGCGAGCTCTTGAGCTAACGTTTTCTCAGTCATGGGGAACAAACCGCCAAGGGGCGAACGGGGGAGCCTGTCGCACCTACAAGCTCCAGTGGCACAAGAATGAGCGTGAACTCGTTCAACCCTGAGTCTGCCAGCTCCTCCAGGTCTAGTGCTTCTACGATGTAGATGCCACTTTCCACTAGAAGCACCCGGTGGGCGGGGAGGAGAGAATGACCTGCACCTGCCTTGAGCTGCTCAAAGGCAATGGTGTCAGCGCCCGCTGCAATCACCTTGCGCTGTGCTAGCCAATTGGCGCCGGCCTTGCCGACACCTGGCACCCCTGTTGAGGAGCCAAGATACGAGTCAGTTCCTTCCTTGAATCGACGTCCCCACCCTGAGCGGATGAGGACACAGTCACCCTCATGAATCGCAATGTTCTGGTTTTTGGCGGCTGCGTCCAGATCGGCTGGCGTGATTTCATATCCGGATTCACATACCTCTAGCCCGAGGGCGCGGGGGATGTCAAGGAGAACTCCGCGCACAATGAGTGGGGGGATCGTGTGCACGCCGTGCGTCTGGTAGCCGCCGTCAATGCATGATTCCGTTGCGTCGACGCCACCAAAAAGCTGACCATCCTGCGAGACATGGGCTAACGCGTCAATATGGGCCCCCACATGGGTTCCCATGACGACAAGATCGTTGGCCGCGGAGCCGCCGTCTTCGCGAACGAGGTCCCCATGGCGACGCGGAAGGGTATGCGTGTATTTGGGGTGATTCGGAGATTGTGGCATGCCTGGGAAAAGCGGCCGGCCCAGATCAAAGACGCGAAGGCCTTTGCTCACAATTTCCATTAGTGAATCGGTCATGCCACTACTCGCTCATCGCGCAGCGCAGATACTTCGGCTGGTGAATAGCCCAACTCTTTGATGAGAATATGTTCAGTATCTGCGCCCAGCGACCGGCCTGTGAACCGGATGGCTCCCGGTGTTTTGGACATTCGCCACATCACATTGTGCATGAGGATTGGGCCGAGTTCCGGGTCGTCAACCTCCACGAGCATGTCGGTTTCGCGGATATGTTTATCCTCGACAATATCTTTCGCGCTGTAAACGGGGGCAACAGCACCCCCTACGCGTTCAAACTCAATGATGACTTCCTCGCGATTACGGTCAGCAATCCACGACGATACAAAGCCATCAATCAGGTCGGCGTGTTCCGCCCGCCCTCGACCGTTGGAAAACCAGTCTTCGGTGGCAAGTTCGGGGTGACCCACCAGATCCATGATTCTTTCCGCCACGCGCTGTGCGCTGCTGGAGACGGCCACCCAGTGACCATCGCGAGTCAGGTAGGTGTTACGGGGCGCATTGTTGGTGGAGCGGTTGCCGTGACGGTGTTCCACTGTTCCCAGCTGATCGTAGACAGTTGGGCCTGGCCCTACTGCGGTCATGATCGGTTCGAGGATGCTCATGTCGATTACCTGTCCCGCGCCACCCTTCACATCGCGATGGTGAAGGGCCATCATGACGGCGGAGGATGCTGCAATTCCGCAAATGCTGTCAGCAAGGCCGAAAGCGGGGAGAGTGGGTGGGCCGTCTTCCGGGCCGGTAAGAAAAGCAAACCCACTCATCGCTTCAGCGAGGGTGCCAAAGCCTGGACGGGATGCATACGGTCCGGTTTGGCCAAACCCGGTCAATCGAACGATAACGAGGTTGGGGTTGACGGCGTGCAGCACCTCTGGGCCGATGCCCCACCGTTCTAGCGTTCCTGGCCGGAAGTTCTCCACGATGACATCAGCAGTGGACACCATCCTCAAAAGCACTGCAGCTCCGGACCTACTTCCCAGGTTGAGTCCCATTGTCCTTTTGTTTCTGCTGATTTCTTTCCACCAGAGAGGCACACCATCCTTTTGTCCGCCCTGCCCGCGCATGCTGTCGCCGTGCACGGGGTGTTCAATTTTGATGACATTGGCACCAAAGTCGCCGAGGATTTGGCAACACAGTGGGCCGGCAAGAATTGTCGATGCGTCGATAACCGTGAGGTCTTCGAGCGGCGCGGTGGCCATAAGTCACCCTTTCGAGGTTTCGCTAAATGGAACAGCTTTTCATTTTTACCAACAGTCATGCATTATTGCACGGCAGTGGATTTTTCGCATCGGCGGGCCAGGTTTAATCGATTTTCTGAGCGTAATCCAGCATCACGGAGAACTTTAGATGAATCTGGTGGCCCAGGCGGTGGGCAGCGTTTCGCGAGTGCCTCCGATGAGACTTGTCATCGGTTCGCGAAAGGGCCTAAATGTGAGCACCATTGGCGGTACAGGTCGTAAATTCGTGAGGATTAATTTACTAAAGAGACAAGCTTAGGGGAATAGGCCTGGAATTTTGAGGAGAGGTGTCAACGCTCGCTGAAAACTGGACCAGAAACGCTCTTTGAAAAGTAGACCATCCACGACAGATTGGATGGATGATAACTATGAACGATTGGGCTGAAATTAGGCGCCTGAGTGTGGCAGAGGGTTTGTCACAAAGGGCCATCGCGGGACGGTTGTCCCTGTCACGTGTCACGGTCGCGAGGGCTTTGGCCTCACCAACACCACCAACATATTCTCGGGCAGCAACCTCATCAAAGTTTGATGAGGTTGCTTGGACGGTGCGGGCTTTGCTGGAGGACACCCCATCCATGCCCGCCTCAGTCCTGGCAGAACGGGTCGGCTGGGAAGAGGATCACCTTCCTGGTTTCGCAAACAAGTCTCCAAGGTTCGACCCGAGACCGGCCCAGTGGACCCTGCCGACCGGTTGAACTATGAACCAGGTGATCAAACTGAGCAAAGGCTGGTCGATGGTTTCCAGCGATTATGGAATGCGAAGCACACGGGGATGACATCCAACGCTATCGAAATGAAGTTCGGGTCGGGCAACTCAGCAGTACCCGACCCAGGGAAAGCGACCTCCTCGCAGGCAAAGATCTCAAGAGATCCATTGGCTCAGTCGTTGGAGCCAAAACAAGGTATTTGATGTTCATCCATCTCGCTTTGGGGAGGAACCGCGTCGACATTGTTCGCGCTGGTTTGATTCGCAAAATATAGGACTTGCCGGGCCTATTTCGCCGGACGCTTACCGAGGATCGGCGATAGAGATGCACCGACTCAGGGGTGCAACCATCACGCCGATGTTGCCATCTGCTTTCGCTGCCCGCAGCTGCTCTGCCGGCGGCCCACGCATGGTGCAACCAGCGGTCTGACAAGCTCGTATTTCCCCAACCACACCAATCGGAACGCTTATACAGGCGAAGGACTTGAATACATCGCGCAAGAAATGAAGGATTGCTGGCGCAAAAGCTTCAGCTAAACCAAGCCCCATGAGAGGATCGAACCGCGACAATCACGCTGACCGGTGAATCCACCGAACTCCGAAGCCCTTCTTCATGGAAGCAAGTCGCGGCGTTTTGCTTAACGTCCCAACCAGGAGGTGGGAGGTCGAATCCCTCTGGCTGCGTCCACTAGGGTTCGGCGGGCCCCAGAAACTCTCTAGGCGCCCCCATGAGCCGAGAGAGCTCTCGAGTTTGAGTGATGAGTAGTTTCGATGCCTCCTCCTGGTGGTCTTCAAATCGTTCCAGGGGACCACAAATAGAGATGACGCCGATCGGATCGCCTTCAAAGTTGAACACGGGGGCAGCAATTGAGGCAGACCCCGGCTGTCGTTCCCCGAGTGAGCTAGCGTAACCCGCTTCACGAATGTGCCTAAGCTCGGCACGAAGATCATCAATTTCGGTGATGGTGACGTCGGTCAAGGCCTGGAGGAGGTGGTCGCGGAGATACACTTCCTGTTCCTGTAAGGAAAGGAAAGCGAGAAATGCTTTTGAAGAGCTGCCGGCATGCAAAGGGTAGGACTCACCAATGGCAACCGTCATTTTCACTTCCCGTGCCGGCGTGACCTGATCCAAGTACACGCGAACGTCTGCGCGTCGGATAGAAAGAGTGGCAGTTTCATTCGTTTGCGCCGAGAGGATCCGAAGGAATGGGCGAGCCCGTTCACGAATGTCTTGGCGCGAAAGGTACGAAACTCCGAGCGCCAAGGCGGTCGGACCGAGCATGTACCGGCGAGACTCTTCATCAACGTTGACCAGTGCTGATTCCCTCAAGGAGGTGAGGGCGCGGTGCACGACTGCTTTAGACAGCCCCAGCTCGTTCGCAATTTCAGTAATACCGAGCGAGGCTTGATGGGTGTCGATGAAGAGTTGGAGTATTGCTATCGCCCTCTTCACTGCACCGGATGGCTGGGATTTTTGGTCGTTAGTGTTCAACGTGGTCTGCCTTTTTTCGTTTGCGATATGCGAAGAGCCCTGTCAAAGCTGACCCGCTCCCTACCTTTAAGGCAGTGTGGGCCGACAGAGCCTGCCACGACTTTAGCGATAAATGGAACGGTGAGGCCAGCGGTCGTTGTGGTAATTCACATTCATCCGATTGTTACGGCGTCTTCTTGAGATCAATCACCGCGACAATCAGCGTAAAAAGCAGGATGGAAAGCGCGACGACGAGGCCCTTGTGAAAAGCTGTTGTGTAGTCAGCAATAGTGAGAGATGACCCTGGTTTTTGATAAATTTGAGAAAAATATGTGGCGGCGACAACCGCTGTACCTATCGCTGTGCCTGCCCGTTGCCCCACCTGCATGACAGATCCAGCCGCTCCGCCATCTTTAACGGGAACCTCTTCGAGTGTTAGCGTCTGGTTTGCCGATATTACAAGCCCACCTCCGGCCCCAGCGGTAATCAGAGAGAGAGAAATCAACCACGGTGTGTGCTCCGGAGGCGCGTAGGCGGCGATGACAAAAACTGGAAGGTATCCAAGAAAATTCAAGACAAGACCTACTACGACGAGTCGCGCACCCCACTTATGGACGATTCGGCCTGCAATCCAAGACGAATACCCTGAGACGAAGGCGAAGGGAACACTGATTAGTCCCGCGTACAGCGCGGCAAGCCTAAGGCCTTGTTGGACATACAGGGTGATGAGCAAAAAAATGGCGGGCGTCGTGGCGAAATAACCAGACGCAATCAATACTCCATTTCTATATGACTGCGTCCTCAGCAAAACAAACTTAATGAGCGGTGATCCGTGATCGGCCTGAAGTCGCTTTTCCCACGCGATGAAGCCACCAAGCGCCAGAGCAAAAATGGCAAGAGAAAACCACCGTCGCGAATCGTCGGAGACCCGTCCAGTTGTTAGAACAAAAGGCAACATCACGCTAAAGACAGTAATGCCCAGAAGAAGGATGCCAACGAGGTCGAGGTTAATCCTCGCTTTAACTCGGGTTTGGTCAGCTGGCAAGAACCACCAGGCTAAGCCCAATGCAAGAATCCCCAACGGAACATTCATCCAGAACACCAGTCGCCAGCCATCTGACTCGCCCCCCACCGTAACAAGAAGACCACCAAGCGCGGGTCCGAATGCCGTCGAGACGCCCATCACGCCCCCGAAGAGCCCGAACGCCCACCCCCTTTCTTTACCTACAAAAAGTGTTTGGATGAGTCCCAGGACCTGTGGCATTTGAATGCCGGCGGCAATTCCTTGAAAAATTCTCCCGATGACGAGCCATTCGATGGTGGGAGCAATCGCGCAAGCCACGCTTGCCATCGTGAAGGCTGAAAGCCCCAACATGAACATAATCTTTCGAGAGACAAGGTCTCCAAGGCGACCAGAAGGCACGAGTGCAAGACCGTAGGCGAGAGCGTACCCAGCAACAATCAGTTGCAGTTCTGTCGACCCCCCTCCGAGGGATACTTCGATCGTTGGCAACCCCACATTAATCTTTGCCAAGTCAAGGATTGTTAGCGCGGCAACGCCGGTGCAGACTGCAAAAGCTTCCCAGCGTGCTCGCTCTGACGGAGGTGCAATCTCATCGTGGTTCATGAGTTATACATCGTCATCAAGGTCCCGGGTGATCCGGTGTGTCGGCATTTCACTCTCTTTTTTAAGGGCGTATCGGCGGTGGAGATGGGCTTTGCTTCGCAACCTGGTTACCCCTCCCCCCGCGGACCTTGTCAACGCTAGTAGCTTAAATAGGAAAAAGGTCTTCGATTTTGCCACGGTGTTTGTCGTCCCCCTACCTCGAAACAGTTCAAACACAGGACACGGAACAGCTCTCATGCAGCTGGAGTGCCTCTTCAGATTTGGGTGTTGCGACATCGATACGTAAGTAACTACAAAGCGGTCCATGGTGGCCTTTTTCCTTTCAGCCAGAGGTCGCACACCTGTCGGGTATAGCCACGACACAAAAGCTAGTCCCTTCCTCTCTAGTTCACAACGCTATTCCGCAGAACGGAACGGATGCTGCGGCGGGGGCAGTTAGCAGCCACCCTGTTCTCGTCTCCTGCAGCGGACCGTCCGGTCGGGCTCGCCACCGGCGGCACCATGACCGGCATGCATAAGGCGCTGTGAGAATTTTTTTTTCTGCGGTGCCGGAGGGCTTTTGCCCTTGCTGAGCATGCGGGTATTGCACCCGATCATAAGAACTCTTAGGCCCGAGAGCTCCAGGAGAAATTCGCCACAGCGCTGAGTCGGCCTGGAACACTCGATGTTCCTGGCCAAAGCCCGTATTCCAGGGGGGGCAGAACTTTTTGAACAATCCCCTCTGGAGCGAGGTCCTAGGAGTGTTCAGCTAGTGGCCTTGGGGTCAATGGTCACATCGCTTTCAACGAGCCGGGTTCCGCGTTTGATCCCGAACGTAGACCGTGGCGCTGCACACCAAAACCATCGCCTCAAACTCGGTGTATTTCGATGATCCCGCCTCGATGCCCACCTATGCGGCCAGCCAAGGGCTTGCGACTATCTCCCAGGCCGACAGCCTGGGTTGCGTCCCGCCGAGTGTGATTTCTCTTCTCCGTGCGGGTCAGTTGTTTTAGTTGAGGCGGCGCTGAGTTGGGGCAGTCTGTTGACCTCCTCGAGTGTGTCGACGGCGGTGTTCATGATCCTCAGTTCGAGCATGGATGCTTCGGAGAAGTAGCGGCGGGCACCGGGTTCCCATTCGTCATGTTGCTCGATGAGGACCGAGCCGGCAAGACGTAGCAGTGCGGCCGGGTTGGGGAAAACTTCGACGACATCGGTGCGGCGTTTGATCTCTTTGGTGACGCGTTCCAGCGGGCTAGTTGCAGTTCCCAGTGAGGTTGTGGACTTTCCGTGTCGATACGCCGTGCAAATACGCCTCCATCACGACGGCGAACAACGCTTGATTGACGCGGCGGCGCCGCTCCAGCAGGGCTGGGAAGAACAATCCTGTGCGCAGCTTCGGAATTCTCAACCCCAGGTCCCCCGCGTTAGTAGTCAACGTCCGGGGCCTCGTGCCATTGCGCCCGGTGCTTCGCTCCGCAGAGCGCTCGAAGGGGGAAGCGCCGATGAACGCGGTCGCTTCCGCATCGATCAGCTCCTGGTAGAGCGTCTCGGTCGCGGACCGTATCCGGTCGGTAACATCGGTAAGTTTCAGTTGAGCAAGAAGTTCGAGCAGGGCAACCTGGTCAAGAGCCATCGTGGTTTGTGTCCTTCGTGAGTGGTTTAGTTGTTACTCACTGACCATGCCCCGGTGGCTCTCCACGTCGACGATCCGACGCTCGAAACCCGGGAAATTACACTCAGCGAGACGTGACCCACCCTGATAGGTCGATCCCGTTGGCTGCGCTTGCGGATCACCCCGATGTGGTGCCGATTACGGATCTCGAGTTTTAGGTGTCAACTGTCATGTGGGGCGGAGCGCTCCCCATAAGCGGAGAATCCGCCGTCGGCCTGTTCACGCTAAACTGTTTCCTCCTAGTGGTAAATACGTTGGCACAGCCGCTGGCGGCAATCTAAACCAACTCAGGCACGAAAGACGTGCCGTCGCAACGCCTGGAGGCGTCTGGAGTAAGCATGAACTATTCACAACAGCAAGTAGAAAAAGCCTACAACAGCATGCTCGTTATCCGCCGGCTAGAAGAGAGAATGCTGACGCTCGCCGCTGATGGATTAGTGCAAGGTTCGGTTCACCCCTCGCTAGGACAGGAAGCCATCCCTGTTGGGGCTCTCGCGGGCCTCGCGCCACAAGACCGAGTGGTTGCTTCTTATCGTGGGCATGGGTGGGCGCTCGCCTGCGGCTCAACGCCGGTTGCAACGCTCGCAGAAATTACTCAACGCGCGGGAGGACTCAATGGCGGCAGAGCCGGCTCCCCGATGCTTAGCGATCCAGATAACGGTTTCCTCGGTGAGACCTCCATCGTGGGCGCGGGAGTTCCTATCGGTGCGGGAGTGGCGCTGGCCTCACAATACCAAGAGACAAATCGGGTAGTTGTAGTCAGCATCGGCGATGGAGCCATGAATCAGGGTGCCACGACAGAAGGGATGGTCTTCGCTGCTTCTAAGAACCTCCCACTGATAATTGTCTGCGAGAACAACGGCTGGGCAGAGATGACTCCGAGTGATGCGATGGTTCGGAACGGTGACTTGACAGCACGGGCAGCGGCCCTGGGCATCATTGCGCACCATGTCGACGGCAACGATCCTTTCGCGGTTGAGGAGGCGATTCGAGTCGCAGCAGAAAGCTGTCGCAAAGGTGAGGGGCCAGTATTCCTCGAATGTAAAACGGTGCGCCTCGGGGGTCACTACAACCGCGACATCCAGCACTACCGTCCACGCGAAGACTCAGAACTGGCCGCAGACCAGGAACCAATTCGTCGCATGCAGCTATCTGGCGTCATCCCAGATGAGGCAAGATTAGCAATCGAAGAGAACGTTGCCCGCCTCATAGACGAGGCGGTTGAAGTTGCTCTGGGGATGCCCCTGCCCGATCCAGCAACCGTGCTTGATCACCTCTACGCACAGGCCCGTGCTGTCGCCGATAGTTTCTCAAGCACGCCGGATGTCCGCGAGCTCACTTATCAGCGCGCGGTCAACCTTGCGCTTGCAACGGAGCTAGAAGAACGCCCTGAAGTAGTCGTGTACGGCGAGGACGTGGGGTTCGCAGGAGGGATATTCGGTGTAACCCGTGGGCTGCAAAAGAGGTTCGGCGTCAATCGAGTCTTCGACACGCCAATCTCTGAGTCGGCCATCCTCGGCTCGGCGATTGGTGCTTCAATGGAGGGCATGCGGCCCGTGGTTGAAATAATGTGGGCAGATTTCGTCTTTGTCGCACTCGATCAAATCGTCAATCAGGCAAGCAACGTTCGGTACATCAATCGGTCGAAAATTAGCGCGCCTATTACAGTCAGAATGCAGCAGGGTGTTACACCAGGGTCATGCGCCCAACATTCGCAGTCCATAGAAGCAGTGCTGGCTCACATCCCGGGCATCAAGGTCGGGCTGGCCGCCACTCCACAGGATGCGTACAGCATGACGCGCGCGGCCATCGCTGATGATGACCCGACTGTCTTGATAGAGTCCCGATCTCTCTACTTCAACACAGGGGATGTCAACGTGACAGGCCTCCCCGAGCGCGCCGAGGGTGCGCGGCTGGCGCGCGAAGGAGACAGCTTGGCGCTCATCACCTGGGGTGCGATGCTCTCCGAGTGCCTCCAGGCCGCAGAAATGCTCGCAGAGTATGGGATATCAGCGTCTGTGCTCGATTTGCGCTGGTTGCGGCCGCTCGACGAAGCAGCAATTGATCGCGTTGTGACTGCGTGTGGCGGGCGGGCTGCCGTCGTGCACGAAGCCACGACCACCGGTGGCTTTGGGGCTGAAATTGCTGCAGGACTCTGGGAACGCGGTAGTGCCATGGGCGGCCAGATCATCCGCATCGGCACACCCGACGTCCGAATGCCCTCCGCTCCCAACCTACAAAGCGCCGTTGTTCCGCGCGCCGAAAGCATAGCTGCACAAGTTCGCGAGGCTTTCGGACAGCTCGGGCAACCATAAGGGGTGAGTTCCCGGATAGGCAGCCAACGGCAGGACTGTTCCTCCTGGGCGTGGGGTCCTATTGACGAAACGGGCACCTAATGACACCTGTGATGCCTAAGGTCAAGATGCTCGCGAAACACTCTTTGTGACCGCATCCGTTTTAGCTGCCGCGAGGGTGATCAGGCGGCTCTGAATCGCCGTGATTTCCCTTGTCAGCTCAGCCGGATTCCTGTCCTCAGATAGCGTCGCAAGCTCTCCTGCTTTCCGAGCAGTGAGCACCCCCGAGTCCATGACCCGTTGGTATGGGGTCCTCGGTGAGTCATAAAACCGTGTTTTCTTGTCGTGCCTGTTCGATCACCAACCAGTCGCTTTTGTCGTCGCGGCAAACAGGTTTAAACTCACCCGCAACAACAAATACAGTTCGTCGAGCAGTCCCTGTGCAACCACCGTGTCATAGCGGTAATGGAATTGGCATGACGGAATTTGTCAAGGTGAATGAGGCCAGCGGGAGTTTAGGCAGCTAACACGACATCGGTTGTTGGCTCTTTCCGGTCGGCGGTCGCGGTCTCGATGGGTTTGTTGATCCAGGTCGTGCCTGGCAGGGCGAGGATCTTCGGATCATTCGACGTGGTGAAACGTTCCGGGTGCGCTGCGCGGGAGCATTCAAGCCGATCCCAGTATGTCGATGATTGTGGTTGTAACCATCGACAAAGTCGGCCATGAAGGTGCGTGCGCCGTCCGTGCCCCCGCGATAGCGACCCCAAACGTGTCGACAAGTGTCCTCTCAACCGCCTCCACCACGGACGGCGGCCCAGCGCTGAATTAAATATGAGTGGCGAGGTGAGCCAGATCTGCCAGTACTCCCGTGAGAACACAATTGCTCATAGTGTTCCTCTCTGTCGACGCTTTTCCAAAAGTAGGCCAGTTTTGCTCGGCGGGTTCTAGGTCTCGTCGCAACACTCCATCAGAATTTGGAGTGTGAACAGTATGGGACGACGGGGACGTAAGAGATGGCTGAGCGTCGAAGACGCGCACTGGAAGTTGATCCTGGCTGGGGTCGGCCCGATTGAGGCGGCCAGACGAATCGGTATCGCACGTACTACCGGTTTCCGATGGCGTGCTGAGCGCGGTGGCGTCGCGCCGCTCCGCATGTTGGAAGCCGACCGACACACCAGGTATCTGACGAGTATCGAACGGGAACGCCTTGCCGTGTTCCGGCTCGAGGGCTTGTCGATGAGAGAGATCTCGAGGCGGCTGGGGCGTGCGCCGTCGACGATCAGTCGGGAGTTGCGCCGGAACATGCGCCGGCACGACCGAGGCAAGTACGACGCTGTCCTCGCTCACGCCCGCTCACGAGAGAAAGCCCGCCGTGACCGAGTCGGCAGAGTCGGTCAAGATCCAGTACTGCGTGATCTCGTGCAAGAGAAACTCACTCAGGACTGGAGCCCGGAGCAGATCAGTTTCTGGCTCCGCGAAACCCACCCGCAGAAGAAGTCGTGGCATGTCTGCCACGAAACGATCTACCAAGCCGTGTACTGGCCGAGGAACAGCGGATTGACAAGGAAGTTGACCACGCATCTCCGCACGGGGCGGCCGCTTCGCAAGCGACGCCGGCGGCCCGACGTGAGGACGCCGCGATTCATCGCTCCCGCCACGGCTGATCGATCACCGACCAGCCGTTGTCGAGGAACGTTCCCGCCTCGGCGATTGGGAAGGTGACCTCATCATCGGATCGAAGACACGCTCAGCGATTGGAACTCTTGTCGATCGTAAGAGCGGATACGTCCTACTGCTACACCTTCCGGACACGCACTCCGCGCTAGAGGTCAACAGGGCACTCACCGCAACGATGTCGCAGCTGCCGGCGCACCAGCGGCGCACACTGACGTGGGATCAAGGGTCCGAGATGTCCAGCCACGACAAGATCGCGCCGCTCTTCAGCGACGGTGTGTTCTTCGCCCACCCAGGCAAACCATGGCAGCGGGGCTCCAACGAGAACGTGAATGGGCT
>Ga0105051_10002263_pt1 | contig 25022 bp, 21 predicted proteins | sample FRY02_FD_78383 | JGI IMG/M metagenome (GOLD analysis project Ga0105051, IMG submission 78383) | Freshwater microbial communities from Lake Fryxell liftoff mats and glacier meltwater in Antarctica - FRY-02 (megahit assembly) | ecosystem: Environmental > Aquatic > Freshwater > Ice > Glacier... | reverse complement strand
CGTCCACCCAGACCACCTGCGAGTCGTCGCCTGCGGTGCCCCACCGCTCAAGGTCCAGCTGGCCGAGGTCGGCCTACGCCCGCCCGCTGGTATGGGACTGTGCGTGTCGGAGGGGGGACTTGACTCCGCTGCAGTGGGATCCGTCCCATCGATGGGCTGCAAGGCCATGACGGGACTCCTTCGGTTGATTGAGCGACACCGTAGCAAGTCGTAGTGACAAACAGCCTGCTACGACACTTCGCGCCCGCAGACAGCTCCGCAGATCTGCGATGGAGAGCCAGCCGCATCGTGCCCGCCCAACCCCGGAGCGGCGCCGAAGCACGTTGGTTGCGGTCGAACCTTCGAACCCTTGGCGGCGATGAGGTCGCATCCTCCTTCGCGTCTCCAATGCTGTTCACTCTCGTTTCCTCGAAGAGAGCGACCGTCGCTGGATGAACGAGTCACTCGGGGGTGGTGAAGTCGTCGTGCAGGTTGACCGACGCGAACTCGACGATCCCGTCCCCGAGCGACCGTTCGGTCGAGCGGAGCGAGAGCACAAGTCGCCCCGCCGCCCCGCGACGGTCTGAGGCATGTCGGGCCAACTCGTTCCTTGCGACGGCGTCGCCTTGACACCATGAGCGGGCGAACGGGCAGTAGCTCAGATCCTCCGCTGCAAGCACGCGGCGTAGGGCCAGGGCCCCAAAAAACTACGGTCTGGGTGACCACGGGAGGTCAGCGATGCCGTACTCGTCTCGAACGGGGTACACGAACTTCGATCCGCTGCCGCGCATCCAGACGGCTGCGTCGAGAATTCGAAGATCGCTGACACCCTCGGCATCAGCGCCACGGCGCAGCTCATCGATCCTGAGCAGATTCGGCCCGAGCCTCATGAACTCTCGGAACACATCCCAGTAGCCGAATGCAGGGGCGTCTACGACGCGTCGGACGACGCGATCGATGATCGGCACCAATCGGGGCCGCTTCCTAGCCAGAAGCTTTCCGGCGATGACTTCGCCGACACCAGCGTGATCGCCGCCGGAAAGGAAGGTCCACGCAACTCCAGCTGCCTCGAACGCCAGCTCATCACCGTCGGCGCCCAGGCTGACCTCGACCGGGATCCCCACAAGCAGACGGCTCAGGTCCAGCTGGCCCTCTCGACTCATCACCCAGCGAAGAGTCGCCGGTGGAACGTGTTCACCGAGGCAGGAAAGTGCAAGCAAATCGTCGCGAGTGAACGCGCCCGGCGGGTTCTCGCCCACCGTGTCGAACGTAGTGCCGGCGAAGCCTCTGGACTGGTCGAAGTAGGCGGTCACGAGAGACGCAGCCTGGTCGTCCAAGCACACCGACAGTCGTTCGATGGGAGTACTTGGCCGATCCATGATTCCGTTCTCTCTTGCAGACAGTGCTCGGCAACGTAGACGCAGGGCGGGACTCTCGCGTCCCGTGTGACGCGAAAGGTCGGCTCACCATCGCAGCGCGGGACTCTGTCGCACGGACAGAGAGCTTGAGATCAACGAACTGGCCGACCGTCGCAGCGGTGCCGGACGATGACCGAGGTCGGAGTTCCCGAGACCTGCGTGCTCGATCAACTACGCTGAGCGCCGCCGATCTGTTCGCGGTCGGCGGCGGGGGAAGGGTCCATCGTGGAGCACGTCGCTACGAGGAAGAGTCGACGATTCGCTTGGTCGATGGTTGACCCTGAGGTCACCCGTCGGATTCTCCGCCAAGTGCACCGCGAGCACGGCGACCAGAATGCCGAGCTGGTGGCAACGAAGCTCTCCGACAGCGCCGCCATTGCGTCAGCTGCCTCGAGCTTGGGCGAGCCGCCGAAGGCACAGGTCTTCTCCCGTGGCGTCGTGGAGCTGCTCGCCACGACTTGGTTGCCGAGGGCGGACCCAGCAGTCGTCGACGCCCTGACCGTCAACGTTCGACACGGTCTCTCCGGTACAGCGCTCGCCGAGCCGGTCGGGACCAAGGCTGCGCAGATCCGATTTCTCCGGAACCGCAAGATGACGGATCGTCTCCGGAGGGAGTTCCGGTCGGCGTTCATCTCGGCTCATAAGGACACACGAGATGTTCCCGTGACGGCGTCCGTCAAGCAGTGGCCCGTGGAGCAGGTGCAGCTCGTCGGTGCCGGGTCGGCGCAGCGCAGCAGGTACCCGCATCAGTCGACCGCCATCTCGGCGCTCCATCGCCTGATGAACGAAGAGGGACGCCTTCGCGGTCGGCTCGTCCTGCCGACCGGATCAGGGAAGACCGACACCATCGTCGGATGGCTGCTCGAGGTACTTGCGGCGGACCCGTCCACTCGGGTGCTCTGGCTGGTGCACCAACAGGAACTTGTCGACCAAGCGATGCTCACCTTTGTCGCGCTGGCCAAGGGGCAGCCCGTCGGATTCCTCCGCACTGGCCGCTGCATCCACTCCAGCGCATCAGCGCTGTCCGCGCTCGCCGAACCTGACCTGTCTGTCGCCTGCCTCACCTACCAGTCGTTCAGAAGCATGGACGCCAAGAAGCGTCGCACCCTCGATCGGTTCTTGGACGCGCCGACGATCGTGATCGTCGACGAAGCACACCATGCTGGCGCCACCACATACGACGAGCTGCTCGACCTGATCGAGGGCAGCAGCAAGGTGCGGGCGGTGATCGGTCTCACTGCCACACCATTCCCCGCAGGGTCAGCACGCTCCCGCTTTCAGCGTCGCTTCCCCACCGTCATCGAGGAGCGCACCGCCGGAGAGCTCGTGCAAAGCGGCATCCTCGCCCGACCCATCGTCACAACTGTCGCCACCCATGAGATCCCCGACATGACCGCAAAGGAGGTCGAGCAGGCCACGAAGGGCGAAATCCCCGACGAGGTGCTCGCACGTCTGAACACGGACCGCCGAAACCAGCTCGTGGTCCACACATGGACCCACTCGCCGGCCAAGTGGAACAAGACTCTCATGTTCGCATCACGAATTGAGCACGCGGACCGGCTCACCGCGATGCTCCAGAAGCAGAACGTGGAAGCGCGGTCGCTGCATTCGCACACCCCGGACCGCAGCGCCACGCTCAAGTGGTTCAGAAACGCGAAGCTACCGGTGGTGCTGGTATCTGTTGGGATGCTCACCGAAGGTGTCGATCTGCCAGACGCCCAGACCGCGTTTCTCGTGCGGCCGACCACAAGTCCCATCCTGATGCGCCAGATGGTCGGGAGGGTCCTGCGCGGACCGGCTGCCGGCGGAAGCGACGAGGCGCAGGTCGTGCACTTCCGAGACGAATGGCGAGCACTTCCCGACGTACTCGAGCCATCCGATGTCCTGCCCGAGGCAATCGAGGCCGCCGGAGGCACCGGCGCTCAACAGTGGACACCAGGGCCGCTGATCGACGACGACGAGCTCGAAATCCGCGCTGACCTCGCCGCCCAGATACGCCGTGACTATGAACGGTTGAGCACCCTGTTCAACACCGACGACGGCGACCCCTTCAACGACGTCCCGCCGACCGTGCTCGCCAGCTCGACCACGGTGGTCGGCTACTACGACCTCGGCGACATCGTGATTCCGGTCTTCGCCCACCAAGCCGATGGCTACCGCCGCCTCCTAGACGAGCACCAGTACAGCTTCCAGGGCTGGAGTTTCCTTTCGTACTTCGAAGACACGCCGCCCCCGTACCCTTCCAAGCGGTCGGTCGCCGCATTGGTCGAGTTCGCGCGCGACGGTGGTCCGACCGAACTTGTGCCCGTTGCGATCACCGTGGGACCCCGCGCGGCTGCAAAGGAACTGGCCGAAGCAGGCGCGCTGACTGAGACCGAGCGGTATCGACGGATCACAGCCCACTACGAGCGCTCAGCGAACCGACTCGCGTTTGTATCCATCGAGTCATTCGCCGAGCGAGTGAACCAGGACCTCCCTCGATTCCTCGAGCGCGGTCGTGCACGCCTCGACGCCGAATCGACCCTGCCTCGTGTCGACGCGTCGACGTTGCCGATACTCCCCCGCACGGAACGAACTCTGGCGGTCGCCACGGCACTCGCCGTTGACGCGATCCGGCGGCTCCCCGCGCACTACAGCCGTGGCCTACGCGAAACCCCGAAGCCCGACTGGACGAACTCGGTGGTCGAATCGACCTTGGCGCACTGGAGTCTCAAGCCGTCCGGCAAAGGCAAAGGAACCGCCACGATCCGCGTCAACCTGCTCCTGCGGACATCGCCGGATCACGTGCCCGACGACATGCTCGGCTACCTCCTGTACCACGAGCTCTTGCACCACATCCTCCCCAGCCAAGGGCATGACGCCGAGTTCCGTGACCTCGAAGCTCGCTGGCCAGACGCAGTCGACTGGGACCTCCGCTTCGACACCCTTCACGAGCACTGGGACACCCGCTCGGCGAGCTACCCGGACAACGACACGCAGTAGATGTCGACGAAGCGAAGGACGCGGGCAACCGGCGCGAACCGCAAGCGGGCTCACCCGTGCCGGCGCCTTCTCCTAAATCCCCCGGATTCCCTTCTGCGCGTGAACGTTCCAGCGGTTCGTTAGGCGAACACTCCGGCAAGGGCAACAAGTCTGGCGTCGAGACGGAGCGTGCAGCATCCCCGACAGTGACGGCCAGCGATGACCGGTTGTCACAGCGATGCCCGATTGTCGGGTAGCGCGGACGCTCGGTGGAGGTGGCCCTGGAGCTCCAGCGATGGCAGAAAGTCTCCAAGCGCCGAGAATGTGCTCCCAGCACGACTCGGGAACTCTCGCTCAACCCGTCGGCAACGGTGGCCGTGTCCACGGCATCATCGGCCGCTCTGTATTGGCGAAGGTGCTCGACTGTGCTTGTCCACTCGAACCTGCCGCGCCAGCAAGTCAGCGGCTGGTACCTCATCTGCGCAGCAGTCGTCGGTGAAAGTCACCGCTGACCGCCCATCCAGATGACGATGTCCACGGTGCGGAGGTCGGTGACCGAGAGCCCGTGGAGCACGCGGAGTACGAGTCGGAGCTCCGCGAGGCGGTCGCGGTTGGTCCGCAGGTCATCGGCGAGGCGGCGCAGCAGCGGTGACCATGCGTCGAGGGCGCGGCGCTGGCCCGTGAGCGGTCGGTACCAGTCGATTACCTCTGGATCGATCATCGGGACCAACCAGGGACGTTTTCGGTGCAAGACCTTCGACACCAAGCTCAGCGAAGATCCTTGGAACAAAGACGGAAGCTCGGACAGCAGAGCGATGGTTTCGTCGTCAGCGCCCTCGAGCCTCAGGTCTGGCGGAACCCTGTCGAGCCACTCGTTCAGCTCGTCCCTGCGATCCCAGAAGTAGGTGAGGTCATCGCGCGACAGACCAGGGTGCAATGCCCCTGCGCACACCACGTCCTGCGACGTCACCACAGCGGGATCAGTGTCGATTGCGTCGAAGTACCGGAACGCCCACGTCTCCGGCGGATTGTCATCCCACGGCAGACCGCAGTAGCGGAACACTCGGGTCCACGCCTCATCGATATCGATGGGCCGCCCGCCCAGCACCAGTCCGGACGCGCCGTTCTTGTTCGTCATTCTGACCTCCTGTCGCGGCCTCCCATCCGGGAGCGCCCAACGAAGAGGACCGTACTCGGGGGTAGTGACATCGACTGCCGAGAACTCGCAGCACTCAGCGCTCAGATCGCAGGGACGTCCACCGGGCCCACCATCGCGCTGCCGGCGCCAAGCGGGGCAATTCATCGGCAAGGTCGCGTCCTCGGCCGACAACGGGACTGGTGTCCGGTGCCAGCGCAGTTCGGAGTTGCCCAGGCCCGGTGAACGTGCGCCAGTAGCCGTCTGTCGTTGGTCCGGCCCACCGTTGACCGGGGGGTCGAGGATGACGCGCTACTACGCCAACTTCGCTCACCCTGCGCGTCCAGCGAGGTCCGGCTCGCCCGGTTCGTCTCTTTGCGCGCGCCGGCGCTTGCCGCCGGTTGCCGGACGCCACAGTCGGAGCAACGGTGTTCCCACCAGAGCCACGAGTGTCACACCCGGAACGGATGCTCGAGAGATGGCAACCGAACAACACCAGATGCGCCGCGTACAGCTCGGGGATCGCAGCGCTCGCGTCGATCTGGTACTCGCTGATCTCATCGAGCTCTGCTGGAAGGCCGGGATCAGCACCGACTTTTCCTGTCAAGACAGCCGCCCAGAGGGCTCACCGCGCAGGGACCTTTGGTCGTACATCTCGTTCAGTGACGCCGATGACCTCCGAGCCCTTCTCGACGCCTTCGATGGCACACCGCTGGCCAAGCTGCGCTGCACCACGAGATTCGACACCGATCCGGCTTCTCTTACGATCTCGGCCCGAGCGGCAACCTGGGAGGCCGCCGTCTATGTCCGACCCGGGCCCGCGGGGACATGCGAGTTGACCGGCCGCATCGGGTTCCCGCCCATCAGATCCCGGCGATGGAGACCGCCCTCGCTCGCCGATGCGACACTGACCCCGTCGCGAAACCGGCAGCGACTCGCTATGACGACCCAGCCCTTGCGCACAACCTTGCCGTGGAGTCGTCTTGAATTGGTGGGCACGCGACTTCAGGGCTGCTGCCGACGGCCGGCCCACTGTTGGTAGGGAGGGTCGGCGACGGGGCGCCTCCGCGCATTCTTCGCTCACGTCGCACGTCCGCCGAGTGCCAGCCTGGTGCGGCCGACACCCCGTGCTCTCCTGTCCGGGCGGTCAACTGACTTCAGTGGCGGTCCAGGTCATCTGATCCGCGGACCGTGCAGCGGCGCCCAGTGACGCACGTATCCTCTTCGTGGAGGAAGGCGTTTCCTGCTGATCGGTCTCCGTTGCTCATTCGGCATCGGGGGCGAACTGCCGTGTTCGCCGCAGCTGAGCGCACATGGGAGATCCGCAGATGGAATTGACCGACGACCGAGGGCAGCGGGCACATCGGACATGTCGAACATGTCGAACGGCGGCACCTGGAGTACGGCCTTCGTTGCCAGGGCCTGTTCGATCAGGGTTACGGCACGTGGGAGGCGTTGGCCTACTTCGTCGACCACGAAGATACGGCCAACGTGGAGGCCTACGCCTACGCCTACGGAATTCCGTGCGAAACGGTCTACCCCGACGCTTCGACCGTCTGGTACCGTGCCTCTGACCGCGACGGAAGGCAGGGCGACACTGTGAGCGACCAACCGAGTGGGCCTGGATGGTGGATGGCGGATGACCTCAAGTGGTATCCGCCGGCAGCTGTCCCTGGCGATGTCGGCGTCACCGGTGCTGCGGCTCTGGCCGCCGAGGTGGATGATCGAGCACCGAGATCAGGTGGGCGACGGTCGGCGTTGGTCACGGCGAGTCTCGTGCTCCTGCTCGCAGCAGTAGCAGGCGCTTGGTTCCTCGGCCGGAGCGCCGACCCGGTCGAGGTACCGCCCACCAGCGTTGACACGACGGTGGCAGCCACCGACACCGCGTCTCTTCCGGCAAGCCCGTCGACCACAGTCCCGACCTCATCAGCTCCGTCGGAACCGACGGTCGACCTCGCGAGCCCGCTCGTTGCGGGATACGGCGCAATCGTTGCTTCTGCAGATGCGATTCCTGGAACTCGCTCAACGCTGTCCGACCATCTGCAAACTCTCACCTCCGCGACGGACGTCGCGTGGACCGAACCGATGCTGTTCGCGCTCGCCGCCTCGTACTGCAATGACTGGCCCAGGTCCGAAAGCGTCGACGGGGACGAGCACGGAGCAATCAGCGAAGCGGGTGAGTCCGACTGGGCAAACGCGATCGCTCCCGTCATCGGCGTAACGGCAGAGAACGCCCGGATCGCGATTCAGTCGCGCATCTGGACGGGATACCAGTCCGCCTGTGAGTGACTGCCCTCAGAACTTATCGATGGCATCGCCAGCCAGTTCGAGAGCCCGATCTGCTTCCGTCGCCATGGCGAGGACAGTGAACCGCCCGGTCTGCGCGACGGCAGCGTAGAGCTGACCGCCGACGCCTTCGACGATGAACACGGTCGACGAGGACGCGTTCTCGACTCCCCCGGTCGTCTCCTTCGCTGACATCGTTCCGGACGAACCGAAGCACCTGTCCAGAAGGTCCTGATCAACCTCCGCGATCTCGGACTCGGCCGTCTCAACATCGTCGAAGCTTGCCGCCGACATGACGAACCCGTCTTTGCCGAGATCTCCCTGACCCTCGAAGTAGGAGACGTCGACCTGTGCGCGTGGCTCGACGCCGGTGGTCGAGCAATCACCCGTGCTGTCGTCTTTGCCATCGTCGAGCTCGTCTCCCGGGATCAACCCTGGCGGAACATCAGCATCAGTCGGGAGCGCACTCTCGAGCGTTGTCTTGTCATCGCTGACCGACGGCAGGGCGAAGAACACCCTGTACGCGACGAACGCTCCTCCGAGCACGGCAATGACCGCACACGCACCGAACACTCCGCCGAGAACTGCACCAATCGTTCTGCGACCCTCGGTGGACGTCCGCGGGGGCGGTCCCGCTGCGGACGGGCCGGAGGGGGGCGACGCGAGCGAAGGCCCTGTATCTGGCGTGCTCGGTGGTGCCGTCGAACGGACGGCGCCGGCAAGCACGTCCGGATGATCTTCCGGCGGGTAGAGCTGGCCATCACTGGCCATCCACCACCCGGGACCTGGCCGATGGGGTTCTTCTGCGTTCACGTCACTCCTCGTCGATAGGTGCTTGCAGTCGAGCGTTCCGTTGGACCGATCAGGACACGAACCGGTCAGATGCAGGGTCGTAGCGCCACACCATGTCGATCGTTCCGCCCGTCGCACAACTGGGCACGCAAGGATTCAGCGAAGACGTCAGGCCGCCCGCTTCGAATCGAAGAACCTCGACGTACTCCGACTCGGTGCCATCCCCCAGGCCGAACAGCACCAGTTCCCACGCACCCGTGTGGCTGGACAACACCATCCCCAGGACGTCATTACCCCCATAGGCCTCGATGACCAGATCGTTCACTCCGTCGCCGGTCTGGTCGCTGATGACCCACGAACCGATCGGGACCGGCGACGACACAGTGGAGGTTTCTGTCCAGGTTCCATCTTGTCTGGCCCACAGATGGATCAATCCGCCGTCCGAGCCGAGTTCATTCTCGTCGAGCATCGCAGTGACACCGACGGGGCCGGCCGGTGTGGCGATCACGGCAAGGGCGCCGACGGCGCCCTGTGCGGCGGCTGCAGCCTGCAATTCCGATTCGGCGGCGGGTTCAACCGACGGGACTGTCGTCGCGGGACTCGATGACGTCGGAGAAATCGATGACGGAGTCGAGTCCGAGGTCGGGGCCGTGGTAGCGGGCGCAGCGGCTCCTCGGTCGCCACTATCCGTTCCCCTGCCCAACGCGTACATTGCCGCTGCTGCGACGATGAGCAGCAGACATGCACTGATGATCCAGACCAATCGACGTCTTCTCCGACGCTGGTCACGGGCGGGCGCATCGGCCGGTGGGGTGTCCATGACCTCGACCGACTTTGCCGTGAGCGTGGGAGTCGGCGGAGGGGTGAATCGATTGATCGCGGAATCCGGGGGGGCGAACTGCGCTGCCGGGGCGATCGGCTCGGCGGCGGCGGTTCCGCCCGGGACGCGTGAACCCGGCGGGTACCACATCCCGTCATCAGCCATCCACCATCCAGGCCCTACGGGGCTATCGCTCACGATCCTCACCTCTAACGTTTAGCACAATACTGACAGTTGGCCCACCGTCCTGAACCCTGACTGCGCGCGAACTCGTTTCCAGCGAGTGTCGCCACACTGCCCGGGCGAGCGCACCAGTCCGATTCAATGCGTCGGCGCCATCGGCAGGTCATCGGGCGGCGATGCAGCTGTGTGCAACCGCAACCACCCAAGCGCCTCGGGTGCAGGGACACCGACGCAGCCGGCGATCAGGTCCCCGTGAGAACTGCCGGAGATCGTCGTTTGCCACACACGTGATGCTTCGCTCGCTGCGCGGGTCGAATGGTCGTCCCTGTTGCACCTCTTGAGTTCGCAACGTGCACTGAGTATGCTCCCGGCGGTGGGGAGCGGGAAGGTGGCGAGCGAGAGGCGCGGATTGAGTGCGCGGCGGAGTTGGATAACCGGCGCCAGCGCAGTCGTCGCAACGCTGCTACTCGCGATCGGTGCCTACTCGTTCGGCCAGTCACGCGCCGACGCCGGGAGCGCTCGGCCGGCTCTCGTCGTCCAGACCACCACATCCACCTCGACGACTGCCTCCACCGTCGTGGGGCCCACGTCGACGACAGTCGCGCCGGTACCAGAGGCGACCAGCTCGACGACCAGCCAACTGCCGGCTCCGGAACCTGCACCCGTCGAGACGGCCACCGCCGCACCATCGAGCTACGTGTTCCCGGTCGTCCCGGCGAGCGCAGCGAGCTACGGCCGGTCACACCACGACTACCCGGCGGCCGACATCTTCGCCCCGTGCGGGTCGGAGGTCGTCGCACCCTCCGCGGGAACGGTGCAGGACGTGTCCTCCGAGGACAGGTGGAACTCGACGGAGAACACCGCTGACAGCCGCGGTGGACTGTCGTTCTCGATCGTGGGTGACGACGGCGTCCGCTACTACGGGAGCCATCTACGCGAACTCGACCCTGTGACACGACCCGGCTCCCGTGTTGCGACGGGTCAACGGATCGGTTCGGTAGGCGACACGGGCAACGCTGCCGGAACCGGCTGCCACCTCCATTTCGGCATCTCGACACCGTGCGGCCCGGGCGACGTGCTTCGACGGCGAGGTGAGTTCTGGCCACAGGAGTACCTCGACGCATGGAAGCGTTCCGAGCCGAAGTCGCCCGCCGACCTGACCATCGCACCACAGTGCTGACCGAGTAGGAGCAAGTGATGAGTTCGCCCGAGGGAATGTACCCACCGCCCCCGCCGTCTGGCGGAGGACCGCCTACCCCACCGTTCTCGCCGCCGGCTCCGAGCGGCGGCGGTTCCACGGGACGGGCCGCGGCGCTGGCAGCAATCGGGACGCTCGCAGCAGTCACCGTCCTCGGCGCCGCCTATTTCTTCGGAGTATCCGGTAGGTCGGACCCTGACCCGACGACCACCACCGTTGCGGTAGTGACAACGACCACCGTGCCGGCGACGACCACCGCGCCGGCGACGACTGCGCCGCCGGCAGTCGCGCCGGAGACGACGATCCCGACTCCGACCCCGATCGGGGACGTGCGCCAAGCTGCCGAAGGCCTGCTCTGCAAGGACCTGAGTGCGCTGGGCTACTCGTACTCGGCGTCGGTCGACTACTGGCGGCTCTGGGGTCAGCCGAACCGTATGGATGCCGACAAGAACGGCATTCCATGCGAAACGGTCTATCCGAGGGCTGACGTCGTCGCGTACTGGCCAGAGACCGTGTACGGCGCGTCGGTCTCGTACGGCCTACCAGGTGGTCTGTTGTGTCGCGACCTGCAGGACCGCGGCGTCGATGTCTACGACGCACTCCGCTACTACATCTGGGAGGGCTACCCGGCTCGCATGGACGCCGACGGCAACGGCATCCCGTGCGAGACGGTGTACGGCAACGCTGCCGACGTCTGGCTGTACGAATTCTGAATCTCGGCGGTACGAAGTTGAGCCTTGGTCCTGGACAGGGTGGCCGGAGGTTCGCCCCCTGTTGACCGGTCAACAGGGGGCGAACCTCAATACCGTGGTGTCCAGGATCAATGGGGCAGCTCCAAATCGGCGAGCACCGCCCGCGCTGCTGCCTCGGCGTCGATCTGGTCGGACTTGCCTCGCTGGCGGCGTGCGCGCCGGGTCGGCCGCTCAACTTCGATGACCTCGACGTTGCGATCGACGAGGAACCGGCACAACCCCGCCCCGTAGGTGCCGGTCCTTCGATACCGACTCGATCCAACGTCCCGAATCGGACCATCCACGCCAGCAACTCGACGTAACCGCGCTCGATTGCCTCAAACTCGCGGAAGCCGAGCACTCGACCGATCGGGTCGATCACCGCCGCGTGGTGGATATCGCCGGGAGTGTCGACTCCGCCGATCATTCCTTCGTTGTCGTCTGCCATGCTGATCATGCCCTTCGGTTGGGCACGCGCCGGCCGGGCGGGCGGACTCGATAGTGATGAGCCGGATCCTGTGCCAGCAGGCTCCTATGAAGTCACTCCCGTCCGTCTGGTCACGTGCGAACGAACGAGCATCAGCGGGCAGGCCGACACATCCCGAAAAAGACCAACAGGTCACGCGACTCCAGAGTCAGACCCACCCGCTGACACCCGGCGCCATCCTGCACGAACTACGCCGAGCGAGATCTTCATTTCTAACTCCATCCCGGGATCCGACCGCCCGTCCGCGCCTTACACTCGACGCCGCCCATATGGGCTGAGGCAAGGTGAATGCACGGCGACCGCACCACCGGACCGTCCTCGGTGCAGCAGCTGAGTCCAGGTGCGACCGTCTCGATTCGGTCCCAGGAGAACGACGGCGGCTCGGTGCCGGGTGCAGTCGACGACGTTGGCTCCAAGTGCGCCGGGCCGCAGCTGCGGCGGTTGTCGGAGAGGCGATGGGGGGATTCCACCCCACTATTCACCCCAGTCGTCGGGGTCGGACCTGTATCACCGCCGAACGCACCCAGTGTTTCCAAGGGTTCTGCCGATACAGATCTTCGGCTTCGTCGTCCCAGTACTGCGCGACGAGTGCCCCCTGAAGATCACTTCACGCTGGACAGGATGCTCAGAATCCTCTGAACGACGCGGCCTTCTCACGGCGACTGAATGCGTGCGCGACCACCCTCGGCACAGTCCCAGGAGGTTGTCACCCCACGTGGGGTGGAATCTCAGGGAGAGACGATGCACATCGATCAGTCTTCGAAGCAGAACGACCACCGCAAGCGCGCTCACGAACTGCCTCATGAGGCAGAACGCTGGCTCACGCTGGCACAAGCGGCCTCCGCCACTGGGCGGAGCAGGGTCACGATCCGCCGCTACCTCGACAAGGGCCTGTTTCCAGGTGCGCGACGTGAATCAGGGCGTGACGACGGTCGTTGGCAAGTGCCGGCGACCGATCTCGTTGACCTCGGCCTTCCCCTCGACGCGCATCGCAATGGCGGGACGGAGGACGCGACGAGCGCCGATCCCAGCGCCGCGGCCCAGGGACCGCTGCTCGAAGCAATTGCTGCGCAAGGCCAGACAATTCGCGAGCAGGCCGAGACCATTCGCAGAATGGCTGAGACCATCGCTGCACTCGTCGATGCCGCCTCGCCCAGGATGTCACGGTGAGATCGCGCTCCTCGCGAGGTGGCGCGCGAAGAAAGCCAGCCCGTTGGGCAGATCGACGTGTCAACGCGGCCGGCCTCCAAACGCAGCGCTGGGCGTGGCGGGAAACTGAAGACAGCAGCGAGCGCAAGCAATGGTACGGCCCGGCAACCCCCCGCATGCTGAGCGACTTCAGCGACTATGTCCGAGGGTCCTGGGCGACCGGAGCGCGGCCGATATCCCCGAAGGAGTTCTTCGGTGAGATCGCGACGAGCCGTGAATCACCGGAGAACACAACTGCGCGCGCGTTCGTCGGGCGGCCGATCGAAGGGGCTTCGGGTCCGTTCTGGGAGCACACGTCGACGAAGAGCAACGGTGTCAAGAGGCGCTACGAGCGCTTGTTCGAAATGCGAGATCTGGGTCCGCTTGTCGGCGATCGTGTGATGCGACAACTAACAATCCACGACGCTCAAGCCGTGGTGTGGCGGCTCGTACGGTGCCCCCACTGCCACGATCGGGCACCTGCTGGAACTCCCGATGCGCAGCTCCGACCTGATTTCGATCCGTTCGACGAGTCGTGCCCGAACCACAAGGCCGAACGGAAACGAGTCTCGATCAAGCGAGACCTTGCCCAGTTGTGCACGTTGTGGAACGCAGCGCGAAGAGCTGGACTAGTGACGACCAATGTGTGGTCTGACCTCGTCATACCGACCTGGCTCGAGGACCAGACGAACGACGACATCCGAACCGCTCTGACCTGGCCGCAGCTGTCGGCGCTCATCGCAGCTCACCCGGATGACGCGAAGGTGATCCCCGCCATTAGCGCATTCGGAATGATGCGCGCTGGCGAGTGCTGGGGAATCCGCCGAGGGTCTCTTCCTGCCCCGCCAGACGACCCGGAGGACGACCCTGAGTGTGTCTGGATCGAGTTCTCCGGCACCTTTGACCGGCTCGAGCGGAACTGGCGGCCGGGAGGAAAGAACTCTCGCGCCGTCGGTCCGGATGCGGGACTATGCGTACCGCGCCCGATTGTCAAGGTGATCAACACCCATCTACGACAGCACATGCCGCCAAATCCGACCCTGTGCGAGGCCTGTAGATCTGGGCAGGGAGTCTGGCGCGAGGCGAGGCCGAACCCGCATCACGACTGTGGCCTGGCCGACGACACTCCGCTCGTCTTCGCACGTCGGAAGGATCGCCCGGAGGGCTACGGCGGGGCTTACTACTGGCTCGGCGACAACGAGGGGTGCTATCCGGAAGTACTCAGCAAGGCGGCAGACGCCGCTGGCCTCTCCGAACAAGAGCTCGGCTGGCGTATTACCCATCGAGCGTTCCGCACAACGGGCGCCACCCTGCTCATCCATTGGGGCACTCCGATCACCGAGGTCAAAGCGGCAGGCAGATGGTCACCGCAGTCGACGGTCTTGGAGCGCACCTACCACCGCATGTACCCCGAGGCGTTGGAGCAGATCGCTCGGCGCTCGACTCGCGCGATGGCCTTGGAGCTGGGAGCGTCCCCTCCTGAGGATGCTTCCGAGGAAGAGCGCGCCTTGTGTGCAGAGCGCCGCATCGCATCGCTCGAGGCCGAGCTGCAACGACTGCGTTCAGCCGCGGATGAGGAGGGATACGACTGGACGACTCCCCCTCCAACGACGATCGGCGTCAACAAGCAAGACGCCACGAAGGTTCTGGGCGACCTGGAAGCAGTGAAGTCTGCGGTCACCGCGGCGACGGGTCTCGTCGACGCGCTTCGTCGACTGGGGCTCAGCAACGGCTCGGCACCGAGATTGCGAGCGATCTGCGAGCAGCAGGGATGGGACGTGCCGGACGGCCGCCCCCCGAACGGAAAGACCGATCCGCTCGCACAGACCGATGCTGTGCGCGCCGCCTGCGAAGACCCCGCGAACCGGAGCTTGAACGCCGTGGCAAAGGCCCTCGGCTACACACGGATCACTACTCCGCTCCGGCGGCGCCTGGAGGACATGGCCACGCACCATGGCTGGCAGCTACCAGAGCGTCGGAGCGCTTGATACAAGGATGCATTTGGGCGGATGGAACCTGACGTTGAGGTCCGACACTCGGAACGCCCGACGCGGATGCCCTGCTGCTCCGGCCGATGATCGCGCTCATCGCACGATTGACGACTCGGCGACTCGGCGACTCGACTGGACACCACCTTCCCTAGCGTTGAATAAGCTCGTCCGCTCGCCGCAGCGGGTCGTCAACGCTGATACCGCCTCGAGAGGGGGGAGGTGGCGACCTTGGCGTTGGTACATGTTGGACGGGAGCCGTGGTCAGTCACGAGGGTGCTGTGATCTGGAGTCCAGCTCCGTTCGGTCAGATCGGCGTCTCGCTGGCAACGCTGGAGCCAATCCTCGCTGCCGCTACGTCGGGCGCTTCTGGCGCGACTCGGTCACCCCAGCTCTGTGATGTTTCACCGCTGCCACGGGTCGAAATTTCACTTCTGGCAGCGGCCCAATTTCCGTGAGCTGGCGGACCAGGCCAACCCAATCGTCAGCGCCGTGCGATCCTCCGCCGATGGGAGGGGCGGTGAAGGCCGTGAAGTCCCGAGCGCGCCCTTGGCTGCGCCGGAGAGCATCGAGACGCATCGTGCCCCAGTTCGCCGAGATCCTCGAACCCATGCGTTGGCGGACGTCAACGGCGTGCCACCTCTGCGCGTCACGAACTACAGCCACCGCTCGTGGCAGTGCTACCCATCGGACCGCCAGGCTCGGAACCGCGTGGTCGCGACCCATCTCCTGAACTTGGCCGTCAATCGATCACCAGCACACGTTGACACCCGGTCCCGGCGTTCGGGCCGTCAGAGCTGTTGGTATCGTGGAAACCCGGGGAGGTCACATGTTGTCGGTCTACGTCGGCGTGAAGGTGAAGCCGAGGCGCGTGCAGAAGGAGCTGGCTCTGCTGTCGGACGTGCTGCCGGAGACGGAGCACCCACGGGTCTTCGTGACAACGCTAGCGAAGGGCGGCGACCGCCTGGTCGTCACGAACAAGCGGGCGCTTGCGTTCTCGATCTCCGACGCCAAGCACGGCCCGAAGTCCAAGGCGATCAAGTTGAAGGTCGCCGGGAAGGCTGTCGGCGGGTTCCAGTTCGACAAGCCCTTCTTCAACTCGCAACGGCTACAGGTGTTCGACAGGTTCGTCGGCTGGGTCGACTTCGGGAACGTGGCGTGCGACGACGTTGCCGCCGTCAACGGCGCGCTTAGCGAGCTGTCTGGGCTGTTGGGCTTCGGAGCGGACACCGAAGAACCGGCCCGGCCGGCCGCCGAGCATCAGCCGAAACCCACCGCGTACCCGGCGCTTGCGCCCGTCGACGGCTACCTCACCGGGACCGCTCGGCCGGCTCAGGTGTCGGCCCCAGAGCCGCTGCTCGTGCGGTCCTGGGCTGACGCCGAGGAGGTGGCCGCGGCATGGATGCGCTGGTTTGGCTACCACGACGCTGCGGTCACCGCCTCCGGAGCGGACGGCGGCGTCGACGTGGTGTCCTCCGCCGTGATCGCCCAGGTGAAAGCGACCATGGCCCCGGTGTCGCGACCTCAAGTACAGCAGCTCGCTGGCATCGCGTCCGTCGAGCAGAAGGTCGCGCTGTTCTTCTCGTTGACGTCGTTCACGCGTGAGGCGTGTGACTGGGCGGACCGTGCCGGGATGGCGTTGTTCCAGTTCGACCTGGCCGGCGAGCCGGAACCGGTGAACTCCCACGCGGCCACGGTCATGTCCTCCGTGGGACGCTGCGCCGGCGGGGAGCAGCCCCGGACGCGTTCAGGGGAGCCGCGCCCGGGCGGGTGGTGACCGCCCGGCATCCGAGGCCCTCCGACCATCGGCGGCAGTCAGCTCCTCGGTTGCGGTCTGTGTGCTGGCGCCGACGCGCTGGCGGTTGGTTCGGACGGACTTGGGGAACCCGAGGCACAGCGCCTCGAGGATCACCTCGGTCGGCGCTCCGGGGCGGGCGTCGACGCATGACCCGCTCGGAGTCCCCAGAACGGCTGATCAACCTGTCCGAGGGCTGGTCGTGTCGAGTTCCTCTCGACGGTGGGCACTCGATGGAGGGCGACCTCGAGCGGTTGACGCTGAGCTCGATCAGCGTCGCAACATCTTGTGGCATTACCTCACTCGGAGTCGAAGCTGGTTCGTGGCATGCGCCGACGAAGGTTGCGTATCTGATCGATGGGCTCCGCCCAGAATGGGCGGAGCCCATCGAGTGGCCGCCCGCTGAACCGTGGAACCAGGCTGGTCACCCCGAGTGCAGCCTCGGGCCGCGTACTGCATCGTCAAGAAGTACCTCGACCGGGACAGCTGACAGCGGCGTACGCTGGGACCCATCGTCGGAAGGAGCCACGCCATGTGCGCACACGAACACCGCCAGGCGATCACTGCGGCGCTGGCAGGCGAGGTCCGCTACGACGACCCACCTCACACGGCTCAAGGAGCCGTGAGGGCCGAGTGGACGCGACGGATGGATTCCCGCAGAGAAGTCCTCGATCTGGCCGAGGAGTTCGGTCGGGAAGGTCGGAGCTACGTCGGGCTCGACGACCGTGGTGACGTCGTCCATTTCGGGACCTGAGCTCACACGGTCGGGGCGTCGTAGTCGGCGGGTGACTGGGCGAACCACATCATTGCGAAACCTCTGGCGACTCGGTCGGGTAGACGGCGGCGGAGCACCGTTGCGTCGTGCAGCTGCTGTGCTTGGTCGGCTGAGATGGCGTAGTCCTGCACCCGGAACTGCGGGGTTCGCGCTGCGGCCTCGACCACACCGACCCCTTCGGCGTCTTGCAGGATGAGCTCCCACATGGCGTCCATGGCCCGGGCCGGGCCCTGGCGACCATCCCGGCACAACCGGATTAGGGCGGCCATCTCATCGTCGGTGAATCGCCGCATCCGGTACCTGTCCTCTGGTCGGAGCGGCGGACGTCGGTCCCGGGGCTGGTATGCGCTCATCACCTCATGATGAGTGCCATGTGGGACACGACCCGCCCGGTGTTCAGAGTTCGACGACTTGGTTGTTCGACGCCCTGTCGAAGTGTCGGCCGTATCTGCCACACTTCGCGTGGGAAGAGGAGGCTGGGATGCCAGAGCTGTTCGGGCAGCACATGTGGGCTGAAGCGGAGACCGCAGCCGAGGGGTACATGCGAGAGCTCGGATTCGCTGACGCTCAGGTGACCCGCGGAACCGGTGACGGCGGCGTTGATGTCACCTCGGAGCGCGCGGTCGCACAGTCGAAGTACCAGGGCAAACCTGTGGGTCGCGAACCGGTGCAACGGATTCGCGGTGTCGCATTCGACCGGGCCGCGCTGTTCTTTTCATGGTCCGGCTACACAGCCGGGGCCGTCGAGTTCGCAACTGCAGCCGGTGTTGCCTTGTTCAACGTCCCGAACGGTGAACCAGTCGCGTGTTCGCCCGCTGCTCAAGAGCTTCTCGACGAGGTGTCAGAGGCCAGCCAGCTGCGTCGCGAGGCCGCCGCTGCCGCCGCTGCCGCGCAAGCCGCAGCTGCACGCGCCGCCGAGCGGGAGAACCTCGAGAGCGAGCAACGGATCCGGGAGGCGAACGCCCGAGCGGAGGTGGCGCAAGCTGAAGCGACGCGTGCCGCGGAGCGCGACACCCTCGAGAGTGAGCAACGGATCCGGGAGGCGAAGGCTCGCGCTGAGGCAGCTCGTGCGGAGAAGGAAGCTGCGAAGGCCCGGCAGCGTGCGGTGGCCGCCGAACAGCGTGCAGTGCGCAGCCAACAGAAGACGGACAAACGAGCGGCGCGGCGAGCGGCGCTGGAGCAGCGCCGAGAAGAACAACGGGTCGCGAACGCACCCAAGGTCGCAGCGCGTGCGGAGCGGCGTGCATACCTGGCGTCGCTCCCCGGGTACACACGTGACACCCGCCTCGCTGTCGCCTTCGGCATCGCCGGCGTTGGATGCCCTGTCGGGTTCGGTCTGATCGCAGGATGGTTCGCTCTGCGTGCCCGAACAACACTGACTCGTCACGGTGTGGAACGCAGCCCGAACCTGCTCCGCTTCGCCGCGGTGCTGGCAACCGTCGGCATCTCGCTCGCGGCGATGGTCGTGGTTGGCAGCCCGAACGGGTTCTCCGAGGAACCGTCCGATCTGGTGTCGGGTCTTGCCACTCTCGCCGGAGGTCTCGCGGCTGTCGGTGCTCTCGCCGCTTGGTACACGCTCCCGAAGAAGCGCACCGATCGGGAACGTGAGACCGCGGAACTCAGCAGCTGAGCGGACGACTCCGATCACTCATCGACGAGTTGGTCGGCGGTGTGTTCACGCTCGCGTTCGAGGCGCTCGTTCGCGCCGCCCCACTCGACCATCGGTGGCGGAGGAGGCGTGTGGACCGGCGCGTCCGGGTCAGGCAGGGGAAGCAGTACCGACGGCGGCGAGGCAGCGACCGCAGAGAGGTCGTCGCGGATCGGTGCGTCGGGCTGCCCGACCAGTTCGGTGGGCGCCCCTTCGGTGAGGTCGCTGGGTGGCGGGGTGGTGTCGATCCCGGCTTCCTCAGCGGCGGACTTCGACCCCTTCGGAAGCTGCGGGGCCTTCGCTGTCCACGGTCGCAACGCCTGGACCACGCACTCATAGGTGCCGTCGACACCGGCGAGCACCGAATCGATGAACGACCCGCGGCCTGTGGTCCGCTTCGTGCCGAGCGTCGAGATCGCAGTGATGCGGAAGGCCCGGAACTCTCGCTTCTGGTCGTCCATGAGCAGCTCCGGGTTCTCACGCAGCGCTGAGAGGAGCTCGCTTGTGGTGGCCTTCGTTCCGGCGAGCAGTCCGTCGATGCGCAGCTGGCCGGGTGCCTCGGCGAGCTGGCGGAGCAGCCAGCTGATGCGTGTCGGGAGCCGGCCCTCTTGGGGTGCTGCGAGCTCGATCGAGACGGTGACTGTCCCGGCGCGGAGGTCGCAGCAGATGTCGAGGTCGCCGACCGCGTCCGGGATCCGGACCGTGCCGGTCAGCGTGGCGGTGTCGACCAGCTCGTTGACGAACCGGGCGAGGCGTGACGCTGGGTCTGCGGTCTCCTTGCGGGGGATGACGACGTGGACGTCTGCGCCGAGCTCGCGGCCGAGCCGAAGGGCGCAGAACCGGAGCAGCTGATCCCAGCGGGATGCGACTTCGTCGACTCCCTTGTCGCTCGCCCGGAGTGTCCCGGCAACCGTCGCGTCGCGGACATCAACCCAACTGGCACCCATGTCGCCGAAGTCGAGGGCACCGGACCGTGGGTGTTCGAGGTACCGGACGAGCTCACCGAGGATCCACGCCTGGTCAGGGTCCTCGACGCCGCGGTGGACGCGGGTCTGGACCGCGGCGGTGAGGATCTCCGCCCACGACACGTGATGGAGTCCGACCTTGCGCAGCTTCCGCTTGTCGACCTGCACCGGATGCACACCGTGCGCTGGTGCGAGCTGGTTCGAGATCGTGACCACACAATCGAAGCCTTGGTCGCGGGCGACGTCGAGGTAGTTCTCGACCTGCTCACGCTCGAGAACCGCCGACCCGGTCTTCACCTCGACCAGCGCGGTCCATGACGTCTGCCCACGAGTGACCTGGAGGAGTCCGTCGGGGATGACGGTGCGTTCGTCGAGCAGCTTGAACGGCACCTCGATGAACGACTCAAGCCCACCCTTCGGCGCACCCAACGGTCGCAGGATTGCGACGCGGAACTCTCGTACCGCGTGCATCACCGCCAGCAACGCCGATGTTGCCCGGCGTTCCGCTTCATCCTGACCGTTGATCCCTGACGTCGGAATCAGACGCGCCGGCTGCCAACCCTCAGTGTCCACCATGGTGTTCCACCTCTCCCTCAACCCGACCATCAGGATGCCACCAACAAGTAGTCAGCGACACCATCTGTGAGGCGTGTCTCGGGCTCCACGTCGACATGTGGCACTGCCGATGGGGTCTGTCAGGCCGACCCGGCGCCCACCTCGGGTCAAGTAGATGCGTTTGAGCTGCCGGTGTCGCAGATGTAGGCATCGTCTGGTACGTCGAATGCGGCCGGAGCAAGCCTGTGTGCGAGTGGGTACCCCTCGAGAGTTCCGCAGAGACTGTTGGCGGCGGCTTGCTCGACTGCTCGCACGAGTGTGTTGTAGTAGATGTCCGGTCCGGAGCAGGTGCCATCTGTGCTGGAGTGCGGTCGAAGGTTCCCGCGCACGTTCGGTGTGCCGGTGTATCGGAGGTCGAGCCGACCGCCGACGGTTGAGTCGAGGCACCCACCTGCGAGCCACATCGGCGCTGTCGTAGTTGTGGAGGTCAACGGAGGGTTCGTTGGAGCTGCGCACGCCGCCGCGCACAACAAGACCACTCCGACCAAGACCGCTGCATGCTTCATGTCGTCCCCTCCCAGAGATGCGAGGAAGGAAGTTTGGCAGAGATCACGGCTGTGATTCGGCCTGGGATCCGCGGGTGCTCCTGACCTTGGAAACGAGGATGGAGCATGGCTACCAACAGTGGTGCGCGGCGGAGGCCGCAGAAGTACCCGGACGAGCTGCGTGAGCGGGCGGTTCGGATGGTCCCCACCATCCAGCGAAGCGCACGCCGCCAGGCCGCCAGGGATGCGGACGGCACGTCCGACGAGGTCGAGTTGTCCAGTTGGACACCTGCGACTGGGTAGGACTTTCCGTCACGGCCGACCCGCCGATCGAGGTGTCCATCCTGGACACCTGGGTGCTCTGCCGGCTCCGTTGGTGCGCTGGCGCGTCGTCGACGGGACCCGACAGTGGTCGGACTGACTCCAACTGCTGCGGCGATCCGACGATCGGACCATTCCGGGGCGGCGTGGAGGAGCCGGTCGATCAGCACCCGGTGTTCGGCGCGGCTGAGGGTGAGGCCGTGGCCGGAGTTGGCGGCGACCGCAGCCTCCAGCGCCTCGGCAGGATCGAGTCCTGCGACGACAGTGACGTCGAGGTGGGTACGTCCGAGCCTGCGTGCGGCCGCGATTCGGTGGTGTCCGTCCAGCACGGTCAGTGTCTCGGTCACGAGGATCGGTGGCCAGCGATCGACACACTGCTGGAGGTGTGACACCCACTGCGAGTCGATCAGCGTGCTGCGCACCGCGAACGAGGCAGTGTCGAGCTGGTCGAGCGCGACCTCTCGTGAGTCGGTTTCGTCTCTGTGAGGCGATGGCGAGGTGGTGGTCATGGTTGTCGGTCTCCTAGAGGTGCGTCGGGACAATCGACGCGTCCGAGGTCTGGAATGACGAGGTGGTCGGCAGATCCGACCCCTTCCGCGATGAGGTCGGTCAGCCGCGTAAGTGCGCGGCTACCTGGTCGATGAGTGACGCGCGATCGAACTTCACGGCGCCGGTCGCCCAGCGCCGCCCCGGGTGCAGCGTGTCCCAGGCGCTGCGCCGTTGATGGCCCACCCGCCCGGGCCCTTGTGCTCGGCTGCCGAAGCCGGCGAGCCAACGCTGGTTCCACAGCGGAGCCAGCCGCTCGGTGAGCAGTCCTTCGAGATGCGCGGCGGCATGCCATGACGGGCAGCGAACGAGTTTCACGACGATGTCGTCGGGATCAAAGTCATTGACCTCGCTGAGGCTGTGGACGTGTCGGACGAGTCGGTTGTGCAGCGACGTGGTCGAGCCGACGTATATCGGCTGTCCGCTCTGCGCCGCCGGGGCGTAGAGCGGGTGGTCGCCGCGGTAGCTGAGGAGGTAGACGCCGGCGTCTTGTCCTGAGCGGCCGACGAGCGCAGTGACGAGCGGACTTCCACTGACAGCGGCGAGCTGTTCGACTGCTCGCTCGGTGAGCCGGTCCTCGTCAAGGCTGACCTCCAACACGTTGCGTCGTCTGCGCACGTGCATCACGTCACCTCCTCGGGATCGGTAACGCAGCCGAGCGGATCGGCTGCCCCGGCCGACGGCGACAGCCTTGCTGTGACGGGGTTCGGGCTGGTGTTGAAGATCGGGCCGAACAGTTGCTCGTAGACGGCTTGCAACCTGGCAAGCGGGGCCTTGGTGTACAGCCCGATCGGCCCGATGCTCGATGGCGCGTGGCCTGCGAACTCGGCGGCGACGCGTTCGTTCGCGACATTCAGGATGTCGTCGAGCGTCGTGTGGCGCAGCCAGTGCACCCCGACCTCGAGCTCGCGAGTCCAACTGGTCTGCGCGTGATGGCGCCGGTAGATCGTCTCGTAGCGTTTGCGGGTCATCGGAGTGTGTCGTTTCGAGCGGAAGACGTGCCCCGATGGGCCGACTGCACCGCGGGAGAGTGCGAAGGCGTTCAACCGACGGAGGAGATCCACGTCCAGCGGCAGCGTCCTGGTCTTGGAGAACTTCTCCGTCACCACCACCGTGCCGAGATCAGGGTGGAGGTTCGACAGACGCAGATTGAGCGCACCGATCCGTCGAGCCGCTGTCTTGCGGTGGAACTCGAACAGAAGCCCGTCGAGTCGCGGGTCGTCGCCCGTCGCGGACCAGACCGCGTGCAGTTCTGCGAGCTCGACAGACGTGAGCGGCCGCTCGGGAGCGTCGAGTCGCGACGGCGCCTTGAGCTTGTGTCGCACCGGATTGGAGTAGATCAGTCCCTGTCGCTCGGCCATCGTGAACAACGCGGCGAAGCCCCGAAGTGCGTTCTCCCCCGCCGAACGGCCATGGGAACCCGGTTCGTAGGATCGCAGCGGCTTCCCGGTGCGCTCCGCTGTCGCGAGGACCCGCTTCGACGCGGCGGCGATCACCTTCAACATGACCAACTCGAGATCGTCAGTCGTGAACCGATCGATCGGCGTCGCGGGATGCTCGGCAGCGAGCCGGCGAAGACCCGGCCGATAGACGAGGTACGTGGGGGCGCTCAGCCTCTGCTCGAGTGCGGGGAGGAGTTCAGCGACCGTCGGCTTCGCTGTCATCGTCAGCCCCGAGTCCCCTTGCAGTGCACGGTTGAGCGTGTCGAGCGCGTCGCGGATGGGGTCGAGTCGCGGGGCGGAGGCCAGCGGGGACAGGCCACCAGCTTCGGCTTGGTGGCGGTCCATCGAGGGATCATTCGTGGTCATCAGGTTCTCATTTCGTTGTTGGAGCTGTGGGTTCTGTGGGCAAGCCCACCCGTGAGGGCCGCGTCGGTCGTGGCGGTGGACGGCATTGCCAGCTGTGCACCGTGCAGAGCGACGCCGTCAGCCGTCGCTGTGACGGCAAGGTCGACGAGCGCGAGGTTGAACAGCGCGAGGTCACCCGTCGGGCGGACGACGACGAGGACCTGTCCGCCGCACCGAACGCCGAGCCGGAGCGCGACCCCCTCAGTGAGGCGGATCCGGGACCGGGGGTCGACCCGCAGCGGCTCCAGCGTGAATCGGCCGAGGCCGGCGGGTCGCAGGGTCGCAGATCCGGGCATCAGCTGTGCGACCGAGTAGAACTCGGCAAGATCGCAGCCGGCTGAGCGCTGCAGTGCCGACAGACAGAGCCGACGATCCGTGTGCAAGTCGACCAGCACTGCGGGCGGCGCGTCGGGCAGGACAATCGTCGGCGACGGCGCGCCGACGGCGAGGCGGTCGGGTGTTGCGTGCTCGCTGCGGCGCATGAGGTCGCTTTGGCGCTCACCCATGTCGGTCACTGCCGCTGTGGTCTCGATGATTCGGCTGAGCATGCCCATACCATCGGAATGGAACGCTTCGAGGAATATCCCCCGTGCGGGTGAAATCATCTCCCCCGTGCGGGTGAGTGACCAGTGATTGCAGCCACGAGGACGTGCCGAACTGTCCAGAACTCAGCCGGCGGCCTGCCCGTAGGGCGGCACTGCCGGCTGAGATGTCATCGTGGGACGTAACCCACGGATGCGTGTCGGAGGGGGGACTTGAACCCCCACGCCCCTAAGGGCACCAGATCCTTAGTCTGGCGCGTCTGCCAATTCCGCCACTCCGACGTGGCTCCAGATTGCTCTGTTGCGCACGGGACTCT
>Ga0105051_10002262_pt1 | contig 25027 bp, 23 predicted proteins | sample FRY02_FD_78383 | JGI IMG/M metagenome (GOLD analysis project Ga0105051, IMG submission 78383) | Freshwater microbial communities from Lake Fryxell liftoff mats and glacier meltwater in Antarctica - FRY-02 (megahit assembly) | ecosystem: Environmental > Aquatic > Freshwater > Ice > Glacier... | reverse complement strand
TTAATTATACTGGCGGAACGATGGACGTATTTTTAAATGGTGATTTAGTAAGCTCAGCTAAAAATATACTACCATATAGCACGTTAGATAGTTTAACAATTGGTGAAGATGCTGGCATTAAAGGTGGTATATGTAATGTAATTTATTATAATAAAGCGTTAGATGCTATGAATATAAAGGGTTTATATAATCAATCAAAAGGAGATTCGCCGCCAGTTTTAAGAGAGAACAACGAAACTATTATAAGCATAGTAAACTAAAAGCGTTGTGATTAAGTAAACTGTAAATAATTAAATTTGTTTGTAATTTAATTATTTTATAAATAGAAAATTTCTAAATCTATAGTATACAATGGGAGCCTTAAGTATTGTAGTTACAATTATTATAGTAGTATTAGTTTTAATGCTATTAAGATATTTATTTACTGACCCAAGCACACTTCAAACTATGCAAGATGGAAAAACATCAACGACGATAAGCGCAAGTTCTTTAGCAACAAATGGCTCTAGCACTCCTTCCAGCAATTTTTCGTATTCAATTTGGTTTTATATTAATGACTGGAACTATCGTTATGGTGAGCAAAAGGTTATTTTTGGCAGAATGGGAGCACCTAGCTCTACTAGTGGAGGTTCTATTAGTGGAATTACTGGTTTAGATCCTTGTCCTGCTGTTGTTTTAGGCGCTGTTGAAAATAATGTTTCTGTTTCTTTAGGATGTTATCCTGGAGCTAATCAACCACCAACAACACCTGGAGGCAAAACAGTTGTTCACACCTGCTCTGTAGCAAATGTTCCTATTCAAAAATGGGTAAATTTAATTGTTAGTGTTTATGGTAGATCAATGGATTTATATATTGATGGTAAATTAGTAAGAACATGTCTATTACCTGGTGTTGCAAGTGTTAATAATGCATCTAATATTTATGTTACGCCAATGGGTGGATTTGATGGATGGACTTCAAAATTTCAATATTTTCCTAATTCAATGAATCCCCAAGAAGCTTGGAATATATATACAAATGGATATTCAAGCTGGTCTAGCATGTTTAACGCATATCAATTACAAGTTTCATTAGTTGAAAATGGGCAAGCACAATCAACTGTAACAATTTAAATTATAAATTTATTTGTATTTATTAATTTTTCTTATTTAATTAATATATACAATGAGTAGTGCATTTAATTCATTTTCAACAAATAGTGGTTCTTTTGGAACTAAAGAATTTATGGAATCAAATAGTTTAGTAGCACAATTAGCATTTTTATTATTAGTTCTTGTTGGCTTTGTTCTTCTGCTTCGTGTTGGGTTATCTGTTATATCATATTTTTTTAAACCTAATGACTCTCCTCATCTTATCGACGGCATGGTTGATGCATCTCAAATGATTGTATTTCAACAAGATCCTAGTGCTAACGGTTCTGCCACTATTTATAGATCTGTCAACGCAACTGACGGTATTGAATTTACTTGGTCTGTTTGGATTTTTATTAATAACTTAAATGATTCTAATAATACTTACAAACATATTTTTAGCAAGGGCAACAGCGATTTAAACCAAAATGGTACTGTTAACCCTAATAACGCTCCTGGTTTATACATTGCTCCTAACAGTAATACTCTCGTTGTTATGATGAATACATTTAACGTTATAAATGAAGAAATAATTGTACCTGATATTCCTCTTAATAAATGGGTAAATGTTATTATTAGATGTCAAAATACCACTTTAGATGTTTATATTAACGGAACTATTACCAGAAGTATTAACTTAATTGGCGTTCCTAAGCAAAATTATGGTGATGTTTACGTTGCCATGAATGGCGGTTTTAACGGCAATATTTCCAACTTATGGTACTACAATTATGCTTTGGGAACATCTAAAATACAAGATATTGCCGGCGACGGTCCAAATACAAAAATGATTGGCACTTCTGGAATGAATGACAATGCTTTTGATTATTTGTCATTAAGATGGTTCTTTTATGGTGCGGGAGATGCATATAATCCAACAATAAGTGAACCTGTAGCAAGTTCTGTTTAAATAAAAAATTATAAAATAAAATACAAATTTTTTTTATAATTTATAAGTAAACTATATATAAATGTCATATTTACCAATACCACCAAGAGTATGGTCAAGAGTTCAAAGTCAATGTACTTTTATTAATCCGGACTCTTCTTATAATTCAATTTATATACCATTAATTAATCAAACGGTAAACCCAGGTGAAGCGCTACAATACGATAAACTTCAATATAAAGGTAATATTTTACAATACAAGGGCAATAGTATTGGCTTATCAAAAAGGCAAAAATATGCGCAAATCGCAAAAGGTTTAGGACCGAGCAGAACTAAAGTTTTCGCAACACAAACGCAAACTTATACAAATCCAAATACATCAACTTTGTATAGAACAGGTTTTACAACTTATTCATATCCAAATAATCAAGTTGGTCAGCCGAATAATCCTGCAGGACCATTTCAATATAATGTGCCAAATCCTAACGGATGTACTTCAACAGACGTCCAAGATGGAGGCTCACTTATTAGCGGAGTATATGCAAATCCATGCACAAATTCCATTATAAAAGATACAAATGTTAATCAGCAATGCTTTCCAACTTATTTTTCAGATGTTCCAGGACAGCCGCAACTTTTATGTTGGAATCCAAAGCAGCAAACTTATTATCCAAGACAACGATTAACTATGAATAATAGTGACAATAAATGGCCTGAAGGTTATAAAGGATTTACAAGTGCAATTTATGATTGTTATGGTATTTAAATAAATAATAAATTATATACATTTTATTATTTATTATACAAATTATGCTCTAAGATTAGGATTCATACATAATTCTTGGCTAGGAAATATATCTCCTGACATACATTTATCATCTACACCAACTTGAGAGCAACTTCTATAGCCTCTATCTTCTCCAATATAACACCATCCTGAGCTTTGTTCTTCATTTGGTTCGTAGTCTTGATTGCTATTGCCTCCTTGTTTTGATGAATTTAGTGCTTTATTTAATGAATTAGTTTCATATTGATTTATCTTAGGTACGTCGTTTTGAACTGGTTGCGATTTAATACTACTTGATGCACCATTTGGTGTAATATCTTGAACAGCGGATAAACTAGTGTTAATTACATTGGCTGTTCCGCCAACAACTGCCTTTGTTCCTTCCGCGGCAACATCGACAGTTTGACTTGTTACACCAACAGCAGTTCCAAATAGTTTCTGCATAATAGGTCCGAAAAAATTAGAAATATCTTGCGTTCCTTTGGCTAAATAAACAAAAATATTAAATCCTAAAAATGCTAAAATTAAAACGATTATAACCCAGGTTGTGGAGTTTATCTCTTTTAAACTATCAAAAAAACCACTACTGTCACTAGAACTGCTGCCTGTATTTAATGATGGAAATGATGGTTCACTTGATTGTAATATAGCACTTGATAAACTATTTGAATTGTCCATTATAATAAAAATAAATATATTAATTTTTATTATAAATTCGCACATACATGTTTATTTAAATGTTAATAGATATAATAGTTGATTTAAATCTCCTAAAATTGCATCTCTAATATTAAATAAATCCGTATTTGACATTGTTTGTAAAGCTTTGTTATCATTTAAATTAACCAAATAACTTTTGAATGAATCAATTTCTCTCACAAATGATTCTTGATTAGATAAATCAATAAGGTTTATATTTTTTTTACTCATTAAATCTATTCTTGAACCAGTTTTTCCTAAAAGTATTTCAATAAAACTATCCATATTTGCGTTTAACTTTGTATACAAATCGTCTGTTGCTTTATGAGTTGCATAACTAGTTGTTTTCCAGTGAAATAGTTTAATCATTAAAAGCATTTCTAAAAATTTAGTTGTAATATCTCTTTTAAAGCTATCCATAGATTCACCAGGAATTGATTTCTTAAAACTTTTGCTTGAAGTCGAGAAAGGTATCGATGAAATTTCATGTTCAGAACTTGAATTTTTTTTAATTGGAGAGATAGTAGAACTTGATTTCTTTTTGGATGAAGATAATTTAATATTTTTACGAGTTTTTGCCATTATATATTTAGTTAATATTATTTATATTCTAGGTACAAAACTCTCTCCTAATGAATTCATTGTTTCTAATTTCTCAATTGTTTTCTCCAAATTTCTTGCCTTAATATCCTTAAATAAATATTCAGTTCCAGGCGAGTCTTCATTTTTTTTTATTTGCTTATACACTTGGTCTATTTTTTTTAGAACATTTCCAACTATTTCTTGCTGTGATGACCTAATAATTTCTTCATTACTTACAGCATTTTCACATAACAACGATACAGCAAAATAAATTGTATTACGTCTTTTTTTTTGACATCCTGACGCATATCTAAGTGAAAATAGCGTTAAAAGGGAATCCATTGTTTTCTTAACAAATTTTGAGCGTTTTGCTGCTTCAACTATAAATAAATTCCAAACCATCCAAATAATCTCTTTTTGTAGTTTAACATCCACTTGCGCAAACTGTCTTCTCTCGCAATTAATTTTTTCTTTTTTGCCTTTACAAACTGTTTCAAATTCCATAATCCATTCAATCCAATAACATGCACTCATTACATTTTTACCTTCTTCTGAAATATTATATCCAATTTCGTTTATTGCTGGAAATAATTCCTTTGGGTCTTCATCTAAAAAAATTTCTTGTGCATATTTATTGCTTGGTGCCTTAAATTTATCACGCATTTGCGTCATATCAAAGTCTTCCTTTTTAATTTTAACAGTGTCAAAACTATGCTTTCTTTTAGCATCACATAAAACACACATAATTTCGCAAAATAGTCGTCTTATTTTATCACTATTTCGCATTCTTAATTCGTTATCAGAATAGCCGTTGGAAATAATTTCCTTAAAATGTTTAATTCGCAATTCAAGGTAAGAGGCAATTTTAGGATTTCCTAAATGAATATGTTTTGTATAAAAGTATAAAATTACTTCCCATAAGTCGCCATAATGTCCAGCGCAAATTAATTCTGCACTCCAATGACACGCAGGTTCTATTTTTGAATTAATTAAACTATTTAGCAATTCTTTTTTAACATCAGTCTTTTTAAATTTTGAGAATGAAATACCTTTAAATTCCCCTATTCCTCTAATATCATTAATCTCTGAATCGGCCATATAATTAAAAATAATACAAAAAAAATAACAACAATACATATAGATGAAAACATTTGATTCAATGATTAAATTTTATAATAAATTGTCAAATTTTGGCAAGTTGCTTGTATTTATTGGCATTCTCCTAATTATGATGGTTTTACTTAAGCCGCTTGTTCCTAAAATGGAAGGTATGCAAAATCAAAATAAATTCCTATTTAAAGAAGGCACCGCTGTTTATGACGATTTTTATGCTGACATTTATGACCATCTTGTATTTAGCAGCCTTAAAAATGATTATGAAGTTGGTGAAATTATAAATAATACTACACCTTCAGAAGCAAGTATTATTGCCGATATTGGTTGTGGAACAGGACATCAAGCTGGTTCTCTCGCAGACAAACATTTAAAAGTAATTGGTGTTGATATTTCGCCTTCTATGATTGAAGTTGCCAAGAAAAATGCGCCTAATGTTGAATTTAAACTTGGTAATGCATTAGACGGCACTTTGTTTAATATGAATTCTTTAACACATATTTTATGTTTATACTTTACTATTTATTATTTTGAAGACAAACGTCGTTTTTTTGATAATGCAATGGATTGGTTAATGCCTGGCGGCTACTTAATTGTTCATCTTGTTAACAGAGAAACCTTCGACCCTATATTACCTCCTGGTAATCCTTTGTATATCGTATCTCCTCAAAAATATGCTAAAGAGAGAATAACTAAAACTAAAGTAACCTTTAATGATTTTGTTTATAATGCGGACTTCAATTTAGATAAATCAAGTAATATTGCGACATTTGATGAGAAATTTAAGTTTAATGATGGTAATACACGCAAACAACAGCAAAAGTTATATATGGAAGATACAAGTGCAATTGTTAATACAGCACAACAATGTGGTTTTATTTTACATGCTAAAGTAGATTTAGTTAAGTGCGCATATGAACATCAATATTTATATATTTTTGTTAAACCATCGTAAATCCACTTTTAAGCGAAGCGACGGTGTTATCAAAAAGTAGAGCAAAATTTTATTATTAGATTAATTGTAAAAATAATATAAATGTTAAATTGTATTTATATTATTAAATGAATTCAGCAGAAAATATCGAAAAAATGTCGCCAGAAGAGAGAAAATACGTTGGACTACATATGCAGCCAGAACCATTTGTTCAATATTTTTTGGTAAAAACAGGCGACTTATATGTTAATGTAGACGTATTTATTGAAATCACAAAAAATAGCCACATCAAATATGAATATGATAAGGAGAGAAAAGCGCTTGTATGCGACCGTATTTTACATACGCCTTTAAACTACCATTTTAATTATGGTTTTATTCCCAATACGCTTAGCGAAGATGGCGACCCCATTGATGCTGTTGTTGTTATGGAAGATGAACTTGTACCAGGTTGTTATATTAATTGTAAAATTATTGGCGTATTAGAGACGAAAGATGATGCGGGTGTTGACCCAAAATTAATTTTATTGCCATCAAATGCGATTGACCCCGCTTGGGCATTATATAATAATATAAATGAATTAGGTAACTCGACAAAAGATAAGATTAAATATTTTTTTCAGCATTATAAAGACTTGGAAAATAAAAAAGTTGAAGTTGGTGAATTTAAAGATAGGATGGAAGCAATTAAGCTTTATAAAGAAAGCATAGAACGATATAGTAAAAATGTCATAAACAAGGTTATTACTGATAAGAGTGAGAATAAAATTACAAATTATTTTGCTTCTGTATAAGTTTATACAGACAAAATATAAAATACGCAAATAATATGTTAGATTATATATCTTATATATTATTTTTTGGAATATTAATTATCATTTTAATTTACGCATATATAAGAATTAAATATGGTTTTTGGGTTATGCAGCCAGTATTTCACATATATGACTTTAAATATATGATAAATCCGCCAGGAATTATTGACGACTATTTGCCAGAAAAAAATAAATACACAAATTTTAAAAATATTGACACAACCATTTACGCAGAGCTAAATCAAATACAAAAGCAGAGAATTGTTAGCTTAATACAATCAAATTATTTAAAAAAAGGCGAAAATACTTATATGCCTGCACTAAAAAACATAGAACCCTACTTCATCGGACATAACGATAAATCGTTTGTTTCTTTTTACACAGAACCAAATACTCTTATTGACTTAAAAAAAGGCACTACAGTAAGCGATGATAAAATTATAGGCATTATGACTTCACGACCATTATACATAACAATTAATAATAAAAATACAAATAAATCTAAGTTTACGGCATATTATGTGGATTATTTATGTGTGGATAAGCAATATAGAAAAAAGGGAATTGCTCCACAATTGATTCAAACACATCATTATAATCACAGACATATAAATAAAAATATTGTTGTTTCTCTCTTCAAGAGAGAAGATGAATTAACTGGAATAGTGCCATTATGTGTTTATGATACGTATGGCTTTTCAGTTACAACATGGACAAAACCCCCAGAACTATCAGCAGAATATAAATTGGTTGAAGTAAATCCTCAAAATTTCCATATTTTATATGATTTTATATTGGAACATTCAAATAAGTTTGATATTATTATAAATAGTGAAGTATCAAATATAATAGAGCTAATAAATACTCAAAATATTTTTATAAATATGATTATAGTTGATGATACGATTGTTGCTGTTTACATGTTTAGAAAATCGTGTGTTCAAATTGAAAAAGGTATGGAAGTTTTAAGTTGTTTTGCTTCTATTTCAATGACAGAAGATAATATATTTATTCAAGGATTTAAAATAAGTTTTTGGAAAATAGCAGCAGAAAAATATTTTGGATTTTGTGCAATTGAAGACATATCTGATAACAATATAATAATTAATAATATTAGGCTTAAAACTAAACCATTAGTTATAAGTCCAACTGCATATTTTTTTTATAATTTTGCTTATCCAACATTTAAACCAAATAAGGTGCTAATTATAAATTGAGTATGTTTATTTTTTATCGTCATTTTCCTTTTTAATTAAAACCTTTTTTGCTCTAGGTTTTTTAACTTTAGATTCTTCTACTGGTGTGGAAGTATGACTAGGAGAAGGAGGCAACATTGTTGTAGACGCAACAAAAGAAAGAGCTTTAGCTTCTAATGCTGCAACTAATGATGATGCAGCTTCTGCCTTTATCTTTGCTTCTTCTTCATATTTCTTTTTATTATCATCAAATTTCTTTTTTTCATCTTCAAATATTTTTTTTTCATATTCTAATTTCATTGTTTCTTCTTTTCTCTTTTTATCTTCTTTTCTTTTTTCTTCTTCTAAATCACATTCAGCCATAAAATCGTTAGAAGAACAATCCTCACAATACTTACCTAATTCAATATAACGTCTTCGTTGCTCTCTAGTTAAAGATTTACATTTACGAATTAATTTATTAGTTAAATTCATATTTTTAATGTCATTTTTAAGCTCTTGAGGAGGCATAAATACTTGGGTTCCTTGCTCCAATAAAAAAATTTGATTTCTTTTATTGTAAAACAAAATAGGATTTTCATCATCATCTAATTCAATAATTCCACATGTACAATGGTTTACATGTTCAATATCATCATTTTCTTTTTTACATTTAGGGTCAATAACGTCAACATCATTAATATATTCTTCAAAAAAATCTTGTGCTGCTTCACGGTCATTAAATAAGAAAATTTTAGGTGGATTAATTGTAATAGAGGTTAAACGCAATCTAGCCTTTTCATCTTCAAAATACTGAAAATCATAGCAACCATTATGAGTATTATGTAGTATAATGTATTTTATCATTCTAATAATATACTATATTGACATTGGTTTAAATTGTTTATTTATATTAATTATTTTACAAAAATATAAATAAAAATTAAATAAAAATTAAATATTTTATCTTACATATTTACCAGCTCTAACAAAAGTATCAGCAACAAAAATAATAAATACTCCTAAAAATGAATATAAAACAACTTCTTCTGTAACATTATTTGTTTTTTCATCTTGTTGATCTTCTAAAAGAGTTATCATATAATTTAGCTTTTGCATTAATATATCTTGTGTAGGATATTCATTTGCAGGCACACCAGCACTTGGCATTGATGCATTTTTATAATAAGGCTTATTGTATCCAGGAATAACTTTTTTATAATATTCATCATTTGATTTACTGTCACCATAATTGCTGTAATCATTTAAATCTAAGTTATCACTTTTTTCATAAATTGGTTGAGGCGCACGTCCTAATGTTCTACTAAACATATTAGAAGAATCATTACTAGAGCTAATTGTTGACATGCTTTCTTGTTTTGATGGAATTGTTCTTTGAACACCAGCAGATTCAGCGCGAGGAGGAAAATTAAAACTGCCTTCATCTTCACTGTCATTATCGCCTGAACTATTATGAATTTTGGCTAAAACTGAATTTACTTTATTTGTGTCAAAATTTTCTTTTAGGTATTTTTTTTGAGTTTTATTATGAGCTAATCTTTTTTTAGTTATTAGATTACTTTCTGAATTATCATTACTCATATCATTATTTTCATCAAATGGAGCCGCAAACATTGCTAAAGACATTCTCTTATTAAAAATTTAGATAATATTTTACTAAACAGACTGAAATTAAAATTAAAAAAATAAATTATATCTCTTATAATTTATATAATGAACCTTAACTTAGGAAGTAAAAATAACATGGGTGCTATTGCTACTATTATTTTAATTATTTTATTAAGTCAAAATAGTTTTTTTAATTTTTTAATAGATACCGCTTTAGGACGTGTTTTTCTTGTTGCCTTTATTTTAGCAATAAGTTGTATTAATAAAATTTTAGGCGTTATTTTAGTATTATTTATTATGATTATGTTTAACCAAAGTAGCATTGGTTATATGGAAGGTTACACTAGCATGACTCCTACTAGTGATGCTAGTACTATTAAAAAAGACGAAAAGCCTAAAAGCAATGGTAAAGAAGGCTTTAATATGATTGATAGAGAGAGCACAATACAAAAAGGCAAGCGTTCAAATGAAGTTCCTGTTTTTTCTAACTCTCGCAACCAAGGCGATGATGTAGAACCATCTGATAAAGAAATGTTTAAAGATTCCTATACTCAACTATAAATTTAAAATAGTATAATTATATATGAAATATTGGATATATAATTTTATTTTATTAATTTTATTAATTACGTTAGCATATAATAGTTCTTTAAATATAATAACAGAAGATTTTACACCTAAAATGAGAGAAATATATAGACCTGTTGTAAGAAATGCGCGTTTAGGAGCAGAAGGATTTTATAATAAACATTCTTCAAATATGTCTAATTTGTTTAGAAGATTTGGATTAATGTAAAAAATAAAATAATATATTATTTTAGATAATGAATCCGGCACAACCACAACAAACACAAAATATACCATCTCAACCAATTCAAATAGGTGGTAAAACAACTATATTTACACCTTTATTTAACGGTTTGTCATACGTTAATCACCATGTTATGTATTTAAATAATAGTAAGTTTTTTGCAGGCGTTATAATGATTCTTCTTAACATTGGTTCAAAATTTATAACTATTCAATTTAGCAAATCCACCGAAGAATATATGAAGTGGTCTGTTAGCAAACAGTTACTTGTATTTGCTATGGCATGGATGGGTACTCGTGATATTTACGCTGCTTTAGGATTAACGGCTGTTTTTACTATATTATCTGAATATTTATTTAATGAGGAAAGCGGTTTATGTATCGTTCCACACAATTATAGAGTGCTTCATAAATTAGTAGATACAAATGAAGATGGTGTAGTTACAGAGCCTGAATTAGCTGCTGCTATTGCTGTTTTAGAGAAGGCAAAGAGAGAAAAACAAAGAAAAGACCAAAAAGAAGCATTTAAAAGGTTTGATTTTGAAAAATACAATTATGATAAATAAATAATACAAAAATAATTTGTTATATTATTTATTTTTTTGTTTTTACAACTATTTTCTCTCTTTCTAATATATTTTTAATATTATTATATTTTTTATAGTTGTTTTCTTGTTACATTATTTTTATTTATATTTTGATTTTGATTTTGATTTTGATTATTTGACGTCTTTACTGTTTTATTATTATTATTATATTTTTTATATAATGGCGGAATTACATAAGGTTTACCAACAAAATCCGCATAAGATTTTCTAATTGCGTTCCATTTATTATTACATTTTGCGCTTTTCTTTTCTTCTTCACTCATAGTTGTTCCTGGATGAAGCTCCATATACACATCAATTATATATGACAAATTTGTTTTATTATCATCTATAATAGTTGGTTTATAATTAGTATTATAATAAGGCTTTCCGTAAGGAGGAATACCGTAAGGAGGAGGCATTCCGTAAGGACTTGTTCCGTAAGGCGGTTGTTTATAGTAATATGGAGGAGCACCACCTGAAGTTGGTGGAGGTGGAGGCGGTTTTGCAGGTGGAGGCGGATAAGTAGGTGGCGGCAGGTTGAAGAGAGCCACTACAGGTGCAGGATTTTTGGCTATTCCAGCTTTTTTAATAGCATTTTGGTTTTTTATTACTTTTGGATCTTTTAATTCTTCTTTTGTGTAATAAGTAGGTGGCGGCGGTATAGCGGATGCAGCTGCTTTAAGAGCATTTTGTTTTTTTAAAAATTCTTTTAATTTTGTTGCTTTTGATAAATCTTCTTTTGTGGAAGCAGGTGCAAGTGAAGTTGTAGTAGTAGAAGTAGCAGGAGGTATAGCGGATGTTGCAGTAGGTATAGCGGATGTTGCAGGAGAAGCATTTATTTTATTATCTGGAAAATATGACATAAATAAATTGCTGAATTTTGGATTGTTATTATTTGGCGTTAGCATTGAATTTTCAAACGCAATCATTATATCTATATAAAATGTAAAATTATTTTTATCATCAGAATTTACAATAGAAGCATAATATGAACCAAAAATTAAAAATAATAAGTATAATGGACATGCTAATGTATTTCTCTCAAATATGGTTGTTTTATTTCCATTTTTTTGGTTAAAAGTCATTAACTCATAATGATTGTGATTATAGTATAAAAACATATATTTATTCCAATCATTATCTGTTGTAAGATATGGAACTGTAAGTATAGATGGTACTTGTTTTCTTCCAATAGGAATTATATTTAATTTAAGTGTTATACATAGTGCTGTTATAGCAATGTCGTTTGCCCAATAATTACTAGTTAATATATATCCTTTAACTTCTTGTTTTAAAATTCTTTTAAATGGGCTTTCATAACTAGCTACATCAATTGGTACATTTGTCGGCATTTTTACTAAAAAATTATCATTGCTTGCATATACACTATTTGCTATTTGAATATAACTTGCTGGACTTATATAATCGCTTTTACCACTACTTTTTAGTGCTAATTTAATAGCATTAATTTCATCTGAAAATGCTTGATTTAAGATGGTAACGTTTGCTGGCGAAACATTAAGTAAAAAATCATCTAGAGAAGACCAATTTTCTATATAATTTGCTACAATAGTTCTTATTACGCGTTGTGTAAATATATTTTTACCTGTTCCATAAATATTATATATAATTCGCTTATCTTGATTATAAAAATTGTAGTAATTAATAGCATCCGCAACCGCAATAAAAAAACAATCACCTCCGCCTGTATTTTCAACAACCGATAAACCATCTACACTCTCTAAATATCCTGCTTTGCTTATATTTTGCGCATTCATCACCATTTTTGTAGCAACTGATCTACTTAATGAGTTTTGTAAAATTGTTTTTGTATTATTATCACATTCTTTAAAAACAGCATTAAATAAATTGTAATATTCATTTTTTTTAAAATAATAAATGAGAGAATAAGTGGATTTATTTGACTTTATGAAGATTTGCACAGGTTCAGTAATTGTGTCTAACGTTCCCGTGGGTGGCGCAGCTTCTTTTGCTGCCTTCTTTTTAGCTGCTTCTTCGTCCTTCTTTTTAGCTGCTTCTTCTTCATCCTTCTTTTTTTTTGCTTCCTCTACAGATAAAACAGGTGCTGTAGCTGTTGCAGATTTAACACCACTTGCCAATGCATTTTTAGGTCCTGTAAAATTGGTTCCATAAATAACTTCATCAGGTAAATCTTGTAATTCTTTCTCTCCACTTATAATTTCATCTTTTACTACAACTTGTTTTAAATATGGATTAGTTATTTTTGATGAATCAATTGCTTCTACTTTTTTTGTTGATATTTTCCAATTACCACTTGACCATTGAATATCAGCTATTACATATGGTTTTTTATCTATATATATAACTGAACCTTCATTAAAAATATTATTTAAGGTTGTTTTAATATTATTATTAACATATCCTTTGCGAGTAGCCTCTTTAAGTCCTTCTTTTGTTACTGGCAATTTAGTTTCCTTTAAACTAATTTGATTTATTAATGATAAAAATAAACCTTTGTTTAAAAAACTTTTTTTTCTTAAGTTTTCAGGAATCACATTAATTTGTTGTTGATCGTATTTTATTAATGGTTCAAAATGAACTATTGTATCGTCTTTACTAATATCTTTTATTAACATAGATGGTTTAAATTTTATCTTTTGAAATCCAGGAATACTTGTATTTATATTTATAGTTAATTCATTTGGAATAGAAGTCATACTTATTATAATATAATATTATTAAACTTCATTTATAAAATAAAATTGAAATAAATAATTGAAATACTAAAATGTGTAAAACTCTTATATCAACTATTACTTAATATGTCCTCTATTTGTTTGTCGTCGTCTATTTGTTTAATGCAAATTGATAATTTAATTGAAGGCTCCGTTTACAAGCGTCCTTCTGCTTATATTAAAACTCCTTATCTTGCTGATATTATTCCATTTGGTAAAGATGAAACAATTTTAGGTCATACTGCATCGCTTGGATGTTGTGGTCTTGCCGATGTTGGTGCTACTATATTAATGGCGCCTGTTTCAAATAAAAATAATACAAAAAATGATGATAAATTACATTGTGAATATAGAGTTTATTTATCTATAATTAAAGAGAGAGAAAAAGAAATAATTGTAGGAATTCATCCAAAACTTGCCGAAGAATTAGTTGAATCATCTATTAAAAATAATCAATTTACTTCATTACAAAATGTAAAAACGTATAAAAGAGAAACAACAATTTATGTTCCGGGAAAGGTGGATTCTCGTTTTGATTTCTCTGGAATAGACTGTAATGGTGTGCCATTTATCATGGAAGTAAAAAATGTTCCGCTTGCCGATTATGAAGATATTACAGCTAAAGATAGAAAAAAGAAATGCGTTGAATATATTACTAGAGACGTTAACTCAAAAGTAGCATATTTTCCTGACGGTTATCGTAAGAAAACTGAAGATACTGTTAGCCCTCGCGCTTTAAAGCATATTAAAGAGTTAACGCTTATAAAGCGTGAATCTAAAACTCGTTGTATAATGTGCTATGTTATACAACGAACTGATGTAGAAAGTTTTCAGCCATCTATTATTGACCCTGAATATAGAAGCGCCTTTTATACTGCTATGGAAGCTGGTGTAGAAATTATTACTTTAGTAGTTGGCTGGACGAGAGAAGGCAAAGCATATTTTCTTAAAGATAACTTAAAAATAAATATGTAAAAATTATTTGCGTCTTGTTAAAAATTTATTTTTTTTGACACGATGTTTATAACGTTTTAATGTAATTTTTCTTTTTCTTTTACCTCCTAAGGATGATGTTGTGTCTTTAAATTGAAATTCTGTCATAACACCAAAATGGTCGGATACAAATAATTCAAATCCATTTTCAATTGAGAGAGGCATGCCTTTTTTTGTTTTATATTTTGATAAAAAATCGCGTTTTTTCTCATCGGCATGCATATTTCCGCGTGGATTAAATATCATAAAATTATTATATTCTGTATTATATTTTCTAATATTCTCTCTATAATGGCTTATTCCATTTGCCTCAAATATTCGCACAGTTTCAGTCGAATCGTCTAAAATTGTTGCGCTATTATTTATAACTTCGCTTGAAATTGGCAGTAAACTATTATTAAAAAATATACCATCATAACGCAGCATTTTTTCTTCTAATTTGCCTAAAAATCTAAATGTATTTACGTCTGTATATTCAGTATATCCTTCACTAACTGCCTTATCTGTATCATCAATGTGTAATTCCTTATAAGAATCGTTTAAATTTAAACCTTTCTCTCCAACTAAAAATTTGTGTTCCGCCCATTTCATATCTGAAGCAGTTGGGTCATATATTAAATGCCCGTTTGCGTCTCTTGTAGCTGCTTGATAGCGAATTGAATTTAACTCAAAATTAAAATCACCCAATACGACAATTGCTTTGGATCCGCGAATAGCATCGATTTTTTGCTTTATAAACATTAATTGTTGACGACGACATCTTGCATAATTTTCCCATTTATATTTTTGACCTGGAGAGATTTCCGCACCTGCTTGCATATAAACGTTTACTATAACTAAATTTTCAAACTCATAAATACCGAGTGCATTAAAATAGCTTGAATTTCCTTGAAGCATATATGTTATTGCTCGTTTGGCAGGATATTTTGACATTATTGAAACTGTTGCGTCTGCTCCATTACGCTGTTGTTCTATTATTTCAGATTCAGAAGGATAAATATAAGGATACATTTCTGGTACAATTTCTTTATCAAGTAAATCAATCCATGTTCTTGTTGATTCTTGAAAGCATATAAAATCTGGACTGGCTTTACTTAAAAAATCTCTCAATAATGCAGTTCTTAATTCCATAATATCATATGCTGCTTCAACTGGCGAACCTTCTACAAGTGTTTCTCTGTATGTACCCCAATACAATCCAAGAGCATTTTGCGTCGCTACTTTAAAAGGTGACGGAATTTTTGCAGATAAATTTGTTAAGGTTTTAGGTGTATCATTAATGCGACGAATATATGAATCACCATTATTATAAACAGTATCAATTGTTGCACTTTCTTTTTGCTGTATAGTGCAAGAAGTTGGATGAAATTCAGGCGTATAACTTTTAAGGCGTCCAGTTTCTTCATTAATAATAACATCGCCTTCTAATAAATGTATTGGGTTTTCAGGATTATCTGATTTAACAGGTTCACCGTCATATTCAATATTAAATACTTGAACTTGTTTAGCAGGATCTTGGATAGGTCCAAATCCATTAGTTTCTTTGTCTAATCTATTTTTAGGGATAAGACCATTTCTATCTTTTTCGTCAGGAGGTATATATCTAAATGTATAATTAGGGTCGCTACATAATGATTCTTGACCGTTTTGAACGCATAAACCGGAATTAACTTCATCTTGGTCACACATAGAATAGCCTGGTGGACACATTTTTTTATAAGGTATTTCAACGCCTTTAATAGTTGTTTTGCTTTTAATGCTACTAATTATTCCTCTACCTTTTTGTTTTCTTGTTTTACGATTATATTTCATAATATATAAGTATAAAATATTTATGATTTTAATTATTAATTTTTAGATATAAATATAAATTTCTAAATATAATGTATAATGCCACCAAAAATAGAAAGAGTAAAAAAAGAAGATATAATAACTCCTAATATTGATGAACCACAAACATCTTCTGTTTTTTCATCTGTGCCGGATACTGTTATAAAAAAATCGCGCAAATCTTCACCAAAATCAAATGTTGCAACTGTTGGAACGGATTCAACTGATACAACTGATTCAACTGATATAAAAAAACCGCTTAAATCCTCACCAAAATCAAATTTAGGAAAAGATTCCGTATTAAAATCGTCTGCGTCAGATAGTTCCTCTGATGTTGGATCTTTAAATTTAAGTTCTTCAAATAAAGGAACTTGGGGAACAGCTAGTTCGAGTGGAACGCCTGAACCTGTTGAATCGGATATTGATGAAGAAATTGAACAATGGCAATATAAGAATATTTTAACACCCTACAATAAAAGTCAAGACAAATTTCAAGAAAGACTTGCCAATTTAACGCGTTCTGACGCACACCACGATTTAAAAAAAGTATTTAATGAAACAGCATATAAAAATATTAATATTAAAAAAGCATTTGACTCTGGTATTCCAAAAGCTGCCGTTAAATCATTTCATGAAGGTGAAGCATTTGCGTCTATTATAATAAGTGCAACGGATTCTAATGGTAATGTAATTCAAATAAATGAAAATGAAGATAAACTATCAGAAGCGCTTTCTGCAGTTCCAAACTGTACTGATGGTAATACTGGAGCATACAGTACATTTGAAGTTGGTGTTCCTGATATGTCTATTTTTAAATTTAAAGTTGTTCAATTTATTATAAAATGTAGTAATAATTCAGAATTTAAAAATCCAAACTTTAACTTAGTTGAGTTATCTTGTAAATCAGATTTTGGTCAGCGTTTTGTTGATAATGTTAAACTTGGTGAAGACTCGAGAGAAGCAGCTATAATAGTTGATTTTAGTCAACACGGATTTATTGAAGATTTAACAACTGGAGCAGAATCAGATTTTGAAGTTCATTATTTATTAACACCTGAAGTTGTGAATGATCCTGCTGGAAAACCTAATGTTAATAATAAAGCACTTTTTGGACTTAAAAAAACAGGCGTTAAACTTATATCTTATGTTGAAGAAACTGATAATGTAACAGCTTATACAAAATTTGATGAAAAAGACCCAAATACAACTAACAATTTTTTCTCAAATTATGACTTTACATTGTCTCCTATAAAAAAAATAACAACTAAACAAAAGGCTGAAAAACTGATAACAAACCTTCTTATTAAATATGACATTGGCACTGAAACATTTACAGATCCAGTTAATGATAGTAAAGGAGAGAATAGTATTAATACTGTATTATCATATTTAAAAAATTTAATGGAGCAAGTTAAAGTTAATTTTGATATTGCAACAATATTTAATTTTAATTCAAAAATTCAACAAAAAAGAGGTGGTGATTGGTTTCAAGCATTATCTTGTATTGATGCAAAAAATCGTTATATTACTCAAATTTTACCTACACCGTCAGAGCCAACTAAGTTAAATTCTAATTGTCCTGTTTATTTAGTAACTCATGATAGAATTGCAGTTTCATTTGCTCTTTTAAATGGTGTTAATGTTATTTATTTAGATTACTATGGTCGCATTTTTGTTTTTAAAAATTCAAGTGATAAAACACTTAAAGGTTCAGGAAAATCGATGGAACAAATATTATTTGATGGTATAAAAGAAAAATGGATGTCAGATAATGAACAAAGTCGCAATACTTTTTTTCGAATGATTGATACAGCTAATAAATATTCTATAGATAGAAACGAATATTTATTTAGAGGTCGTGGAAGGGAAGCAACTGGTGGTAGTACAGGAAAAATTAATGATTTTTATAGTAAATGTGATGCTATTAGAAAAAAATTAGATGAATTTGATTTTTCAGATAAAAATGCCAAAAAAATTGTTGCTTTTCAAAAAATGTGTACACAAAAGCTACAAAATTTATTTACAGCTGCAGTTGAACTTACATTTATTAAAATTAATCTTATTAATGTTGAAAATGATATTAAAATTGTTGAAGCTGGTATAAATGGTGGTTTATTTAAGGGTGAATATAGTGATGATATTAAAAATAATGTTGCTAATTTTAGTAGAGCATTAAATAATGTTAAAAGCATTCAAGATAAATTTGGCATTATACCAGATAGTAGCGATTTTTACACAGCATTTGATAATTGGATTATTGGAAATATTACTAAATTAGATGTGTATAAGTGTGCTAAAAAGGTATTATCTGATATGCCTTCTGGTGATGAAAATGTTAGATTTGATTTTAATCGCATTATTTCATTTTTTACTAAAGACCATTTGCAAGAAAGAAAAACTGATGCAAATATATTTTTACCATTTATTCAAGATATTGAATATACTGATAGAGAGACAGAATGTAAAAATAAAATGCTTTCTATTTTATCTGTATTAGTTCCAAAAATAGAAAGTTATATTGAATTAGTTAAAGCTAATTTACCAAGTCGCGTTTCAAAAGAAGAAAAATTACATCCAAATGAGCTTTATTTTAACAATTTATCAAATTTAATTTATGAATCTTATATATTTATTGATAATACTAAAAGTATAGCATCATTAAATAGTTCATCGCTAGATACATCAGCAGCATCATCGTCATCATCGTCGTCGTCAGCCGCATCATCGTCAGCATCGGCATCAGAAGAAGCTTATAAAGTTCAAGAGCTTATTGAATACTCAAAATCAACAGATAATATACTTTTAAGAGTTGATAAAGAAGAACTTGACTTAATGAAAGGTGCTGGTAAATATAGTAATTACACAGGACTAGATGCTGCAGAAAATGTAAAAGAAGATATTCAAGGTAATATTGAAATTACAGATGAAACTGTATCTAAAGTTTATAATTTAAAATGCATTGTAAAAGGTAATTCAATTAATTGTAATGGAACAGCAGAAGAAGGCGATAAGTTAGGCGGAGAGCAAGCGGGAGGAGGATATATAGATGCATATCAAAATCCAAATAAACCAGGTCAAACAATTAAAGTCGAATCAGTTATTTGTGATATTAGTCTAAAGCAAATTATTTGGCCTTTAATAACAACAAATCTAATTGAAAAAACTGAAATTGGTTCATTAATACAATTTTCACAACAAATTAGAAGTTATATTACTGGATTAGATAAGCCTGAAAATACAGATTTATTCAATTTAGTTCAAACCAAAATTCAAAATTATAGCAGTACTTTTAATTTACAATCAGAAAGTGTTAAATCCGCAGTTGTCGATACAAAAACACTTGCCGACGGATTGCAAAAACAAATACAAAGCAAAGGAGGTGCAATTGGCGATTTACCAACTGTTAGTAAAGACTTAATGACTGATTTTAAACTTGGTTTTCACCCTTTAACACCTATTTATGCTTTATTATCGTCTTACTATAATATAATTGGCGAAAAATCTCAAACTGACCCATTTTTTTATACTTATTTTACTTATGTAAATGTTCTTGAAAAAATGAAGAAAGTTCTTGAAGAAAACTACTTAAGTAATACAATTAATTCACCAAAAACCGCATCCGCATATATGATTGGTTTTGGTTTATATTTTATGCTGTTTGCTTCACACACAAGTTTAGCTCAAAATAATGAAATTTTAAGTGTATTAAATATGGACCAAAAGGAATATTCCGAATTTTCGCTTAAAAATGATGGATTAGTTTCTGTTTTTTCAGGCTCGATTAGACAAACTCCTGAAGATGAAGCAATTGGTATGGTTTTAGTTAATAATGAGTTATTTAATAATTTCATCAATAATGAAGTTAATATTAAACAAATTATGGAACAAGGCACTCCCGTTCAAAATTTACCATCTTATGATGTTCTTCAAGACCGCATGTTTAATTTAATGGGTGAAATTGTTGTTAAAGTAAATGCTGATAGAGGAACACCTGTAAGCGCAGCGTTAGGACCATCTGGTCTTGCTTCTGGCATTTCTGGTTTGTCAGTTGATGAGCAAGCTGCTCGTGTAGCTCGTTTAGAAGAACAACAAAAAAAACTTGAAGAAAATGTAGCAAAGGAAATTGTTCCAAGAAAAACTGGTTTACAAGATACAAGCAAATTATTTGCTCAAAGCGAAGGTGACCAAGGTGACCAATCTAATATGGTTACTGTAGGACGCAGAAGTACAGGTGGAAAACGTTCTAAACGCTATATTAATAAAAAGAGAAAAGTAACTAAAAAACGTAAAGCAAATAAATTATATAAAAATAAAACACTAAAGAAAGCAAGAATTTATAGAAAAACAAGAAAACACTAATTAAGTGTTAAGAATTTTTAAACTATTTTTGTCATTATTTTCCATAATAGTTTCGAGCGATCTAACATTATTTGCAGCCATATCATCATTAGTTAAAAAGCTAATTAAATCTAAAACGACCTTTATTTTTTCTTGTGACCATTGATTATTTAAACTATCAGTTAATTCTTTTGTGTATAAACTGGTTAATCCGTCTTTGTAAAATAAATAGTCGTTTTGTGTATTTTCAATAAAATTCTTTATAATTGCATAATAATAATTTAAACAAAGTGTTAATATAGAACAAGATTTATAAGTTTCTGTTAAATTTTTAATACCTGTTAATGCGTATGTAAATAAATTTTTAAGGCGTGGCGTTTTTGCTACACTGTCTTTGGATAAAAAGGTAACACAAGCAATATAAATTGGATTATACATATACTGTAAGTCTGTCTTATTTGTGCTGTAATAGAAACGAGTAATGGATTGAAAAAATCCCGGTTCTTGAAAATAAATAACATTATTTTGAATTAGCAATTTAGTTCCAATGGGTTTGTTTCCTAATATTGCCAATTTAATTATAACTGATAATGGGTCTATCAAGTACAATTTATAGTTTATATTTATCTCATTGTCTGGTATAGATGAACTATTCATTTATTAATTATGTATAAAAAAATATTTATATATTGTTTTTTCTATTATTGTATTTTATATATTATACAAAATATATAAAATTTGTATTACTTCTTTAATGTAGACATAAATTCTTCTACTAAATTGTCCGGAATACAATCAAAGTTAACAAGCGTCTTATTCAACTCATATTGTTTTCTATATTCCGGGTTTTCCTCTAGTTTTTTATTGAAGAATTCAGGATTTTCAATGCATTTTAATGCGGTTTTTGGTCCACACTTCGGGAAAACTGACGGAATATTATCACTTGTATCTCCCATAATAATCTTAATTTCTAAATCGTCTTCCGCATTACCAGTTGAGTTCTTACTTTCGGCAATATTTTTATATGTTAAATTATATAAGTCGATATTATGAGCATTTAGCTGTAAATAATCTCGGTCGCTTGTTATGATATAAATATGACAGTTTGGGTATCTATTTGCTATATTTTTAACTGATAACGCAATACAATCATCTGCTTCCAATTTAGGATGATATAAAATTTTCTTAGCACCACCCTTAATAAATAGCTCTTCATTATAAGCCATTTTAAAGAAAGGTCCACCCATAAATCCGTCTTCTTGACCGTTGGCACGATTGGCCTTATATTGCGGAAATATTTCGTTGCGCCAAATGTTTTCTCTCTTACAGTCTCTTCCAATAATCATAATTGGTGTAATATTTTTAGGTATTTTCAGCTTCTTTGGCATTGCTAAAAGGTTTTCTACATGAGTCTTCCTAAATTTTTCAACAAATTTCTCATTTTGAAAGGGGTCATCAAGAGGCTCTTCGGGATAGGCATTTTTCCACCATTGCATTAAAGCAAAATATCTGTAGAAGTTGTAATAGCTTCCGTCAACAAATATAAAAGTAGGATTGGACATATTATCTTTGGTTATATATTCATCTAATGTTGTCATATACTTCTTATTAATTAGTATTTAATTTATTTCAATTTTAAATTAATATTTAAATAAATGTAATTTGCATCTAAACTCTAATATTTAACAATACAATCTTATAATAATCTGACATCATTTTAAGATTAAACATAACACTATTTAATTCGTGCGAATATTCAACTGAAGAATGTAAATGACTTGATGTCGTATTTACAAAATGAATATGTAAGTGATATGTTGATGGTTCGTAATGAAAATACATTTTAATATCTCCTTGTTCCAATCCATATTTTTCTTGAATTAAATCTAATGTAACCTTTTTCATATGTTCAAGAAGAGGTAAACTCCAAAAATCTAATGACCTAATAGAACGTAAACTTCTGTCAGTTGGCATACAAAGTAGCTGCAGAACATTTATATCTTTGCCGTCCCAAAAATAGTTTAAGAATACTACACATTTGTCGTCTCTATATAAAATAGTTTCTTGTTCTGATATACCATCTAAAATGTTATAAATCCAAATATCTTTCTTTGGATCTCTCTTCTCAAGAGTTTTTAAATACGTTTCATAATCTTCTCGTACCAATTTTTTAACACGTTGCTTCATGCTAGATGCGTCTTTACAAATAATAAGTTCACCTGAAACTTCTGCCATCGCTTCATACTTTTCATAAATATCATTTTCCATCGTCTTATTAAGCCTTACAACATTTTCAATATTATCGACCTTATGAGGTATAAATTTATAATTAACATTATCAATAGTTTGCTGCATATTTCCGTTTATATAATCTTTCATATGCGTCTTTAAGTTGTTTCAATTTAATATTTAAATCGCAATTTAAAGAACTCTTTACATATGTAAGGGAATTATTGAGGAAAATGTTGATTTTTAGTCTCTACATATGTAAAGAAATCTTTGAAATTTTTTGGGGAAAGTTTTTTTGAGTTTTCATTTTTGGACATTTATAAATGTCCATTTTTTGATTTTCTTGTTTTCATCTTCCAAAAAAAGGGTTTTGTGACCATAATTGAATTTTATGATCTGGACACAAAAAAAATAATTTTCATTTTGTTACGATAAATTTTTATTATATTTTTAAAAAAGTATTTAGGAATTTTTTATATAAGTATATTATACTGACAATGACTGACGCAAAAAATGCCGAAAATGCCAAATATTTTTCTTGTGAAAAATGCGGTTTTGTATGCTGTAAAAAATCTAATTTTGAAAAACATTTATTGACACGTAAACACTTAAATACTGACGCTTTACTTACAGTGGAGACTCCAGTTAATATTGTATCATCACAAAAATATTTATGCGAATGTGGTTGCTCATATAAACATCGTCAGAGTTTATTTACTCATAAAAAAAAATGCTTCTACATTGAACAACATAGTGATGCAAATTCAAAATCAAATGAGATTCATGAGCTTAAGGACATTATGAAATACTTAATGAAAGAAAATTCTGAGATGAAAAATATAATGTTAGAAGTAGTTAAAAACGGTATTGGAAATACAAATATTAATAATACAACAAATATGCACACCAATTCTCATAACAAAGCATTTAATCTTAATTTCTTTTTAAATGAAACTTGTAAAGATGCGATGAATATTGGAGATTTTGTAGATTCTCTCAATTTACAGTTGTCAGACTTAGAAAAAGTAGGAGAAGTTGGATATATTGAAGGTATAACAAACATAATAGTAAAAAATCTTAAAGAACTAGATATAACAAAAAGACCTGTTCATTGTACAGATAAGAAGAGAGAAACAATTTATATTAAAGATAATAATATATGGGAAAAAGATGAAGATAAATCGCAAATGCATAAGCTAATTAAACGCGTTACATCTAAAAATGTAAAAATGTAAAAATGTTTCCAAAATTCAGAGATGCGCATCCTGATTGTCTTAAATATCATTCTAAATTTTCAGACCAATATAATAAGATTGTTTATGAATCTATGGGCGGTAAAGGTGATAATGATGATGAGAAAAATGAAAAAATAATTAAAAATGTCTTGAAACAGGTAATTATTGATAAATGAATTAAGGTTCTTTAAGTAGGAAATTCAATTTATTCTATTTTTCATTGAAATTTTTTGGGGAAAGTTTTTTTGAGTTTTCATTTTTGGACATTTATAAATGTCCATTTTTCGAATTTTCCATTTCGATGTTGGAAAAAAACGCATTTGTGAGCATAATTGAATTTTATGGTCTGGTCACAAAAAAAATAATTTTCATTTTGTTACGATAAATTTTTATTATATTTTTAAAAAAGTATTTAGGACAAGAGATGCTAATTCTTCCATAAACATAATGAAATTAACAAATTGTTGGATAGAAAAACAAGAACGACCATTATGTTTCCAAATTTCGTCTTTCACATCTTCAAGTAAAAAC
>Ga0105051_10002260_pt1 | contig 25045 bp, 18 predicted proteins | sample FRY02_FD_78383 | JGI IMG/M metagenome (GOLD analysis project Ga0105051, IMG submission 78383) | Freshwater microbial communities from Lake Fryxell liftoff mats and glacier meltwater in Antarctica - FRY-02 (megahit assembly) | ecosystem: Environmental > Aquatic > Freshwater > Ice > Glacier... | reverse complement strand
GCGCAAACAGGCGAAGTGCTTTTTGAGAACCATCGGATTCATATTGCAGATGTTCAGGCAATAGCTCAAACGGGTTATAGCGGACAAAAAGACATTGTAGCCGACAGCTTTAATGGCGGATTTAGATTGAGAGAAACGGGGCGTGGTAGTGGAGTCCGAACATTCGATATGAATGAAGGAACCAACTATGGAAATGCAGTGGATTTTACTGATGCAGATAACAACTGGAACAATGCAAATGCCAACCTAGACCAGTACGCTACGGATGCACATTGGGGAGCAGAAATGACCTACGATTATTTTCTAAACGAGCACGGAAGGCAAAGCATTGACAACAATAACATGCAGATTAATAGCTACATCCATTATGATGTAGATTATTTCAATGCCTTTTGGGACGGGCAACGCATGACCTACGGTGATGGAAACGGCAATCCGCTTACAGCATTAGATATCTGTGGTCATGAAATGGCGCATGGCGTTACTGAGAACAGTGCTGGTTTGGTTTATCAGGATGAGTCGGGTGCTTTGAACGAATCGTTCTCCGACATTTTCGGAGCGTGCGTAGAGTGGTTGCAAAATCCATCTTCGGGCGATTGGTTGATGGGCGAGGATGTTGGTACGCTGCGCTCGATGAATAACCCAAATCAGTATGGCGACCCTGATACATACACGGGTACCAACTGGTTTACGGGCGCGGGCGACAATGGTGGCGTGCACGTTAACAGTGGTGTTCAGAACAAGTGGTTCGTTATTCTAACCGATGGCGAAACAGGCACAAACGACCTAGGCAATAGTTACAACGTTATAGGCATCGGTATTCAAGATGCTGAGGCCATCGCTTACCGTAACTTGACGGTCTATTTGGGGTCAAGTTCCCAATATGCCGATGCTCGATTCTATTCAATTCAATCGGCAATTGATCTTTTTGGTGGTTGTTCGCCTCAAGTAATAGCAACTACAGATGCATGGTATGCCGTGGGTGTAGGCGATGTGTTTGACGCCACGGTTGTTGGCAATTTCAGCGCTTCGATTACTTCTAATTGTCTGGCTCCCGCAACCATTTTATTCACAAATCTGAGCACAAATGGCTCTAGCTTTTCGTGGAATTTTGGTGATGGCAGCACCAGTACTGCGTTCAACCCAACACACACGTATTCCGCATTTGGCAACTACACCGTTTCGTTAACGGTTGATGGCGACAACTGTGGAATAGACACTGTATCGCGGCCAAATTACATCAGCCTAAACGCTAGCAATCCGTGCTTGGCCATAATGCCAAACAGCGGAGGGCAGACCCTCAGCTGGTGCACAGGAACGCTGTATGACAATGGCGGGCCAGCGGCAAATTATCAGGATAACGATAACGTCACAACCACGATTTCTCCAACGGGAGCCACTTCGGTCACGCTCAATTTTAGTTCGTTCGGGTTTGAGCAAGGTTATGATTACCTCTACATCTACAACGGGCCAACCACTGCCAGTCCGCTGCTTGGGCAGTATGATGGATTCAACCTTCCGAATGGCGGAACGGTTAGTTCTACTAGCGGTTCCATCACCATTCGCATGACCTCAGATGTTTATGTGACTGAATCTGGTTTTGCGCTCACATGGCAGTGCACGCAGCCGAATTCTGCACCAACAGCCATTTTCGCGGCTTCATCTCAACAATCGTGTAATGGCGAGGTGAGTTTTGCCGATCAATCCATCAACGGGGCCACTTCTTGGCTGTGGAATTTTGGCGATGGCAACACCTCCACCGCTCAAAATCCAACACATACGTATCTGACTGAAGGAACGTATTCGGTAACGCTGACGGCTTCCAACAACTTCGGAAATAGTGTCGTTTCACAAAACAATTACGTAACCGTTGATAGGCCTGAAGGCCCAGCTGCTTCCGGAAACTTCCGCTGCGATGCAGGTGTTTTTGGTCTTTCTGCAAACGGGAACGGGACGCTTTCGTGGTTTGATCAAGCTTCGGGCGGCTCGCAGGTGGGAACGGGGGCAAATTTCAACACGCCATCCCTCAATACAACCACAACTTATTATGTGGAAGATGAAGTACTTCCTGCAACCTACAACGTTGGGCCAGCCACCAACACCTTCGGAACGGGTGGCAATTTTGAAGGCAACCAACATTTGCTTTTTGATGTACTGAGCGCATTCACCCTCAAAACGGTAAAAGTGTATGCTGAGGGTGCCGGAAACCGCACGATTCAACTGAGAAACAATTCAGGGACGGTCCTTCAATCCTTGACCGTGAATATTCCTGCCGGAACGCAGGTTGTCACGTTGAATTTTGATATTCAGCCGGGAAGCAATTATCAGTTGGGAACAAGCGGTGTTCCGAACCTATACAGGAACAATGCGGGACCAACTTTTCCTTACACCGTTCCGAATATCGTTTCCATTGAAAACAGCAGTGCGGGCACCGATTACTATTATCATTTTTATGATTGGGAGATTGAAACACCGGGCTGCCTTTCTGAACGAACTGCCGTTGTTGCGGAGATTGCATCTGCTCCATCGGTTCAAAATGCTTCGCGATGCGGAACGGGTTCGGTGGCAGTTTCAGCTTCTGGCGCGGGAGATTTAACCTGGTTTGATGCCGCCACAGGCGGAACTACTATCAACATCGGAACAACTTTCAATACGCCATCCATCAATACAACCACTTCTTATTTTGTGGAGAGTGAGATTCTTCCTGCTCCTGTTTATGGCGGGCCAACCACAAACAATTTCGGTACGGGCGGAAATTTCAATAACGTACAGAGCTTGTTGTTCGACTCGTATCAAGCTTCAACATTGGTTTCGGTAAAAGTGTACGCACAAGGTGCTGCAAACAGAACCATCCAACTGAGAAACGCAGCTGGAACCGTGCTTCAAAGCGCCACCGTCAACATCCCATCTGGAGAAAGTAGAATCACACTCAATTTCAACCTTCCAGTTGGCACTGATTTGCAACTTGGCACTTCGGCCGCGCCAAATCTCTACCGAAACAATACGGGGCCGAGTTATCCGTTTGCTATTTCTGATGTGGCATCCATCACTTCCAGCACGGCTGGTGCTGATTTTTACTATTTCTTCTACGATTGGGAAGTGCAGAAAGAAGGTTGCATTACTGCACGAACGGAGGTAATTGCCACAGTTAGCCCTACTCCCACCGTTTCGCTTTTTGGTGATACGGAGGTCTGCGAAGGCGAGTCTGTTCAAATCTCAGCGGCAGCTACAAATGCCAACTCGTACACATGGTCGAATGGTGAGGCAAGTTCAGAAATTACGGTGAGCCCATCTGGTCAGGAAACGTATTCGGTAACGGTTTCAAACGCCTGTGGTGATGCAACCGATGAAATCACGATTGAAGTGAATCCGTTGCCAACTATTTCTGCTTCTGCTAATGAGGAAATCTGTGCAGGAGAATCAGTGCAATTGACATCAACCGGAACGGGAACGATTGAATGGCAGCCAACGGGCGAAACAACAGACAACATCACGGTCAATCCATCAAATACGACCACCTATTCTGTTTCTGCTACCAACAATTGCGGAACGGTTTCGGAAGACGTGGAAGTGGTTGTGAATCCAATTCCAACGCAGCCAATCATTACGGTCAATGGCTCTGAACTGGAATCAACCTCTGGTTCAAACTATCAATGGTATTTGAACGGCCAACTAATTGCAGACGCCACGAACCCAAGCTATTCTACCACCGAAGCGGGTGATTATACGGTAGAAGTTTTTGATGCTAACGGCTGTTCTTCCGTTTCTGAGCCGTTCAACTGGATTACTGTTGGCATCGCAGAAAGGGCAAATGGCTTGAGCATTTATCCGAACCCAATGAACACCGTTTTCACAATCAAATCCCAAAACCTAATCACACAACTTCTGATTTATGATGCGCAAGGAAGACTCGTGATGGATCGAAGCCCAAACCTATCAACAGTTGTTGTTCCGATATCGGAATTGGCAAATGGCATCTTTCAACTCAAGCTACTATCGGGCGAAAATTGGTTCTCTGAAAAGCTTATCAAACAATAGTTCTTCACGAACAATTACTGTTGATTTTTGTACCATAAGATGACACCAAAAAACCTCAAAGGCGGCTTAACAATAATTATGATGCAAGCCAAGTGTTAAGAAATCGTGCCGAGTTCATTTGGCTATTTTTGACGCTCGAAAACAGGACGTATGTATTTGATTAGAATTACCGCCATTATCCTTGTATTTATGCTCAGCTTCGTCTCAGCAGAGACTATTGCACAGGATGAATGGACCTTGGAGCGCTGCATTAGCTATGCGATTGAGAACAACATTCAGATAAAACAGTCTGCGTTGCAGCAAGAATCAGCACGATTGGACAAAACCCAATCGCTGGCCGAAATGTTTCCGAACCTGAATGCAAACACGGGTGTCAATATTAATTTCGGGCGTAACATCGATCCAGGAACCAACACATTTGTGAACGAACAGGTGAACTCCAACAGTTGGAACATTGCTTCGAGTGTTACACTGTTTAACGGGTTACGATTACTCAACTCTTTTAAGCAGTCGCAGCTCGACCTTATTGCGGCCGAATATGACGTGCAAGGATTGGGAAACGATATGAGTATGAATATCGCTACCGCTTTTATGCAGGTAATGTTTAACGAGGAGCTGCTAGGCGTGGCGCAAGAACAACTAGAAGTAACCACGGAGCAACTTGAGCGAACACGAAAACTGGTAGTTGCCGGGTCGTTGGCAGAGGGAATGGCTTTTGATGTAGAATCGCAGTTGGCAAGCAGCGAATTGCAAGTAATAAACATGGAAAACGCGTTAAGTGCATCCGTGTTGGCTCTAAAACAAATACTGAATCTGCCAGCTTCCACTGCGTTTAGAATTAAACGACCAGATGTGGATTTTCCTTTGGACGATATGGGCGCAACCACTGTAGGCTCGGTATACGATTTGGCGCTCAACAATTGGCCGCAAATCAAGGCCAGAGAAACACGCCTAGAAAGTGCTAGAAAAGGAGAACAGATTGCTTTTGCAACATATACGCCCACCATCAGTGCCAATGCCTCGTTGGGTACCTTCTACTCCAGTTCGTTCAAAGACATTGACTTCACCACATTCGAATCTACCCCAATTCCATACGGAGATCAACTTGACAGGAACTTGAGCGAAGGAATCGGGTTTTCTCTTAATGTTCCTATTTTCAATCGTCTTACCAGTAGAACAGCAGTAAAGAAGGCTCGTTTAGGCAGAATGAATGCAGAGTTGCAACTGCAAGACCAGAAGAACCAGCTGTATACATCCGTGCAACAGGCTTACAACGATGCGCTTGCAGCCAAGCGTCAGTTTGATGCGAGCGAAAAAAGCGTGAAAGCAACAGAAAAAGCGTTTGAATACGCCCAACAGCGGTTTAACGTAGGAATGATGAATACGCTGGATTTCAACACCTCTTCAAACAATATGACACGTTCGCGTTCGGAATTACTCCGCTCGAAATACGATTACATTTTCAAAATGAAGGTGCTGGATTTCTACCAAGGGAAACCAATTACTTTTGACCAGACCAAATGAAAAAAAATAGAACTCTTGTACTGCTTGTAGCCGTTGTTGTGGTGCTGCTTGTGGCAGTTGTGGTAGCTAAAAAGAAAGGTCTAGTTGGCGGGGTTCCAGCCACCAAAGTGGCCGTTGAAGAAGTAACCAAGCGCAACATTATTGAGACCGTTTCTGCAAGCGGAAAGATTCAATCGGAGTCGGAAGTCATCATCAGCCCAGACGTTTCTGGAGAGATTATGGAACTGCCTGTGAAAGAAGGCGACAAGGTGAAGGAAGGTCAATTGCTCGTTAGGATTGATCCAGACATTCAGCAATCAAACGTGGAACGATTGGAGGCAGCATTGAACACAAGCAAAGCTAATGTGGCAAATGCGCAATCGAGATTATCGCAATCTCAATCACGGCTCACCAACTCTACTGCCAATTTTGAACGCATAAAGAAACTGTACGCGGATAAGGTTGTGGCGCAATCGGAATATGATGCCGCATTAAGTGAATTTGAAGTGGCAAAAAGCGATGTAGAAGCTTCACGGCAAAGTGTGGAAGCAAGTCGTTACAGCGTAAAGAGCGCTGAGGCAGGATTGAAGGAAGGACAGAAAAGCCTTACCAGAACCTCCATCTATTCTCCTGTAAATGGCACCATTTCTAAACTAAATTTTGAGAAAGGAGAACGTGTTGTAGGAACCACGCAGATGCAAGGTTCTGAAATCATGACCATTGCCGACCTCAATGGAATGGAAGTTACGGTTGAGGTGAACGAGAACGACATCATCCGCGTTGGCTACAACGATACCTGCGATATTGAGGTTGATGCCTACTTGGGCAAGACGTTCAAAGGAATCGTGACCAATATTGCCAACTCGGCCATGTCGTCAGGCATGGGAACAGACCAGATTACCAACTTTGAGGTGAAAGTTCGGATTCTACGTAGCTCATACACAGGTTTGGTAAACGAAAAGCAGCCCGATCAATCGCCCTTCCGGCCAGGGATGAGTGCCACGGTGGATATCCGCACACGACTCGTAAAAGATGTGCTGACGATTCCTATTCAAGCGGTTACTACTCGGACCAAAAAAGAACTTGAAGGCCTGAGCGATGGAGAATCAGAGGAAAAAAGCAAGAAAAAAAGCTCGAAATCTGAAGATGAGGAGTCGGATGAAGAAACCGTTGACAAAACTGAAATCGTGGAGGATGCAATTGAGACGATTTTCGTTGTAGAAGACGGAAAAGTCGTGGCCAAAGTGGTGAAAACGGGTATTCAAGATAACGAGTTCATCGAACTGCTTTCTGGAGCTAAAGCGGGCGACAAGGTTGTTACTGCACCATATCGCGCCATTTCAAAGAAGCTTAATCCCGGTGATGATGTTGAAGTTGTAACCAAAGACGCGCTTTACAGCGCAGAGGAAAAAGAATAATTGTTGTGACATCGGCACTTCCCTGAGCGCGGTCGAAGGGTTGATGGCTTGTAGGTTTCGACTTCGCTCAACCAAAACTTCTACTGCGCTAACGCAAGATTTTGACTGCGCCCGACCAAGAATATTTAATGCCCACAATCTTACACATAGAAAGTTCTACGCTTACCTGCTCCGTTGCTGTTTCGGTTAACGGAGAAACAATTGGGCTGAAGGAAAGCCACGACCAAGCGTACTCTCATTCGGAAAAGTTGGTGGTTTACATTGATGAAGTCATCAAAGAGGCTGGCCTGAAACCGTCCGGTTTAGAGGCTGTTTGTGTATCAAAAGGCCCCGGTTCATACACAGGTTTACGCATCGGTGTATCTGCCGCCAAAGGATTGTGCTATGGACTAGGAATTCCGTTGCTTTCTGTAGGTTCGTTGGAATCCATGACCAATTGGGCCAACATTAATTTCAAGGAAGAATTAGCTGATGTTTCATTGCTCTGCCCGATGATTGACGCACGGAGGATGGAGGTTTACACGCAGCTTTTCGATGCTTCACTAAAAGTGCTACAACCTGTTTCAGCAGAGATTATTGATGAGCAGAGTTTTACTTCAGAACTCGAAAAAGGAAAGGTTGTTTTTTTCGGAGATGGAGCGGCTAAATGCAAGGTGGTCATCAACCATACAAATGCTATTTTCTTGGATGAATTTTTGCCAAGTGCACGCGGCATGATTTCCCTAGCCGAAGCCAAATTTGCCCAAAAACAGTTTGAAGATGTGGCGTATTTCGAGCCGTATTATTTGAAGGATTTTGTGGCTGGGAAGCCGAAGAAAATGTTCTGATGAAAGGCAGACTACTCCTCCTCGCCTTACTGAGTGCGTCTGCATGTAGTGTTGATCCGTACCCGTATGAATTAGAAGAATTTGCGGTTCCAGAATCAGGAATCAAGACAATCGTTATTGGTGATTGGGGTAGAAACATGAATGTAAACCTTAAGGCCAATGCTTACATCATGAATGAACTGGCCTGTCGCTTTCCTATCAATGCGGTTCTTACCACAGGAGATAACTTTTATGAAAATGGCGTCAGTGGTGTTAACGATGCTCAATGGAACGTCTCTTTTGAGAACATTTTCACAGGCGAATGTCTCCGTCCAATTCCTTGGTATCCGTCTTTAGGAAACCATGATGCCCGTGGGAATACACAAGCGCAGATTGACTATTCTCTGCAAAGTAATCGATGGAATTTACCGGCCACGTATCACGATTATTGGGTGGAAAAAGATTCGGTATGGGTTCATTTCATTGTGGTTGACACAACGCCTTTTGTTGGTTCTGATAACGATGACCCCAACTCATATACTGGTCTTCAACTTCTCTGGCTCGACTCCGTGCTCGGGTCAGGAAATCCAGATTGGACAGTTGTTTACGGACATCATCCGGTATATGCTGCGGACGGACGCCACGGTGAAACCGAAGAGTTAATTCAGAAGTTTGTTCCCCTTTTCGATGAATATGGTGTTGACATTTATTTGTGCGGACACAACCATTCATTAGAACTCATCAAACCGGAAGCAAAAACACTCTACGTTACATCTGGTGGAGGTTCAACTCCCCAAAGTAGCATTGAGAACAAACCCTACAATTTGTTTGGCGTTGCCGAAGCTGGATTTGTGCTTTCAAGCTTCGCGAAAGACAGTGTTCAAATCGATTTCATCAGCAAGAAGGGGCAACAGCTTTTTAGCTATGTCAGCCCTCAAACTCCCTAAAGTGAGGATGTGTGGCCATGGCCAACATCTGATTGTCGCCATGATCGTTGCCATAGGCATAGATTTCTGAATAGTTTTCCAGTTCAACGTGCTGTTGAATGCGGTTCACTTTTTCCTTTCCTCGGCAATTCGGTTTGGAAAGTTCGCCCGTGTAAACCCCCTTTTGCAATTCCATTTCGGTGCAGAGGATTTCCAAGTCCATTTGTTTTGCCCAATCGCCCAACCAAGCATCGCAACTAGCCGTTACCACAATAATGCGATGGCCTTGCTCCTTATGCCAACTGAGTTTTTCAATCGCTTTGGGGAATAGAATTGTTGGGATAATCTCAGCTGTGAATCGATTCCGAGCATCTGCCATTCTTGCTTCCGTCCAACCTTTATAGAACGAACGAAGTGCTTTAACCTTGGTATAATGGCTTTTAACCAAACCCAGTTTCCAACCAGCAAACGTCAGGAAACCTATTGCCATTCGGTACGCGAAAACGGGTGTTCCATGGGTGAATTTCATAAAAGCCACAAAGCTGTCTTTGCTGGAAATGGTTCCGTCAAAATCAAAAAGCGCTAGTGTTTTCGTTTCGCTCATTACAGACTCATTTTCTTAAAAATGAACTCAGGAATAGTACGTATGATGAGCATAATCCAACGCCACATCCAAAGCACGTAAACAGTATTCGTGTTGTTTTTGTAACCGCGAATAATGGCTTTAGCTACTTGTTCTGGCGAAGCGGTAACGATGATGGGTGTCGGCTTATGCGCCTTCATTTTAGTCTCAACATAACCAGGCTTCACGGTCATCACGTGAACGCCCTTATCCGCTAAGTAATTCCGAAGCCCATCCAAATATGCAGTCACTCCTGCTTTGGCACTTCCGTAAACGTAATTGGAACCTCTTCCGCGCTCACCGGCAACAGAAGAAATTCCGATGATGGTGCCAGAACCACGTTCGGCCATGACCTTACTCAAATGACCAAGAATGGAAACAACGCCTGAATAATTGACCAAGGTGCTTTCCAATGATTCCTTCGGTGAATTGAATGATTCTTCTCCTTCAATCAGCACTCCAAAAGCGGTCACAACCACATCTGGAATGGCCTTTAGGTTTTTCACGAAGGCTTCGTGCGAGGCAAAATCGACCGCATCAAACGCCAATTCAGATTCATGTTGAGGTTGACGAACAGCCAACATCAATTCAAAACCATCAGACTTGAACTCGTTGGCAATTGCCTTTGCCATGTCGCTGTTGGCCCCGAGGATAAGTATTTTCTTAGAGATCATGCTTTGAATGTGGATTAAGACTATAGATACCTACAGTTGCAAGTAAGCTTACTTTAGCCATAGAAATACAGAATAAAGGAGAGATGTTTTTCTGTGAAATCCTCTGTGCATGCTGTGTTTCTGTGGCTAAAAAATGTCCGTCAGTTTGGTGTAATTCCCAGCCTATCCGACTGCAAAGAACGGAATTTGACATTCGGGTCTATTTCTGAAAGCAGTTGTTTGAACTGCGCAAGTTTGGGATAACTGGCCTCAAAGAATGCCCGTTTCATTCGGGAATCCTTTGCCAAATAAGAACGTCCGTTCATCTTCATCACCATGTCATCCAATCGGTTCATCAACACAAGCGATTTCTCATTTATTGGAAAGTCCAAGGCCAATTGAAGGCCGCGCTTAGGGAACGAAAGCCAGCCTTCGTTCTGCTCTCCGAATAACTTCAGAACAGCCAGAAAAGAACTTTCGCCAGACTTCACAATCTCCTGCATGATGCGGTTCATTCCTTCGTGCGCTCCGTCCATTGGAATCACAAATTGATATTGCGCAAAGCCGTTTGAACCATACAATCGGTTCCAGTTATCGGCAATATCCAAGGGATAGAAATAAGGTCCGAAACCGACAATGGCCGTACCATCCTTCTGAAGGACCTTGCCGTAATACAAGGCATTGAAAGCCTTCACCGTCCATCTGTTCAACGTCCAATTTGGGAGATTGAAAGGAAGTCCGAAGAGCGGGCTTGGCGTTTTGTAAGGTGTGAGGTCATCATCCGCAACCTCCACTTTGGTAGCGTGTTCGCCCAAATAGAGCAGCGAACGTCCTAGGTTTTCCCCAGAAATGGCGCAGTCGATCCATGCAACCGAATAGGTGTAGCTTTCGTGTTCAAGGAGCTTACTGATCACCTCATCCAGGTTCGAACACTTGATAGTTCGGTTAATGATTTTGGATGTCTCTATTCCTTTGAGTTGGAATGAGGCTTCGAGAATGAAACCAGTCAGTCCCATTCCACCACAGGTGGCCCAGAAAAGTTCCGTGTTTTCGGTTCGGCTGCACTTTCTGATAGAACCATCAGCAGTCATCAGATTGAACCACAGTACGTGTTGCGAAAAACATCCATCCACATGATGATTCTTTCCGTGGATGTCAGCAGCAATTGCTCCTCCAACAGTTATGAATTTGGTTCCTGGCGTTACGGGGAGAAAAAATCCTTTTGGCACAATTTCGTCCAAAATCATGTTCAGCATTTTACCTGATCGGCAGGTGAAAATGCCGTTCTCCGAATCGAAATCCAGCGTTTCATTCAGCTTTGCTGATTCAAGAATAGTGGAACTCAGAGCTGAATCGCCATAACTTCGGCCAGCTCCTCGCGGAATGTGAGTACCAACCGATTGTTGGAGACTTCTGACCTCGTTCTCAGAATCTGGTCTTTCAACTTCTGCCTTCGTTCTTGGGAAATTTCCCCACCCGGAAATGTTGGTTTTCGCCATTATCAAGCGTAAAGCAAATAGCCAAAAGTGAGTAGCCACGCCAGAACGACCAACCGCGTTGGATTGTCCTTGAGAAGAATGAGCGTTGGGCTTCCCGTGTTTTCGTAAACCAATGCGAGTTGCAGATAACGCAGCACACCAAGGAAAACGAACAGCGATGTGACATACACATATGGACTTCCAACCCGCTCAATTACTTCAGCCGAAAGCGTGTACATGATATAGGCGACCACGGTCACCGCGCTCAACATAACCGAAACCACGTTTACGAATTCCATGTTGTAACCCTCAACGGCTTTTCGCACTTGTTTTCCTTCGTTTTTCAAGATTAATAAGTCGTCTCTACGCTTGCCAAGAGCCAGCAACATGGCCAACAAAAATGCCATGATATACATCCAACTCGAAATGGGGACATCCGCAATCACACCTCCAGCAAAAAGACGGATCAAGAATCCGAAAGAGATAATTGTAATGTCAATTAGAGCGAATTTCTTCAGCCACAGCGTGTAGAAAAAGTTCTGAACGAGATAGAAAACACAGGCTGCAAAAAATAGTTGATCAATAAAATAGGCTCCAGTCAATGAAGCTATCAAAAGAACCGCTGCCAAACCGTAAGCTGTGCCAACCTTGATTTTTCCTGCCGCTATTGGGCGTTCTTTTTTCTCCTTGTGTAATCGGTCGGCAGGAGCATCAACAATGTCATTGAAAATGTAGACGGCAGATGCCGCAAGCGAGAAGCAGATGAAGCCGAGGAAAAGCGGAATAATTGAATCTTCGTTCAACGCCTGACCAAAGAATGCAGGGAGAAATATGAACAGGTTTTTAACCCATTGATGAACTCGGATAAGCTTGATAAGGTCGGTTAAAGTCATCTCTACTCGTTTACCACATTGAGTTTGATAAAATCGGAGTTTTGCTCAGGCATTCCGAGTGCAAAATTGAGCCCAAAACGGATAAAATATTTGCCTGATTTTGCTGGAACTTTCACGCTGAAAGATACTGGTTTCGATCGGCCTGATTCAAGTTCTCCTTGGCAGCCATTGCAATCAATTTCCTTAGCCGCGGTTTGTTGTCCATCGAAGTAAAAGAACATTTTTAAGGGTCGATCAGTCAAAAGTGAATCAACATTGATGGCAGTTGGCATTCGGTTAACTAAAGACCCTTCTAAGTTTAGAACTGAGCCACCATCAGCCTCAAATTCATTCTTGTCAAACTCAAATCTGAGATGGCGATAGGAATGATAATTATCCACTTCAAAGGCATACATCGTTTTAAATCCATCGACCTCGATTGCCTTGGTAGAATCTTCACTTGACCCCAAGATCAGGGCAATCGTTTTCCCTTCAACTTCGCTATCCATATCCCATAGTTCAAACTGGTTTCCGTTATAGTTAAGTGGGCTGATATGATAGCCTTGTTCTCCACTATAGAATGAATATTGAGATGCGAATTGGTAGGTTCCTGAAAAAAAAACAGGCTTGCCATCGGCCTTTTGCTTGACAGCAAGTGCCCAATCCTTCCAGCCTTTTAGCGGAAAGTTGAGTTTAATTCCATCTCCGGCCCAAGGCGAAGCGACATAGATTCTGGCAACAATCAATATTGCTGTACAAGTAATTGCCGTAGGCTTCAGCACTTTTAGAAGTTTCTCATCATCAGCAATTACTCGCGAGCCAAGAATGATGAGCGGCAAAAAAGCAGATGCCGTCCAATTTGCTTCCACTTTTCCGCGCAGTGCCATCACGAAGAAAAAACCGAAGAAACCGATGATGATGGCGATCAGAATACGGTCGAATCGGGCGCGTTCTTTATGTTTGAACAGAGCAACAACCAGAATCAAACCAACAGGGCCGAGCATGATAAACTGTCCGGCCAAATAATCCAGCAGAACCATGATGTCCCAGACCTTCTTTTCACGGACAACCCAATGGAATTTGAACGAAACGAGGTCATGATTGAATTGCCACAGTATGTGTGGAATGAACAAGGCTATCCCAACAACGGCCGTAAGCCAAAACGTCTTGCGAAGAAGCAATTTCGGCATCGCGATAATCACCGAACCGAACAGAACAATCGCGTGGTATTTACTGTACATCAGCGCAGCGGCCACCACTCCCAAGGCAAGCGCAAGCACCATCGAATCTTTCTTTAGATATGCTTTGAGAAGTACTAAAAAAACGAGTGTGAAAAAGATAAGCGGAGAATCAGGCACAGCCATAAAAACCCCTGCATGGGTCAGAATGAGCCCAAGAAAAACGAGCAGAAAGGTTTGGTAGTCCTTGGTTTCTGACAGCTTGAAAAGCATGAGAACGCCAGCGGAACTTGCCAGCACGGTCATCAATCGAACACCCATTTCTGAGTGAAAAAGGGAGTAACCGATGTTGATGAAAACCGCGATCATGGGCGGCTGGTGGAAATAGCCCCAATCCATGAACTGGCTCATTTGCCAATAGTAAGCCTCATCTGGATGCAAGTCCATCAGAGCGGCCTGTAGGCAACCGCATACGAACCAAATGGCCGTAAAAATCCAGATGGGTCTGGGAATGTTCACTAAACGATTCAAGTTGAAGGACACACTATCATACTAAATGAAAAAGGGCGCGGAATACTTTTCCACGCCCAAGTAATCAACTCATTTTCTTATCAACTAATTCACTATCAAAGTGTTCCTCTCGCTTCTTGCTCTCTTTCAATGCTCTCAAAAAGCGCTTTGAAATTGCCCGCTCCGAAGCCGCGCGCACCCATTCTCTGAATGATTTCGAAGAACAGCGTTGGGCGGTCTTCAACAGGTTTGGTGAAAATCTGAAGCAGATATCCTTCTTCATCCGCATCAACCATAATTCCAAGTTTGGCTATTTCGTTGATGTCTTCCTTCATCATTTTCATGTGCTTGCCGAGTCTTTCTGGGATTGCATCATAATACGATTGCGGTGGTGTAGACAGGAATTCAATTCCTCTACTGCGGAGATCAGCAACTGTTTTTAAAATATCATCAGTTGCTACAGCGATGTGTTGTACACCTGAACCTTCGTAGAAATCCAAATACTCCTCAATTTGAGAACGCTTTGCTGCTTTAGCAGGCTCATTAATTGGGAATTTGATTCGGCCATTCCCGTTGCTCATCACCTTGCTCATTAAGGCAGAATATTCGGTATGAATTTGCTTATCATCAAACGAAAGGAAGTTGACAAATCCCATCACATCCTCGTACCATTTCACCCATGTGTTCATCTCGCCCCATCCAACATTTCCCACCATGTGATCGATGAATTTCAACCCTGTTGGTGCAGGATTGTAATCCGATTTCCACTCGCGATAGCCTGGAAGAAAAGTGCCCTTGTAGTTTTTGCGCTCAACAAAAAGATGGACTGTTTCTCCATACGTGTAAATCCCAGCCTTCACAATCTCGCCATTTTCATCCTTCTCCACGGTTGGCTCTAGGTAGCTTTTTGCTCCGCGAGATGTTGTTTCTTCCCACGATTTTCGAGCATCATCCACCCAAAGTGCAACGATTTTCACGCCATCTCCATGCTTTTTCACGTGCTCGCCAATGGGCGATTGGCTGTTCAAAGCGGTGGTGAGAACCAATCGAATCTTATCCTGCTTAAGCACATACGAAGTGCGGTCTTTCACACCTGTTTCCAATCCGGCATAGGCCAGACTTTGAAAACCGAAAGCGGTTTTGTAGAAGTGGGCGGCCTGCTTGGCGTTTCCTACATAAAACTCCACGTGATCGGTTCCGAGAAGCGGAAGGAAATCTTGTGCTCCTTCAAAAATCTTCTCCAGTCCGTATTCTACATTTTTTATTGCGTCACTCATTTTTTTCGATTTATCAATCAATTATCAAATCATACTTGGACAACAACCCCTTCAATCCATCCTGCGAAAAACGGGCTTTTCTGACCTTGTTGTTTTCGAGGTGGATGGCAAAATTCTCCGCAGTTCTGAAATCTACTTTTTCAATGTTCGTGTTTTCAAATACTGCTCCGCTAAGGTCGCAATTAGAAAAATCTGACCCAGAAATATCCGCATTTGAAAAATCGGCCTCTTTCAACGAACATTTTTTGAAGGTTGTCTTTGGCAATTTTAGCTTATAAAACGTGGCGTAATCAATCCGACATCCCTCAAAATAAAATTGAAGCAGGAACGTATTGCAGTTCTCAAACTTCACTCCTAGGAGTTTGCAATTCCGAAAAATGACATCCTTGAAGGCTGTATTTCTGATCTTTACTGAGCTCAGGTCGCAGGCCTCAAATTCACATTCGGTAAAGGATGTGTAGGTCAAATCCACGTTTGAGAACGAACAATTACGGAACTGACAATTCTCAAACTCCGCTCTTTTGGGAGGTCGCGTTGCGAAATCAATGCCTTTGAATTCTTCGTCTATTACCAACTCTTTACTCAATTTGATAATGGGTTTATTTGATGATGTTTAAGCCGTTTTTGAACTTGAAATAATCTTGTTTTGAATCTGATAATACGGGTTTGATGAAGCCATCTACTAATTATCAAATCATTTCATCATCAAATTAATCTTCCACCCAACTGTTCCAATATTTGCCATCGTCAATCTTCATGGCCTCTTCGGTCACCATCAATGGTTTGAAAGTATCCACCATCACCGCCAGTTCATCCGTCTCTTTTTTACCAATGCTGCGCTCCATTGCTCCTGGGTGCGGACCGTGCGGAATTCCTGCAGGGTGCACCGAAATATGGCCTGGCCCGACATCGTTTCGGCTCATGAAATCGCCATCAACGTAATACAAAACTTCATCACTATCAATATTGCTGTGATTGTAGGGCGCAGGGATCGAATCTGGGTGATAATCGTACAACCGTGGGCAGAATGAGCATACCACAAAAGCACCTGTTTCAAAGGTCTGATGAACAGGTGGTGGTTGATGAACACGGCCTGTTATAGGTTCAAAATCATGAATGCTGAAAGCATAAGGATAATTGTAACCATCCCAACCAACCACATCAAACGGATGTGTGGCATAAACCAGCTCGTGCATCATTCCCTGCTTTTTCACCTTCATCAGAAACTCACCTTTTTCATCGTGTGTTTCAAGGTCGGATGGTCTGCGGATGTCCCGCTCGCAGAATGGACTATTCTCCAGTAACTGTCCAAACCAATTTCTATAGCGCTTTGGCGTGTACATCGGATGGTGGCTCTCTACAATAAACAGTCGATTATCCTCAGTATTAAACTCAATCTGATAGATTATTCCACGGGGAATGAGCAGATAATCTCCATAGGCGAATTTCAAATTTCCGACCAACGTACGTAGCGTTCCAGATCCTTTATGGATGAAAATCATCTCATCGCAATCAGCATTCTTATAGAAATATTCAGTGAGACTTTTTCGCGGAGCGGCCAATACAATTGTCACATCAGGATTGGTCAAAATCGCCTTACGGCTATCCAAATAATCATCCTCTGGCGTAGTCTTGAAACCATGTAAACGAAGTGAGCGCATGTTATGCTCCAAAGCAATTTTCGGCTTTACAGAATATGGTTCTTTGATGCTTTTTACCTGCGTTGGCCGATGTACGTGATAGAGCAAACTCGACATACCATCAAAACCCACAGTGCCGAACAATTGCTCGTACTGATGTTCTCCCTTTTCGTTCTTAAAAACGGTGTGTCGCTTGTGCGGCACTTTCCCTAACTGATGATAAATTGGCATGAATTATTCGTTTGAAGCACCGAATTTACGCATTGCAGACCGCTGTAGAAATGATGATGGTCAGCGTTAAAATGTGTTAAGGGAATAATATGCGCCCTTCTCGGCACGTACCTTTGATGTGTTGGGACAGAATACGATAAAAGCTACCGTGATACTTATGACCGTAGCCCTTGTTGGGCTAATCGGGATTCAGGTGTATTGGATAAACAATGCGGTGATGTTGCGCCAGCAGAAGTTCCATTCCACGGTAAATGAGGCACTAGGGAATGTGGTTTATCAATACGAAAAGCTGAAGACCTCAGAACGGCTTGCCCTGAAAATGGATTTGCATGACAAGCGTAATCGGTTGGTGTTCCAAATGGATTCAATCAACCATGCCATCCACAGAACGCAGGATAGCCTCATGTTTCTGCAACACACGAAAGAAGGGAACGCACACGACCTCAACGCGCTTCGCAAGAATCAGAACAATGATGTCTATTTCACTCCGAACCAGAATGTGGCGCATGTGCTATCGGGTAATCGGGAAGCACGGTTCCAAATCAGTGTTTATGAGGAGTTTCTAGTTGATTCGAGCGGAACGTATGTGAAACGCAGTCGCGAAAAGCATTTTGAATCACCCAATTATGGCCCAATCAGGAAGCCCGTTCTACCTGAATCGCAGGATGATGTGGTTTGGTACATGGATTCGATGAAACAGGCGCAGAATATGAACCTGCAATGGTTGGAGAAACGTGCCGACATGGTGAACGAGATTTTTGAGGAGATTGTGAATGTGGATTTGTACGGTCAGTCGGATGAAATTGACACGGTTGCGCTGGATTCGCTGCTGCAACAACAATTGAAGGATAAGGGAATTGGGGCAGAGTACGCCTATGGTATTTTCGACCCGTTCATGAATGCGTTTTTCTTGGAAGGCGAGGCCAATAACATGGACGGTATTCTGGCTTCTGAGCACAAGGTGAATCTCACGCCCGGAAATGTGTTCAGTCAGCCGAAATTCTTGAGCATCTTTTTCCCAAATCAGAATAAGTATCTGCTGCGCACGATGTGGTTGCTTTTGACCATTTCAGCCATGTTCATTCTGGTCATCATTTTCTCGTTCTCGTTCACGGTTTCCACCATTATCCGACAGAAAAAAGTATCGGAAATCAAGAACGATTTCATCAATAATATGACGCATGAGCTGAAGACTCCAATCAGTACCATTTCGTTGGCCTGTCAGGCACTCAGCGATCCCGACATCAAAATGCGGGAAGGAATTGTGGACAACTACATCAACATTATTGCTGACGAGAACAAGCGATTGGCGATGGTGGTGGAAAATGTGCTCCGAACGGCCGTAATGGACAAGGGCGAACTGAAACTGACGATTGTTGACATCAACATGAATGAGGTGGTGGACCAGGTGCTTCAGAACATGAATATTCAATTGGAGCGCAGAGGTGGCTCGTTCATTACCGATCTGCAGGCTACCAACACGTTAGTTGAAGCAGACAAGGTTCATCTAACAAACGTTGTGTTCAATCTGGTGGATAATGCCCTGAAATACACCGAAAAAATCCCTGTGATAAAGGTTGGAACGCGCAACGAAGCACAGGGAATTGTGGTGTTTGTGGAAGACAACGGAATCGGGATTTCAAAGGAGAATCAGAAGAAGATATTCGATAAACTCTACCGCGTTCCGACAGGAAACGTACACAACGTGAAAGGTTTTGGCCTCGGCCTGAGCTACGTAAAAGCCATCGTTGACAAGCACAACGGCTGGATAAAAGTGAAAAGTGAGCCGAACAAAGGCAGTCGATTTGAAATACTCATTCCCCATAAATACAACCAATCATGAGCGCAGAAAAGATAAACGTATTACTGACCGAAGACGACCCGAACCTGGGAATGCTACTTCGTGAATATCTCAACGCAAAAGGCTACAAAACCACGCTGGCTGATAACGGAAAGAAGGGATATGAGGAATTCTCAAAAGGCGGTTTCGACATTGCCATTCTGGATGTGATGATGCCCGTGAAAGATGGTTTTACGTTGGCGGAGGAAATCCGTCAGACAGACAAACACATTCCGATTATTTTCCTCACGGCCAAAAGCATGAAGGATGACAAGATGAAAGGATTTGGCGTGGGCGCGGATGATTACATCACCAAGCCGTTCAGTATGGACGAACTGCTGATGCGGATGCAAGCCGTACTGCGCAGAACGCTCCCCGAAACAGCAACGGCCAAGAAGAAAGCCGTTCTCACTGTAGGCAACTTCATGTTCGATTATGACCGTCAGGTGCTACAGATCAATGGCGAGGAAAAACGCCTCACAACCAAAGAATCCGACCTGCTGCACATGCTTTGCGAAAACCGCTATGATGTGCTTGACCGCAACTACGCGCTCAATAAGATCTGGGGCGATGACAACTACTTCAACTCACGTAGCATGGACGTTTACATTGCTAGACTCCGCAAATATCTTTCACTCGATCCAGAAGTTGAATTGGTTAACGTGCACGGGAAGGGGTTTAAGCTGCTGGCTAAGGAGTGAGTTAGTTTATAGAGTTGATGAAGTTTATAGAGTTGACGAAGTTGGCGGGTCCCGTAACTAATCAACTTTTTAAACCGATCACTTTATCAACTATGTCAAAGACACCCCGTCCTCCCTCCATCAACAGGAACATTGATTCCGTTGATGTAACCCGCAAGAGGAGAAGCCAAGAATGTAGCTGCTGCTGCCACTTCCCAAGGTTGTGCAAACCGACCAGCAGGAACTTCCGCCTTCATGTGGGCAGAAACATCCGCTTCAGACATTCCCATTTTTGCAGATTTATTGGTGATAATGCTCGAAAGGCGTTCAGTCTCCGTTGCGCCTGGCAACACATTATTTACGGTGATTCCGAATTCGCCCAATTCATTCGCCAAGGTTTTACTCCAACTGGCAACCGCGCCACGAATGGTGTTTGAAACGCCCAATCCATTCAACGGAATCTTCACCGAAGTGGAAATGATATTGATAATACGGCCATATTTTTCGGCCTTCATTCCATCAACAAGCGCTTGCACCAGAATGTGATTACACATCAAATGCGAACGGAAAGCGGCTTCAAATTCGTTCAACTCAGCATCAATTGCTTTTCCACCAGCGGGTCCGCCTGTGTTATTCAATAGAATGTGATAGGGTTTGGCTGATTTCATGTGGTTTTCCACCACAATTTTCAGGGCTTCTGGCTTGCTAAAATCTGCGACCAAATAACCATGAATTTGACCTTCGGATGAATCCAATTCAGCAAGAACAGACTTCAGCTTTTCTTCATTTCGTGCTAATAGCGTAACCGAAGCGCCAGCTTTTGCCAACTGCAATGCTGTGGCTTTTCCAATTCCAGCGGTGCTTCCGCACACCAATGCTCTCTTTCCTTTTAAATCAATCTTCATATTCGGGCTTTGGTCAAAACTACTTGAATTTACTTACTTTAATCGGAACAAAAGCAAGACCATGCCCATCAGAAAACCCTTCAATCTCCAAAAGTGGATAGATGATAATCGCGACCTCTTAAAGCCACCTGTCGGCAACAAGAATCTCTATGTAGAAGCAGGCGATTTTATTGTGATGATTGTGGGTGGCCCCAATGCCCGTAAGGATTATCACTACAACGAAACGGAAGAATTATTCTACCAATTGGAAGGCGACATCAACGTGCGTATTCAAGAAGACGGAAAAGCAGTAGATGTGCCGATAAAGGCGGGCGAAATGTTCCTGCTCCCAGCCAAAACACCACATTCTCCGGGAAGAAGTGAAGGCTCTATCGGGTTGGTGATTGAAGCGGTGCGCAAAGGAACTGATATGCAGGACGGGTTGCTTTGGTTCTGCGATAAGTGCAACCACAAATTGCACGAAACCTATTTCCCGCTTACCAATATTGAGACAGACTTTCTATCTCGTTTTAAAGAGTTCTACGGTTCAGAAGAACTGAGAACATGCTCCAATTGCGGACACGTGATGGAAACGGATTCGAGGTTTGTTTAGTCTCGCAGAGAAAATAAAAAGTGGTTGTCTGTAAAATGCTTTTCAGATAACCTCAAAGCAGATGTGTCTGCGAGTTCCTTCGTCAGGAAGAGAACTGAGATAAGGGATTCTTCTTAAAAGCACCTTTCCGTTTCCCCCCGCCTGTCACCCTGACGAAGGAAGGGTCTTATTATTCTAGTAATTAAAAAAGGCTGTCAACGTTAAGTTGACAGCCCTTTTATTATTTCTCCGCGTCTCCCGAAATAACGGGACAAGTTCCGCGTGAAAACAAACTCTTTATTTAATCACACTAAAACGACCTGTATGAGCCATTTTACCAGCTTCATCAATCATCTGATAAACGTACAGTCCGTTTGCCAAACTGTTCAATTCAACGTTCTGTCCATCAACAGTCAAACGCTCCATTTGAAGCAGTTTACCACTCATGTCCATGATGTTCAGTTGGTAGATATCACCGCCTGTTCTCACGCGAATATTTCCGTTTGTTGGGTTTGGAAAGAGCACGTTTTGTCCAGCAGCAACGATTTCCTCAACACCTGTACAACATTGCGATTGATCAGAAATGAACGTGGCAGAAAGCGGAGTGCCAGCTTGGTCTGTGGTCATATCTACTACGTAATATCCTAACTGATCACTCAGATAACGCATACGGTAAACAGTTGCAGTACCAGGAAGTCCAACAAACCCTTGAACAATTGCTGGAGGAAGCGCCCATCCGCCAGAAGCAGTCCATCCCCAAAGTGTATCCACGTTTGTTTCCACCACATTCATTCGCAACACGTCATGCGTTTGTCCTAAAGGGTTGGTCAAAACTCCCTCTCCATCCATTACAGATGCTATGTAAACCGTTCGCTTTATCCGAACAGAATCAGGGGCAGGACTCCATACAAGACCAATTTGAGCAGGAAGAAGTCCAGTAGCCAAGACACTTTGATCGAAAACGGCTGTATCGGTAAATGTCGTGTTCAGCATTGAAGGGAATGTGAAAATCGTCCAAGGGTTGATTGCAGGAATGGAAAGCTCTAACGGAACTGGACTTCCCAACTGTGGGCCAAGGTCTCCGCCTAGTCCAATGACATCAACAGTACCAGAGTTTACCTGTACAAAACCGAAAGCTCCCGATTGATCAACCGCCATTTCTGCCGTTGGAAAATCACCTCCTCCCAATACAGTACTTGGATCATAGAATCCAACTTCAAAAAGCGAATCTGTTTGAAGCATAGAGAAATCGAATGTTTGTCCTGCACCAGTCGTTCCTAAGCTAAGAGAAGTAAGATCAGATACGTCAAGGTCAGTTCCGAAGTTAAACGACTCTCCAACCTGTGGGAAATCTGCTTCGTCAATGACCACTTGCGCATTTGCAGAAGCAACTGCTCCTACAACAAAAAGAAGTAATAGTTTTTTCATGATTAGAATTAAAAGTTTAGCCAAATGTACGCATTGGCTCAAGTTATATTTGCAACGTGAGCATCACACAAGCCCCCGAGCATATTCAAACCCTTCTCAAAATTATTCCCGACAACCCGGGAGTGTATCAGTATTTCGATAAGGATGAGAAACTGATTTACGTTGGAAAGGCCAAAAGCCTGAAGAAGCGTGTCTCTTCCTACTTCACCAAAGACAAGTACGACAGCCGCAAAACCGCCATTCTTGTGCGGCAAATACGCGACATCAAATTCATTGTGGTTGCTACGGAATTGGATGCCTTGCTGCTGGAAAACAACCTCATCAAAGAATATCAACCGAAGTATAATGTGCTGCTAAAGGATGATAAAACCTTCCCGTGGATATGTATTAAGAAGGAAGCGTATCCACGTATTTTTCCAACGCGGAGAGTAGTGAAAGACGGATCGCAGTACTTCGGGCCGTACGCCAATGTGAAGATGATGCACACGCTTCTAGAGCTCATTCGCCAGCTTTATCCCTTGCGGACCTGCAACCTCAACTTGACACAAGAGAACATTCAGGCCGATAAATTCAAGGTGTGTTTAGAATACCATATTGGCAATTGCAAAGGGCCGTGCGTGGGCAAACAGACCGAAGCGGATTACGAGCTCGCCATTCAAAACATCCGAAAAATCATCAAAGGAAACATCCGCGAAGTGCGCGAACATCTTCACGCATTGATGAGCGAATTTGCGGAGAAACTGGAGTTTGAGGAGGCGCAGCTCATCAAAGAGAAACTCACGATTCTCGAAAAGTTCACGAGCAAATCGGCCGTGGTGAGCCCCGTGGTTTCTGATGCCGATGTGTTCTCCATCGTTTCGGATGTGAAATCGGCCTACGTCAATTACATGAAAGTGATTGAAGGCGCCATCGTGCAGGCACACACCATCGAACTAAAAAAGAAGCTCGAAGAATCGGACGAAGAACTGCTGCAAATGGCCGTCATCGAGCTTTCGCAGCGCTTTGCCTCCGATGCCAAGGAATACATTCTTCCCTTCGCGTTGGAACTAGAAATCCCTGGCGTGCACATCACCGTTCCGCAGCGGGGCGATCGCAGCACCCTGCTCAAACTTTCAGAACGCAACGCGCTCACTTTCAAGCGCGACAAAGACAAGCAGACCGAAATCCTCGACCCCGAGCGAAACGTAACGCGCATCATGGAGCAGATGCAAAAAGACCTGCGCATGACCGAGCAGCCGCGCCACATTGAGTGTTTCGACAACTCCAACATTCAGGGCGCGTATCCTGTGGCGGCCATGGTTTGTTTTAGAAATGGCAAGCCGTATAAGAGCGATTACCGCCATTTCAACATCAAAACCGTGGAAGGCCCTGACGATTTCGCCTCCATGGAAGAAGTGGTCTATAGACGTTACAAACGCATGGTGGATGAAGACATTCCGCTGCCACAACTCATCGTTGTTGATGGCGGAAAAGGCCAGTTGAGCAGCGCGGTTAAAAGCCTCGACAAACTCGGACTACGCGGCAAGATGACCATCATCGGCATTGCCAAAAAGCTGGAAGAAATCTATTTCCCAGGCGATTCGGTTCCTCTTTATATCGATAAGCGCTCCGAGTCCCTCAAGATTATTCAGTATGCGCGAAACGAGGCGCACCGTTTTGGCATTACGCACCACCGAAACAAGCGGGCCAAAGCAACGGTCAAGTCAGAACTGACCGACATCAAAGGCATTAGTTTCAAGACTTCGGAGCAGTTGCTATTGAAATTCCGTTCCGTAAAAAAGGTGAAAGAAGCCACTGAGGAAGAATTGGCCGAAGCCATTGGCAAGGCCAAAGCGAAGGTGGTTTTTGAGCATTTTCATGGGGAGAAGTAAAATGCGTGGCGACTGGGTGGTTGCCAGAGATAATACGCGATGTGAGAACCGTGATTGGTGTTGTGGGTGTTGATGGAATAGGGTAGTATTGGAGTGGAATTGAGACGGCTCTTCAAAAGATTGTACTTCGGCTATTCGTAACCACTTATTGATGCATATTATGACGATGCAAGCTGTTTTTGACCACTACCTACATACATCTCAACCATTTGAGTTTGAAGATGGGAGCCGACACTCTACACTCATTTGTGCATTACGGGATGCACGTGCGCTAACGCAGCGAGACACCGAAACTGGTAAATTTTCCAGTAACCTCATCGGTCAAATCGGAAGCTGGCCAGGAGCAATGATGTACATGACTATTCTTGACCAAATAGGCACGGCATTTTACCGTTCGGAGATGAACAAATTAGGAAGGCGAAGAAGCCCTATTCTTAAAGCGATAACCTATTTCGATGAATGCAATTCATTATCCGAAGAACAGATTCACGCCATAATAGGTCTTAGAAATGCCTTTTTTCACAATTTCAATTTGATTCACGTGCCTGATGGGAACTCAAAAGAAAATAAATTGCAACGACATCGATTCGTAGTAATG
>Ga0105051_10002251_pt1 | contig 25085 bp, 21 predicted proteins | sample FRY02_FD_78383 | JGI IMG/M metagenome (GOLD analysis project Ga0105051, IMG submission 78383) | Freshwater microbial communities from Lake Fryxell liftoff mats and glacier meltwater in Antarctica - FRY-02 (megahit assembly) | ecosystem: Environmental > Aquatic > Freshwater > Ice > Glacier... | reverse complement strand
TCGAGCTCGCTATTTCCGGTGTCGGGCTCTTGCGCTAACAGACCCATCCGCACGACGTGATCCTCGTCGTAAATAAAAGCGTGCCGCGGCCCAAGGGTCATCGCGGATCCCGTCGCGCCCGTCTGCCCTACCGGGAATCCGCGGCGACTCCGCATATCGATCAGCGCGATCTCAAACGCGTTTTCCGGCCGTTGCCGGAGGTGCATCGCGAGCGTATCGCCGTCGAGCGCGATGGCCGCGATGACGGTCTCTTCGCCGGCGCGGCGCCCGAATGGTAGCTGGCTTGAGATGACGCTCTGGCCGTCGGGGCCATAGATGCTTACGCGCTCGGTCGTCGCGACCGCGATTTGGTGGCCATCGCCAGCGAGGTGGACCGCGTCGTAGGCGCGCGCGGGTTGCACGACCCGCATAATGGCGCGGATGTCGAAGGCGCGCTCGCCAAACCGAAAGAGGCGCCAGGTCGTCTCGAAGGGGGCCAAGAGCGGCGGGCCCATCGTCGAATCATTATCAATATCAGAACCTTCCGGAAAGACGTAGTCCGGCAAGATCGCGTCGAGGGGGGCGGCGGTGACCTCGCGGGTCAGGACAAACCACAGATCGCGCCCATCACCGGCGGGGACGACGCGGATGACATCGGCCTTGTGCGTCTGAGGCAGGATGAGGGTGCGCTCGCTGACGAGGGTGCAGGGGAAGGCGCTGGCGTCGGCGTGCGCCAAGGCCTTGAGGTTTTGGCGGACATGTCCGAGCTGGCGCCAACTCGCTATCGGATCCGAGGTGTCTTTGACATCGGCGATCTGTCCAAGGAGCGCCATCAGCGGCGGCGTGCCCGGGCTTCGGTCTCCACGAGAAAGCGCACGCACGAGGCGGCGCCCCTCGCGCCCGACGCGGCCCGGCGTCAGCTGGGCCTCGCCGGGGGCGGGATCGAGTATGGCGAAGAGATCGCCGCGGAGGATAGGGCGGGCTTGCATGGTGGGCTCGTGATGACGACACGGAATTAGCCCGCGCCTTCAGGCACCATAGCCGAGAAGAGGGCGCGCGGGAATCGCTCTTTGGCCCGAGCTCTGGTCGCCCGACGCCCGTGATTGCGTCCTGTTAATTGACGACCTCGCGCGATGGACTCAAGATCCCCGCCATGTCGAACCCCAAAGACGCAAACCGCACGCTCGTCGTGTTCGGAAAAGAGCTCCGCCTGCGCTCGGAAGAGAGCCCGGAGCACCTTGAGGCGTTGGTCACCTACGTCGAGACGTGCGCCACAGAGCTCAGCCGCGGCAAGATGCCTGGGCTTGATGTTCAGGTGTTGCTGGCGACCGCCCTGCAGCTCGCCGACGAGGTCTTTCGTCTCCGCAAAGAGCAAGCCGAGCTCGTCGACAAGGTGCGCTCGTCGTCACGCGCGCTCCTTGGGCGTCTAGGCGTGTTACAATCGACCTGACCTGATGGCGCAGAGTGCCTCGCAAAAGGGTGTGCTACGCCGCGAGATGAGAGCGCTGCGGGCGTCCATCCCGCCGTTTGCGCGTGCGGCGGCGCTTGAGGCTCTTGAACATCAACTCATCCGTTGGATCGAGGCCTCGTCGAGGCGTCCGCCCGACGGCGTGATCGGTCTCTTCGCGCCGGGACCCACCGAGGCCGGGCCGACCCGCCTCGGCGCGCGACTTCGCGCGGCGGGCTGGACCACCGCCTATCCGCGGGTCGATCGCACGGGCGATACGCTGACATTCCGTCAGGTAATGGCTGATTCCGACCTCACGCCCGGCTGGCGGGGGCTCCTTGAGCCTTCGCCTGAGGCATCGCCGCTCGGGCCAGAGGCATTCGCCATCGTGCTCGTGCCCGGGCTCGCGTTCGACCCCTTCGGTGGGCGCGTCGGGCAAGGTGGGGGCCACTACGATCGATTTCTATCGAAACTACCTAGAGCCGCGCTGCGGGTCGGCGTCGGCTTCGCGTGCCAGGTCCTGCCACGCGTGCCGACCGACGCTTGGGACGAGGCACTCGACGTCATCATCACCGACGTCGGGCCCTCTTCGTCGGGCTTGTCCCCAGCGGTGTTCGAATGATAAAGGGCCCCATGGTTGAATTTCCGCCCGTCGAAGAACAGTTGGCCCTCATCCTCCGCGGCACCGTTGACTGCCCGGCCCAGGATGAGCTCGTCGCAAAGCTCACCCGCAGCCACAAGACCGGCAAGCCGCTGGTTATTAAGGCGGGTTTCGACCCGACGGCGCCCGATCTTCACCTCGGGCACACGGTCCTTTTGACCAAGATGCGTCAGTTTCAAGACCTCGGGCATGAGGTCGTCTTCCTCATCGGCGACTTCACGGCGATGATCGGCGACCCAACGGGGCGCAACGCCACGCGCAAACCGCTGACGCGCGAGGACGTGGTCATCAACGCAGAGACCTACAAGACCCAGGTCTTTAAGCTGCTCGACCCCGAAAAGACGCGGGTTGAGTTCAACGCGACCTGGCTCGACGCCCTCGGCACGGCCGGCGTGGTCGAGCTCGCGGCCAAGTACACGCTCGCGCGGATGCTCGAGCGCGAGGACTTTAAGACGCGCTACGCCAATAACCACAGCATTAGCCTGCACGAGCTGCTCTACCCGCTGATGCAAGGGTACGACTCGGTCGCGCTTGAGGCGGACGTCGAGCTCGGTGGCTCTGATCAGCTCTTTAACCTCTTAGTCGGCCGCCAGCTGATGAAAGAATACGGTCATGAGCCACAATGCGTCTTGACCATGCCCCTCCTTGAAGGTCTCGACGGCCACCTCGAAGACGGCGTGATCGTCGGCAAGAAGATGTCGAAATCGCTCGACAATTACATCAGCATCCAGGAGCCCGTGGCCGACATGGTCGGAAAGCTCATGTCGATCACCGACGATCTAATGTGGCGCTACATGGATCTCTTGTCGACGCGCCGCACGTCCGAGATTGAGGCCCTCAAGGCCGCGGTCACGGCGGGGGACACGCACCCGATGGACGCCAAGTACGCGCTCGCCGAGGAGATCGCCGGGCGCTACCATGGCTTGGAGGCCGGCTTGGAGGGCGTCGTCGAGTGGCGTCGCATCTTTAGTCAGCGCGAGATCCCGACAGATATCCCCGAGCAGAGCGTCGTGGCGCCCGCCGGCGAGGCGGGTCTCGGGCTCCTCGCGGTGATCCGTGAGGTCGGCTTCGCGGCGAGCAACGGGGAAGCCCGCCGCCTCGTGACCCAGGGGGGCGTGAGCCTCGACGGCGAGATCGTGGCGGCGGCGGACGCCGTCGTGTCCGTTGGCGAGACGCGCCTCCTCAAGGTCGGCAAGCGTCGCTACTGCCGCGTGACGGTGGTCGCTGGACTCTGACAGCCCGGACCGACCCTCGCCCTCAAGCTCGAATCCTTGGACGCCGCGCCAGTAGCGCGCGCGACGGGTTGAGCGTCGCAGGACAGCGCCGCCGCCAAAGCCGGGGTTGAAAAGCCCGCCGCGATTTGCCATGGTCCGCGCGATTCATCCCAAAACTTCGCCCGGGGCACACGAAGATGTTTGATTTCGCGCTAGAAACGATGATCAGCCAGCAGCTGGTCGGTCGCGGTGTCCACGATGAGAGGGTCCTCGGCGCGTTTCGCGAGGTGCCTCGCAAGCCCTTTGTGCCGGATTACCTTGAAATTAAGGCGTTCTCCGACCTCGACTTGCCAATCGGCCTCGGGCAGACGATGTCGAGCCCTTACACCGTGGCACGCATGCTGGCGGAGCTCCGTCTATCGCCGGGGGACCGCGTGTTGGAGGTGGGGACCGGCTCCGGCTACGTGACCGCGCTCCTCGCGCGCCTCGTCCGCGAGGTCTGCACAATCGAGCTCCTCCCGGAGCTCGCCGCGCGTGCTCGCAAGTTGCTACAACATCAAATGGGCCTGTCGAACATCAGCTACCTCGTCGGTAACGGTTTCGGCGGATGGAGCGAGAAGGCGCCCTTTGACGCTATCCTCGTCAGCGGATCGCACGACGCGGTCCCCGAGCCCTTGGTCGGGCAGCTCCGCGCCGGCGGCCGCCTCGTGATGGCGATCGGCGACGACGCCACGCAGACGCTCCGGATCGTCGAGAGGGCCGAGGACGATAACGACGTCATCACGAACTTCGGCGCGCCCGATTGGAATGTGCTGCTCTCCTCTCTCGACGATCCCTTCGACGACGACTAGTGGCCGCTCGCGGTACGGCGTTTACTGTGAAGGGCGTCGAGGCTCTGCGGGTCGGAATCGCGCCGGCGCGGCGCCCGAGGTCGACCATCTGGGGTTCCCTTCAGAATCATTGGAGGTCAATGGTTCTGGTTCAAGCGACGCGGGCGTTGTCGGTCCGCGAGAACCCCGAACTTGATTTCGGACCATTTTTGTCCGATACGGTTTAACGTCATCGTCCAAGGCATAGGAGGCCGTTCATGATCACGATTTCTGACTCCGCAGCGCGCAAGATTCGCAGCATGGCTGAACAACACCAAGTCGATCACCAGGGCGTCCGCGTCATGGTCGTCGGTGGCGGCTGCTCCGGGCTGACCTACGACATGGACTTCGAGCAAGAAGCGCGCGACGGCGACGTCGTGGTCGAGCACGACGGCGTGAAGGTCTATGTGGACCCGATGAGCCTAGCCTACCTCGAAGGCACCAACATCGACTTCGTCGAGACCTTTAGCTACTCGGGCTTTCAGTTCGAGAACCCCAACGCCCAGAAGGGCTGCGGCTGCGGCAAGAGCTTCACGGTCTGACCTAACCTCTTTGAATTGCAAAGACCTGCTCCAGAGGGCAGATCTTTGCAATTCAAGCGTTTACCTCGGCGTTGTCGCGCTACCGGCCCCGGACTGCGCGCACGATCGCCGCCTTGAGCTCTGGGTAGACGCAGGCGATGTGCTGCTTGACCTCGAGGTTCGCCAGCATCCGGACGGCGCCCGAGCGGTCCTCGATGGCGTGGCAGACGCCGTCGTTGTCGACGATGCGGATAGACCCCTCGGTCCGGCGATTCGTGCCCGTAAAGGGCTTGTAGAGCGAGTCGCGGCTGGAGTCCACGAGGATGGCCTGGTCGGGCTCGAAGCCGCGGACGCGGGCGATGCTGCGCGCAGCTTGGACCAACTCTTCAGCGCGGGCCGGATCGTCGGGTAGGACGATGGGCTTATAGAGGCGCCTGTCGACGATGCCGCCGGACAGAGCCGCTAGCCAGTAGTCGTCGTCGCTGGCCCAAGTCTTAAGGGCCATCCAGACGTCGCTGTCGTCAAGGCGCGTGAAGGCCGCTGGGCTGAGGGTCTTACCGGCGATGAGCTCGCCAAAGGGGCCGCTGGGCCAGTAGGCGGGCGGGGTGCCGGCGGCGTGGAGGGCGTGAGCGCGCGCGAAGGCGGCCTCAAGCATCCTCTCGGCCGTGCGGGAGGTCTTGTGAAGGTAGACCTGTTTATACATGTGGAAGCGGGCTAGGAGGTAGCCCTCGACGGCCTCCTGCGCGCCTGCGTGCACCGCGAGGTGCCCGTCAGCGATCTCGATGAGGGCCAAGATCCGAGCGATATCGTAGTGCCCGATGCGGACGCCCGTCGCCCGTCCATCGCGCAGGATGTAGTCAAGGCGGTCCGCGTCAAGCTGTGAGCTGACGAGCTCGCGCACGAAGGGCCGCACGCCGGCGGGTAGGGGCCCTTTGCCGTAGAGCGTCACGATGCGCTCTGGTAGGTCGGCGCTGTGCGCGCGCAAGACCCGCCCGACCGCGGTCTCGGGTGACAGCAGGATAGACTCGGTCCAGCGCTCATGGCGGATGCCGGTGACGGGCTCGAGCGCGTGGGACATGGGGCCGTGCCCGATGTCGTGCAGGAGGGCGCCGATGACGGTAAGCTCTTGTTCTTCGGTCGTTATGTCGTGGTGGCGGCCGAGGCGTTCGACCATCTGGTAGGCCAGCCACATGACGCCGAGAGAGTGTTGAAAGCGCGAGTGCTCGGCCCCTGGGTAGACGACCGACGTCAGCCCAAGCTGGCGAATGCGGCGAAGGCGCTGCATCTCCGGGGTATCGAGGAGCGCGATGAGCAGCCGACCGAGCTCGGTGTCGCGGGGGAGCGCGATCGTGTCGTGGACGGGATCACGAAATAGTCGGGGCTTTTCAACCATGGGACGACACTAGCGTTGCTCGCCGGGACGCGCTATCTGAAAGGGCGTCCGCGCCCATCGGGAATCGACAAACGTTGACGGGGTTGAGCAATTCGGCGATCGACGCGGTCGCTTCATGGAACCACGAGAGTCAGGAGTTGCGGATGCGTTGGCAATGGTTGGCAGTATTTCTTTGGGGCCTGACGGTGTCCACCTCCACGGCGATGGCCGCGGACCCAGAGGGCAGCGAGGCCCTCCAGGTGCTCGTCGGGCCGGGTGGCTCGGGGCTCGAGGCGATGGCCATCCCGGACGTGCGCTGCGGCGCGGACACGCCCGTGGCGATCTGCCGCATGGTGGCTGAGGTCCTGCGCAAGGACATGACCATCTCCTTCATGTATAGCGTCATCCCGGTACGCAGCTATCTCGCTGATCCTGAAGCCGATTTACTCGATGCGCCGTCCTTCAACGACTGGAACAACATCGCGGCGCGGTGGGTCATCAAGGCCGAGGTCAGCGGCAAGGGGCCCTTCGACGCCGAGTTTCGGCTCTTCAACGTCGTGGACCGGACCTCGGTCGCGGTCCGCGAGCAGAGCTTCAAGGGTGTCGGCGACACCGCTCTGCGCAAGGTCGTGCATCGCTTCTGCAACGGCGTGCTGGAGGCCCGCACGGGCGTGCCGGGCGTCTTCGACACGACCATCGCGTATTCGTATGTGGCTGGTCTTGGGGTCAAGGGGATCGGCGCCGTGAACATGGACGGCGAGGGCCGGACCGGGCTCGTCTCTAACGGAAACATCAACACCCTTCCCGCCTGGGGTTTTGGTGGTGTGTTGTATACATCGTTTATTGGGGGCCAGCCCGAGCTCTACTTCGGCAAGCGCAAGCTGAGCCGTGACGGGGGCCACTACCGCAAGGTCGCGGTGTCGCCAGACGGCGGCAAGATGGTCGCCTCGATCAGCTACGGCGGGCAGAGCGACATCTATCTGATGAGCCCCGACGGGCAGGTCCTGTCGAACCTCACAAACACCGAGGCGGACGAGGTCGGGCCGACCTTCTCGCCAGACGGCGGGAAGATCGCCTTTGTCTCAAGCGCTTCGGGCAGCCCCCAGATCTATGTGATGGGTGCGGGAGGCGGCGGTATGAAGCGCATCAGCCACGCAGGCGGCTACAACTATAGCCCCGACTGGGGCAAGAACGGCCTCATCGTCTTCGCCGCGATGGACGGGGCCGCTTCGGACATCTTTACCGTCAGCGAGTCAGGCGAGATGCGCCGCTTGACGCAGAATCAAGGCTTCAACAAGGACCCATCGTGGAGTCGCGACGGGCGCTACGTCGCCTTCTCGTCGAGCCGCGCGGAGGGCACGGGCCTTTGGATCATGAGCGCGGACGGGCGCTACCAGATGTTGATTGCGCGCGGCGGTGGCATCGGCAATATCGCGTGGGAGAAGTAGGGTGGCGAGGTTGACGCGCGTCTTCGGCCGGATGCTCACGGGCATTGTGGGGTCCATGCTCCTCGTCGCATGTCCGGAGCCGAGGGGCGCGGTCGCGCCCCAATCAGCGAACCCGGAGGACGCGTTGCTGGCGGCGCACCCGCGTCAAGCCCTGAGTATGATGGGTTTTGACCATGGGCCGGACGAGGCCCTGCGTGCCGCGTCCGAAGAGATACGCGTGCTCTTCGCGATCGCCTCGCTGGACCTTGAGCGCTGGGGTGACGCCGAGATAATCGTGCCCCGCGTGAAGGACCCTGTGACCCGCGATCTCGCCCACTGCTACCTGGCGGGCAAACGCACCGACATTGACGGCGAGAGGCGCTGCCGGGACGCCTTGAAGGCCGCTGAGGCCGCGGGGCGCGCCGCAGACTACCTGACGGACAGCGCGGAGCTTGGCCTCGCGGCATCCGTGGAACGCAACAATCGCCTAGAGACGGCCGCCGAGCTCCTTGCAGCCTTGACCAAGGCCAGGCCAAACATTCGCAATCGCAAGGCGCTGCACGCGTTCTACGATCGGGTGGGCTGGATCAAGGAGGACGTCGTGGCGCTTGAGGCTTGGGCGCTTGAGATGCCTGACGATGTGTCAGTCAAGGGCCAGCTCATCGCGGCGCTGGACCGCAAAGTCAAAGGCGACATCCTAGAGGCGCGCGGCCAAGACGCAGAGGCTGCGGCCCGCCGGCTCCTGGTCCTCGACCCCGACAATGGGTCTTGGCGCTTTTATCTCGCGGATGCGCTCGCGCTCTTGGGGAAAAAAGACGAGTCCGCCAAGGAACGGGCCGCCGCGGTCGCGTCCGGTGCGACGCCTCCGAAGGCGTCAAACGCGGTCCGCGAGATGCCAGACCAGCCAGCGCGTGGACCTCAGTCCCCCTGAACGGTGACCGTGATGCGCCGCCGATGAGGCGCGTGGCGGTGTTCAAAGAGGAAGATCCCCTGCCAGGTCCCAAGACCTAAGTGCCCGTGCGTGACAGGCACGCTGATCGAGGCGCCCGTCAGAACGCTGCGGACGTGAGCGGGCATGTCGTCGGGCCCCTCGTCCGTATGGCGGTAGAGGCGGTCTCCGTCGGGGACCAGCCTGTCGAAGTACGCGAGCAGGTCACGGACCACGTCTGGGTCAGCGTTCTCGTTGATTAGAAGAGACGCGCTTGTGTGGTGTACAAAGATGTTGGCGAGCCCAGTCGCAATCTTTGACGCTGTGACAACATCCCGAACTCTATCGGTAAACTCGACAAGGCTGCGCCCGAATGTGTGCACTTCAAAGGAGGTCTGAGCGGTGCTCACGCCTCGCGGATCATCGCGTCGAGGCGCAACAGGCCCGTCCGGACGGACTCGATGTCAGGTCCGAATGACAGCCGGACGTAGTTGCGCAGGCGCGACGGGATGTGGCGGCGGCGCTTGCCGGGGTCGACGTCGAAGAACTCGCCCGGGACCACGATGACCTTGCGTGCGAGGGCTGCCTTAAAGAAGTCCATGCCGTTGCGAAGGGACTCGGGCAGGCGGCTGAGGTCGACGAAGCAGTAAAAGGCGCCCGACGGGATATTGGCGAGCTCCATGCCCATGGCCTGGACACTCTCGACCATGAGCTGCCGTTTTGCGGCGAAGGTCTTCTGGATCGCGCGCGCCTCGCGGTCGGCGACCGCCGGATCGAGCAGCGGGATCGCGGCCGCCTGCAGGGGGTGGGGGGCGCCGCCGTCTAGATAAGACCCGGCCGAGGTCACCTTCTGAATCAGGGCCTTGGGTCCGACCGTCCAGCTGAGGCGCCAGCCTGGGTAGCGCCAGTTCTTCGTCAGCCCGTCGACGACGACGATGGGATCGGTCTCGATATCCTCGACGTAGCGGCAGGCCGAGTTTGACGGGCCGTCGGCGAGGGTCATCTCGTCGTAGAGGTAGTGCGCGTAAAATTCGTCGAAGATCAGCTGGCAGCCGAGCTCGCGGGCGCTGTCGACCCAGGCGCGGAGCTCGCCGCCGCGGACCACGCGCCCCGTGGGGTTGCATGGGTTCGACAATAGGATCGCGCCGAGCCCGCGGCCGACGATCTCGTCGCGGAGCTGCTGAGGCGAGAGGTGAAAGCCGTTGTGCTCCGACACGACCATCGGGATCGGGACCATGCGGTCGAAGGTGTCGAGGAGCTCGGCGTAGGCCGTGTAGTCGGGCAGCAGGTGGCCGAGGTTGACGAAGTCGAGGGCCGCGGCAATGCGCGTCAAGGCTGCCCGGCCGCCCGAGGCGATCGCCACGTTCTCGGCCGAGTACTGCGACGACATCCCGCGCCGGTAGCGCGCGTTGTAGAGGTTCGCGACGGCCTCACGCAGCTCCCAGATGCCGGCGACGGGCGAATACTCATGCGCGCCGGGGTCGATCGACACCGTCTCGACGCGTGGCGCGCCGCCCTCGATGGGGCCCGTCTCCGGGGCGCCCTGACCGAGGTTAATCCAGTCGGGGTGGCCGTAGTGGAAGCCCAGCTCAGACGCGGCCGACATGACGAAGATGACGCCTGTGTGGGGGACGGCGCGGAAAGGGGACGTGGGCGCGGTGTTTTCAGCGTGGCTCATGCGCGGCTTTTACTCGCCCGAGCGCGCCAGTGTCAACGATGTGCGTCGGTTGGGCGCGACGAATCCGCGGCGCCGGTGTGACCGCCGGTGTGTTGGACTGTCGTGAGATGCGTGACTCCGCATGCGCCTTCAACGCCCATGTACTTCGCCCGAGACCCGCCAAAGCTTGCCGTTTCGGCCGCGATCCGACATCTTCCGCCGCGATGATTCAGCTCTCCTGCTTACTTCTCGACCGCTCAATCGCGGACTTTCAGGCGCCTCCAGCGCCGTTGCGGCTTAGCGAACACACCTCGGGTGTGCGCCTGACCGGCCGCTGGGATCACAACCGCCTCCAAGAGGGACGCCTCGCTGCGGCGAGCTGGCTCGAGGCCGCGGGCTTCACCGAGGCCGTGGACCTCTTCTCCGGACAGGTCTTTCAGGTCAGGACCTGGCTCGAGCCCCTCACCCTCGCCAATGTCTTCTCAGCGCGGCACGCCCTGATCGAGGGCCGCATCTGGGCGCGCCTCTTCGGCCTCTACGCCCTCGGCGAGAGCGACGTCGTCGCCTCGGTCGACGCCGACATGCCGATTGAGGCCCTGTACCGCCTCCTGAGCCACTACGGCGCCTTTCGCCTGGAGGAGCACCGCCAGGCCTCCGAGCGCCGGCGCGATCGCCCCTTGCCCTATGGCTATTGGTTTTTGGGCCTCGCCGATTCCGACGTCGCCGACGCGGACTTCTGGGGGATCTTGCGAGACGCGTTGTATAGCAAGCATCTGCGCGAGGCCTTTGACGACACGATGGAGACCCCGGCGCCCCTCTTCTTGATGGAGGCTCCAGCCGTCGACGGCGAGTTCGGGTCCTTTGAGCTAGGCGTATCCCGAGCCGCGCGGCTTGAAGATGACCAGCTCCGCGCGGCGCGGCGTTTTGGCGTGGTGGGGCGGGTCTTAGCGCCCAGCGCGCACGACGCCGCCGGGATCTGCGATCGTTTGGAGGCGAGCCTCACCGACGCAGCTACAAACACCGAGCTGTTCGCATACCGCGAGGCCCCGCAGGGCGACCTCGACTCGGGCTGGCGCTTCGGGTGTCTCGATCCCGACCACGCTCACGATCGCGACGTCTTCAGGATCGTCCCTCTGCATCGGGCCATATCGTTGAACCCCGCCTTCGTGGACTACCTAGCGCTGCCGGTGGGCGCCGTCGTCTCTCGCGACGAGGGTGCGATGTGGGTGCAACCCCCGGGGGACACGAAGAGCTATCGGGACGAGGATGGTCCACCGCCATGAGCGGCTCCCTCGTCTCGCGCCTCCAGGACCGGATCGGCGACGCCCGCCGGGGGCTCAAGAACGCCCGCGAGCTGCTGAAGCACGGCCGCCTCGGGCCCGACTGGCGGACCCCCTTCGAGACCGCCTGGGCCGACCATCGTGTGACCCTTCGGCACTATCCAGCCTCCGCCGAGAGCGTTGGCGCGCCCGTGCGACCTCTCTTGCTGGTGCCGCCCTTGATGGTGACCGCCGAGATCTACGACATCTCGCCGGACCTCTCGGCCGTCGGTTATCTCACTGGCCAAGGCGCGGACGTGTGGCTGGCCGACTTCGGCGCACCAGAGTTGGTCGCCGGTGGCCTCGAGCGGACTTTAGATGACCACGTCCTCGCGATCTCCGAGTGCGTCGACCGGATCGTCGAGGCGACCGGCGCCGAGGTGCACCTCGTCGGTTACTCGCAGGGCGGGATGTTTTGTTATCAGACGGTCGCCTTCCGGAAATCACTCGGTGTTGCAAGCGTATCGGCCTTCGGGGCGCCGGTCGATATCCGGCGTAACTTGCCGATTCAAATGCACGAATCGCTGGTAGCGCGGGTCATCTCGGTCCTACGGCGTATGATAGGCCGGCCCCTCGATGCCGTCCGCGGCCTCCCTGGCACCTTCTCTAGCCGCGCGTTCAAGCTGCTCGCGCCCCGCCAAGAGGTCCGTCACCTCATCCAGATGCTGGGTATCTTGCACGACCGGGACGCCCTCGTGGCCGTTGAGCCCAAGCGGCGTTTTCTCGGCGGCGAGGGCTTTATCGCGTGGCCGGGCCCCGCGCTCAGGACCTTTATCGACCAGTTCGTGGTCCAAAATCGCATGAAACAGGGTGGTTTCGTGATCGCCGGGCGGACGGTGTCTCTGTCCGACATCACCTGCCCGATCGTCTGTTTTGTGGGGACGCGCGACGATCTCGCCTATCCGGACTCGGTGCGCGCCATTCGCGTCGCGGCCCCGGACGCGCCCTTGACGATCGTTGAGCTCGACGTCGGCCATTTCGGGCTGGTCATCGGCACACGGGCCCTCGACGACAGCTGGCCCGTGCTGTTGCGCCATGCGGCCGAGGCCGACGGGGTCCTCAAGATGAGGCCACGGTCGGCCGAACCCCTATTGAGTGAACGTGCCACAAGCGCTGGCGCCGACCTCTGGGCGCGGGTCGGCAAGGTCGGCGTCGATCTCGGCGAGGCCTTTGACACGATGCGCCTGTCGCTGCCGCGTCTGGTGCGACTCATGCGTCTGCGCCCCGACGCGCGGCTGTCTTTTTCGCGGGTCCTCGCCCGGCAAGCGCGCCTGCGTCCGGACGAGACCTTCTTCTTGTGGCGCCGCCGCGCCTACACCTATCGCGAGGCCAGCGCGCACCTAGGCGCCCTCATGCAGGCCTTGATAGCCGCCGGCGTGGGACCTGGCGCGCGGGTAGCCTTAGACCTCGAGTCCGGCCCGGAGCTCCTGACCGCGGTCGGGGCCCTAAACCGCCTCCAAGCCGTCGCGCTCGTGGGTCCAGGGGCCCGGACGCCGGAAGGCGCGAGCGTCGACTTTGTGATCACGTCGAACGTACCGGCTACCACCACCGGGCCTCGTGTGCTCCTGTACGCTCGGGCCCGCGACGCCTATGGCTGGGACAGCGAGGCAGCCGAGGTTGATCTAGGCATCGGCGTCGTGGATCTCGACGCCTATCTCACGAACACCAAGTCCCTCGCGTCGGCGGTCGCGAAGACCCAGATGCCCGACGGTTGGCGCGCCGATGGCGGGACCGGTGGCGAGCTCGCCGTCGTCTTCGTGGACGCGAACGGTCGGTCGCGGAGCGTATCCAACCGGCGCTGGATGGCGCTGGCCCTTCGCAGCGCGAATATCGTGCGCCTGCGGCCGGACGAGACCGTCTGGTCATGCATGTCTCTGCACACCCCCGAGGGGCTCCTGCACGCGGTCGGCGGCGCCCTCGTCGGTGGCGCGCGCCTTGGCCTCGGCGAGCTGCGGGATGACGCGTCTGTCCTACCGACCTTCCGACCTTCCTTCCTTCAAGATATCCGCAATATCGGGGCCAACATCGCGCTCCTCGACGCGCCGACCGCGCGTGTCGTCATCGACCAAGCGCCGGGCGCAGATCCGACCCGTCACGCCCTCCGGCTCTTTGTCGGGCCCGGTCTCGACGGACCTCTCGCCGAGCGCCTCACAAATCGCTTTGGGCAGCGAGTCGCCGTCATCGACACCCTCGAGCGACGAGGCCGAGGGCGCGGCTCTCGTTTCGTGGGTGGTGCAAAAATATCGAGCCCGAACAGATCGGAGGGCAAGTGATGAACGAAATGGAACAGCCTGTGCGCGGGCGTATCGACGAGGTCCACGGGATGCTCGTCACCCTCGCGTTGCCCGACGGGCGCCGCGTCCGATGCCGCCCCCCGCGCGAGCGTCAGATGCCAATCATCGGCGACTGGTGTGAGGCGAGCTACGAGGGCGGAAACATCTGGCGCATTGAGGTCATTGAGGACCGGGTCCGCGTCTTCTCCCGATGCCTTGAGCACGGCGTCAAGCCGATGGCCTCGCATGTCGACCGCGTCGTGATCGTCAGCGCGGTCGCGCCGCCGGCCCGCGCGGGTCTCATCGACCGGATGGTGATCAGCGCCGACCCGGGCATCGAGATCTGGTTGGTGCTCAATAAGATTGACATCGCCGAGGGGCGCGAGGCGGCGCAAGCCGAGTTAGTAGACCTAGTCGCCGCCGGCGCGCGTCTCTTCGAGGTCTCGGTCGAGGACGGCACCGGCCTCGATGTGCTGCGCGCCGCCCTCGGCGAGGGGACGAGCATGTGCGTCGGGCACTCCGGTGTGGGCAAGTCCTCGTTACTAAATGCTCTATTGCCCGGATTGACCCTCGCGACCGGCGTCGTCAACGACACGACCAGCAAGGGTCGGCACACGACCACCGTCGCGACCTTGCATCCCCTCGGCGGGTCAGCCTGGCTTGTCGACACACCCGGCGTGCGCGCCTGGTCTCTAGACGGGTTGCCCCTTGAGGTTATCGCCCAGCGTTTTCCCGGAATTGGGCACCTCGCCGCGACATGCCATATGACTGATTGCCTTCACGATGAAGAGCCGGGGTGCGCCGTCACGACCGCACGCGAAGCGGGTCAAGTCCCGGCTGACCGCTATGCGCGTTATATGGACCTGCAACGGTCTGTCGTCGAGGACCGCAGCACCAAGCGCTCGGCATCCTTTCACGACCAACGAAATCGGGGCACCCGACGCTAGCCTTCGCGGGAATCTAAAAGCGTGTTCCGCCTTTATTGCCGACTCACCCTTTTGACCGGATAGTCTCGCCCGTGTGGTTCCATCTCCTCGTTACAGCGCTTGTCTCCGGGTCCCCCGATCCCGAGCCACTGCCCCCGGAAGCGATCGTCGCGCCGGCCGTGGGCGTCGATCACCGCACCCTTGGCGTGGCGATGCCTATCGAGAACCCGCCGGGGCGGCGCGCGCTGACGCACTTCTTCGAGGCGCTGCTGTCGACCCAGCGCCGGGAAGATAACCCGGCCACGGCGACCCGCGAGGACCAGACGCGCATCGTCTTCTGGGGCGCCTCGCACGTGGCTGGGGACGTCTTCACGCGCTTTATCCGCAATTCCCTCAAGAGCCGCTACGGCGACGCCGGGATCGGCCTCTTAGTCCCAGCGAAACCTTGGCGCAGCTATCACAACCGCGACGCCAACCTCAGCTATTCAAAGACGGGCTGGGACTCCTACTGGGTGTCGCGCAGGCACAATCGGGACGACGGGCTCTACGGCCTTGGCGGGATCTCGTTTACGTCCGACAACAGGAAGGCTTGGTTTAAGGTCTCGACAGCCGAGGTCAGCGAGTGGGGTCGCGAGGCTGACCGCGTCGAGGTCTGGTACCAGCGCTGCCACAAGTGCGGCGACTTCATTGTGGAAATAGACGGAAAAAAGGCCCAGCGCGTCAAGACCCGCACAGACAAGAAGAAGCACCCTGAAGAGGGCTTCGCGGTCTTCGAAAAGACCATGAAGTCAGGACCACGCGAGGTCAAAGTGCGCCCGGCCGGCAACGGCCCCGTGACCTTCTATGGGGTCGTGCTTGATTCGAATAAGCCCGGCGTCGTGATGGACACCCTCGGGATCAATGGCAGCCGGGCCACGGACCACCTGCAATGGGACGCGGGGCTCTTCGCCGCGCAGCTCAAGCGGCGTGACCCGGACCTCGTCGTCCTCGCCTACGGGACCAACGCGGTCGGTGATAACGATGACCTCGATGACTATCAGAAGAGGCTTGAGACCGTCCTGTCCCGCCTCCGCTCCGTCGTCCCCGATGCCGCCTGCTTGTTCATCGGGCCCTCCGATAGGCCGGTGAAGATCGAGGGCACGGACCCCTCTGGCGAGGTCGTGCAGGGGTTTTTGGGCCGTGATCGGCAAGATCCCTTCATCGCGGTGCAGCGGGCCGCGTCGCATCGCTTTGGTTGCGGCTATTGGGATTGGGCGGCGGCCATGGGCGGGGTCCTCTCGGTCGTGACGTGGGCTCATGCGGATGTCCCCCTCGCGCAAAAGGACTATGTCCACCTGACCCGCGGGGGCTACGAGCGTATCGGCCAGCTCTTTTGGGACGCGATGATGGGGCCCTTCGAGCCGCCGCCTCTCTTGCCCACGGGCGGACCCGAGCTCCGTGACAAGCGCTAAGGTCTTACTTGACGCGGTCGCGGCGTCCTACTAACAGGCGGTCCCGATGGGTCCGCTTAGTTGGGACGCCGGGTCGGCGTTCTCGTCTTTGGGATAAACGAGTTTGGTTTGAGGCTGTTGCGGTGGGCGTCGGCGCCCGTGCGATGGGAAGACGGCGTCGGCGCCTTGCCGACCGGCGAACACGAGGGGGCCAAGGGCCCACGAAACGAGGCAGCGCATGGCATTTAACTCCCTGGAGTACGCGATCTTCTTGGTCGTTGTTTTCCTTGGTTTCTGGGGGCTCTCCCGCCTCGGCATGGCGCGCATCGTCTTCTTGCTCGTCGCCAGCTTGGTCTTCTACGCCGCCGCCAACCCCCTCTTTTTGACCCTCATCGTTGCCTCGACGTTGACCGACTACTTCGTCGGCCTCGGCCTCGCGAAATACGACGACCCGCGCCGTCGCAAGCAGCTCGTCACCGTCTCAGTCGTGCTCAACCTCGGCATGCTGGCGGTCTTTAAGTACACCAACTTCTTCCTCGAGATGGGCGTCTACACGGGCAACCTCTTCGGCGCCGACCTCACGTTTACGCGCCTCGATATCATCTTGCCCGCCGGTATTAGTTTCTATACGTTTCAAACGCTGTCCTACACCATCGACATCTACCGCGGCAAACTCCAGCCCGAGCGCAGCTTCCTCAGGTTCGCCCTCTTCGTCGCCTACTTCCCGCAGCTCGTCGCTGGCCCAATCGTTCGCGCCTCGGACTTTCTGCCGCAGACCCACAAAAAACCCTTCTTCTCGACCCAGCAGGCTAGCCGCGCGATGTGGCTCATCGCCATCGGCATCTTTAAGAAGGTCGTCGTCGCCGACACCCTCGGCGTCGATATCGTCGAGCGCGTCTGGAACAACACCGCGCTCGTCAGCTCTTGGGACGTCTTGCTGGGCGTCTACGCCTATACGATGCAGATCTACATGGACTTCTCGGCCTACAGCGACATCGCCATCGGCTCGGCCCTGCTCTTTGGCTACCAGCTGCCGGACAACTTCGACCGCCCCTATATGGCGACCTCCGTCCAAGACTTCTGGCGTCGCTGGCACAAGACCCTCGGCTCTTTTTTGAGGGATTACATCTACTACCCTCTCGGTGGCGGCCGCGGGTCGAATCTCAGGGTCTACTTCAACCTCTTCGTGACCTTTATCCTCATCGGCTTTTGGCACGGCGCCAACGTGGCCTTCCTGCTCTATGGCCTCGGCCATGCCATCGCGATGAGCATCAACCGCTGGGTGCGCAAGCGCCGCGACGAGAAGGCCCTCACGCTTGGGATCTGGGGCACGGTCTGGCGCGTCTTCTTGACGCTGAATTTCGTCGTCTTTATGCGCGTCCTCTTCCGCTCGGCGAAACCCGGCAGCACCAGCGCCGAGGCCATGGATAAGACTGGTGAGATCTTCGCGCGCATAGGCGAGGGCCTCTTCTCGGACGTCACGGTCATGGGGACCGGCTGGCACATCTGGGCCCTGCTCATCGGCAGCTTCGTCATCCACTGGATGCCGCGACACTACGTCGAGGCCACCTATGAGGGCTTCCGACGCCTGCCCTTCGCCGTGCAGGGCGCCCTCTTCGCGGCCTGCCTTCTGACCATCGGGCTCGCGCTCGGGGGCCGTCCATTGCCCTTCGGGTACTTCGCGTTCTAAGGAGTTCCTCATGGCAGAGTTCAATGAAACCAAGACGCCGGACATGTATGACACCTGGGACGGCCCGGGGCTGCCTCCGGCCGTCAAGAAGGTCTTCGTCGCCATGATCGCGGGCCTCGCGGTCGTCGCCATCCCCTACTTGGTGACGGCCGCCCTTCCCAAGAGCGAGGTTCGCGACGAGATCGCCGAGTTTCGCGTCTGGACCGAAGACAATATTATTCCGTTCTCCAAGCACTTTAGCACCGTGGGCACGGGGCCAAAGACCGCCGTCGCTGGCAACGAAGGCGGAGGCGCGTCGATTCTTGAGGACGCGGCGAGCGATGTCGGCGCCGAGGTCGATAAGCTCGTGACAGCCATCGAGATTACGCCGCCGCCGGTCGAGGTGGTTGAGCCGGTCGAGGCCCCGGACCCGACCCACCCGATCGAGGTCAAGCCGCCCCCGAAGCCCGTCTCGCCCTACCTGGCGATCAAGATCCCCGAGGCCGCCTATAAAGACATCACGGTCTTCATCGAGGACCCCCACAAGAGCCTCGACGGCTTCTACCAAGCCCTCGGCGATGTGGCCCTCAAAAAGCCCGGCGCGACGGTCCACTTGTCGCACTGGGGCGACTCGGCGATCGCGGCCGATGGTATGCCGTCGGCCGTCCGGCGCCTCTTGCAGCGCACCTTCGGCGATGGTGGTCATGGTTACTCGATGGTCTCTGCGTCGACGCCCTGGTACCGGCGTAAAGATATTGAGTGGACCTCAAAGAACTGGCGGACCGAGGAATTCATCCGCGACCAGGCCGCTGACGGCCACTATGGCTACGGTGGCGTGGTGTCCGAGGGGTCTCCGGGGGCGAAGGCCTCATGGAAGACGGTCGAGGAAGGCGTCGGCACTGCGGCCTCGCGCTTCACGATTTACTTTCAGAAACACAAACGTGGTGGGACGCTGCAGGTGAACATCGACGGGGTCGAGGCCAAGTCGATTGAGACCGCGACCGAGGGCGATCTCGAGGAGCACAGCGAGACCATCAAGGTCCCGGACGGCCCCCACACCTTTGAGATCCGGAACTCGGGTGGCGGTCGCCTGCGCGTCTATGGCGTCGCCGTGGAGAGGTCCGAGGGCGTCGTCTATGACGGCATGGGCGTCGTCGGTGCCCGCGACACGCGCTGGCTGAACGCGAACGCCGAGGGCATGGCCTGGGCCCTCAAGGCGCGCGATCCGGACCTCTATATCCTCATGTATGGTGGCAACGCGCTGGAAGATAAGACGACGATGAGCTGGTACCGCGAGCGCCTCGTCGAGGTCATCAAGCTCTGGCGGACGGCCATCCCGGGCAAGAGCTGCCTCATCATGTCGCCGATCGACCACGGCGAGCGCTATCGCGGCAAGGTCCGCACGGTCGAGAGGCAGGTCGAGATGATGGCGGTCCAGCGCGAGGTGGCGCTGCAGGAAGGCTGCGCTTTCTTTAGCATTTACGACGCGATGGGCGGGCAGGGGGCCATCGGTCGCTGGTTTGATGAGGGGCTCGCCAGCGGAGACCTCGCGCACCCGACGGCGAAGGGCTCGGTCGAGCTGGGCCGCCTCTTTTACCAAGCGATCATGAAGGGCCTGCACGACTGGGTCGCGACCCAGAAGGACGCCCAGCCATGAGTGACAAGGTCGCCGTGCAAGTGCGCCTGATCGACCCAGTCCCCGGCGGTGAGTTCTACGACGCCCAGCGGGTCCTGCGCTGGCGGGTCCTGCGGATGCCTCTTGGCATGGGGCCGGGCTCGGAAGAGAACGCCCATGAGTGGACCTCGGACCACTGGGTCGCGGTCGCTGAGGGGAAGGTTATTGGGTGCGTGCTATTGCATGCATTTGACGATGGCGGCCTCAAGGTCGGCAAGCTGATGCAGATGGTCATCGACACGGCGTGGCAAGGCCGTGGCTTGGGGCGGGCGTTGGTCGGGGCGGTCCAGGCGCGCGCCGAGATACTTGGTCTTCAAAACGTGGTCCTACACGCTCGCGAGACGGCCGCCGGCTTCTACGAGCGATGCGGCTATCTGCCCGAAGGCGAGCGCTTCACCGAGGTCGGGTTGCCGCATATTCGCATGCGCCGCGCGGTCGGCGTCGCACACTGACATTGTGTCAGGAAACGTCCCTACGATGGTCGAAGTCCTTGAGCCGAATCGGCCTCGACAGCGAACGGCCAAACTTCGTGCGAGTCAGGCGTTGTGAGCCGTAGATGCCGCGATGACCGCTCAATAGATACGCGATGAAGGCGACGATGGCGACGTGGGGCAGGGCGGCGCCGCCGACGATCTCGACCGCCATGATCGACAGGGCCAGCGGCGTATTTGATGCGGCGCCGAAGACCGCGGCGAGGCCAACGGCGGCCGCGAGGGGCTGTGGGATCCCGAGGGGACCCGCGAGGGCCGCTCCGAGGGCCGCGCCGACGAAGAACAGCGGGGTCACCTCACCACCGAGGAAGCCCGCAGAGAGGGTCACGGCGGTAAAGAGGATCTTGAGCGCGAAGGCGTAGGCCGGGAAGTCGGGGTCGCTGAAGGCCGCGAGGATCGAGGGCACGCCGAGGCCGAGGTACATATCGGTGCCGACCAGCTGCCAGAGTAAGACGACGCCGAGGCCGCCCATGAAGAGCCGATAGGGCAGGATGCGGAAGTAGCGGACGCTTAAGCGTTTTAGGGCGTGCGTGAGCTCGATAAAGGTGGCCGTCGCGATGGCGATGGCGATGGCGAAGATGACCCACTTGCCAAGGAGGAGCCAATCTAGGTCGGTCGCGGCGAGGGCCGGGTAGGGGGTGTGCAAGACCCCCGTGGCGGCGGTCGTGAGGTCTCCGATGACGGCCGCGGCGAGGGCCGGCAAGAGCGCGGCGTGGTGAAGGCGCCCGACCGCGCTGAACTCCAGCGCGAAGACGAGCCCGGCGATGGGGGTCCCGAAGACCGAGCCGAAGCCGCCAGCGACGCCGGCGATGACGAGGGTGCGGCGGGTATCGGGCGAGACCTTGAAGACCCGCGCGAGGCTATCGGCCAGCGACGAGCCCATCTGGATGGCCGTGCCTTCGCGGCCGGCGCTGCCGCCGAAGAGGTGGGTTAAAATGGTCCCGATGAGGACCATTGGCGCCATCCGGAGAGGCACGCGCGTGGGAGTCTCGGGATCGTCGAGGCCCTCGATGCGGTCGACGATGATGTCGGTGCCCCCGGCGATGGGGGCGCCGAAACGCTGATAAAACCAGCCAATGACGAGACCGGCGACGGGCAACGCGAAGACGATGGAGAGGTGCTCGCCGCGAAAGTTCGTCGCGGCGTCAAGGGCCGTCAGAAAGATGGCCGATGCGATGCCGGCGAGGACACCGACGCAGGCGCCAAGGCCGACCTGGCTCGCGATGCCCTTCGTGGCCGCGAAGGTGCGGTGCGCAGGGCTGTCGTCGGGTTCTATCTGGGCTTTGGGGCTCATGGGGTGACCATCGCTGGACGCGCCCCGCCTGACAAGTCATCTTGCCCTCCGGCGTGGCTTGACGCGCGCGCTTTTTGTGCTCGGCGGGCTGCCAACGCCAGCGGGTGTGCTTAAGGGACCTCCTGTGGGGGACCTCTCCTGACCGGGGGCTCACTCGCAACACATGCCCGCCCACGCCGCGGACATCGCCTTTGACATCGCCTTTGACAGCACTGGCGGGGCGGCGTTATACGGCGGGCCGACAGGAGGCACGACGATGAAGTTTCCGATTCTCAATCAGCCCCCCGCGCCGACCCCGACCCCGCTCTCCAGCGATTCGGGCGCGCCAAGTGGCGGCAACTTTATGCCGCCCGTCCCTCGTCCCCCGCGCCAACGCAAGCCGGACTGGCTCAAGGTGAAGGCCCCCGGCGGCGAAAGATACTTTGAGATCAAAAAGCGCTTGGAGGGTCTCGATCTCTTCACCGTGTGCGAAGAGGCCCAGTGCCCGAATATCGGCGAATGCTGGAGCGGCGGCACCGCCACGATCATGTTGATGGGCGGCACCTGCACGCGCGGCTGCCGCTTCTGTGCCGTCGACACGGGGCGCCCGAAACCCCTTGATCCGCTTGAGCCTTTCAACGCAGCGAAGGCCGTCGTCGCCATGGGTGTTGACTACATCGTCATCACGTCGGTGAACCGTGACGACCTGCCAGATGGCGGCGCTGCGCATTTCGGCGCCTGCGTCAAAGAGCTCAAGCGCCTGCAGCCCGAGATCCTCGTCGAGGTCCTCATCCCCGACTTCCAAGGCCGCATGGCGGGCGTCGACGAGCTTATCAAGGCCGGCTGTGACGTCATCGCGCACAACGTCGAGACGGTGCGCAGCCTCACGCGGCGAGTACGTGACGTCCGCGCGACCTTTGACCAGAGCTTGTCGGTCCTCAAACATATCGACGAAGCCGGTCGCGGTCGTCGCACAGCCGGTGGCGATGTTCTGTCCAAGACCTCAATCATGCTGGGCCTGGGCGAGGCCGACGACGAGATCGACGCCGCGCTCGTCGAGCTGCGTGGGGTCGGATGCGATGTCGTCACCTTCGGGCAGTACCTGCAGCCCTCGCAAAAGCACCTGCAGGTCGTGGAGTTTGTCTCCCCCGACCGCTTCGCGCATTGGGAAAAGAGGGCCAAAGAGCTGGGCTTCCTCTATGTCGCGTCCGGGCCTCTCGTGCGGTCGAGCTATCGCGCCGGCGAGTTCTTCCTAAAGGGGCACCTTGAGGGCGCCGAGGCCACGAAAGCATGAGCGGCAGCGGTCGTAACCATATCGGTCTCTTCTCAGCTCCCGAGCTTCCCGCGCACGGATCAGAGGGCGGTGAGGATCTCCGGCTGCTCTCCTATCTGTTTGAACTGAATGCTTTTCGGCGCCACGCAGACGAGCTCCTCGGGCGCCTCGCCGCCGCAGGGAAGGCGGCCGCCGGACTCGTCGCCGGCCGCGGCGCCACGGCGGCGATCGGTGTCGCTGCGGGCCTCGACAGCGACGATCAGATCTTTGGTACACATCGCGATTGGCCCGCGGCGATGGCGCGCGCCGGCGACTTCACCGATATCCTCCGCGTCGCGATGCGTACGCTGGATCCGTCGCGTGTCGGCGGCGGCGATATCCGCTCGCTTAGCGGCGGCTTTCACATGACCCACGCCGCGACCGCGTCGCACATCGCCGAGGCCGTCGGGTTCGGGATGGCGGCGCGCCTGTCAGGCTCGAACGCGGTGGCCGTGTGTCTGCTGGGCAGCGGCGCGCTGATGCAACCCGAGACGACGGCGGCGCTGGTCCAGGCCGTCGAGAGCAAGGCGCGCGTCGTCTTTGTGCTTCGTGGCCCGCGCGCCTCGGTCGAGCGCCTCGTCGTCATCCAGCGCCTCGTCGTGCCGGCCGACTCCGCTTATCGTGCGTATTGGGCATTGGCTGAGGCACGGGCGTCTCGTCCAGGGCTACCGGTGCTGATTGACGCGCGCTACGGGCAAGAGCCCGAGGTCCCGCTTGATGCGCAGCTCTTGCGTGAGCGCGGTGTTCTGTCGCCGGAGTTTGAGCGCACGTTGGCCCAAGAGATCCGCGATCGCCTCGATGAGGTCCGACGTTTGGTGGAGCAAGCATAATGTTGCAAGTCGAAGCAATTCGTGCGGCCATTACACGTGTCCTGACGGAGCGACGCGATGCTGTCGTAATCGGATCAGACGTGGCCCTCCACGGGGGGCCGTACCGTGCGACAGGTGGGCTCCTCGCTGAGTTTGGGCCCGACCGCGTGCTTGACCTACCGCGTAACGCCTCGGCCATCTTTGGGTTCGCCCGAGGGCTCGCGCTGGCGGGGCGTGATGTCATCTGCGAGGTCGCGCCCGAGGATGCGCTAAGGGCGGCGACGTCGCTGGCGCGTGATGCCGAGCGATGGCTGGGGCAGCAAGGGACCTTTGTGGAGGCGACCTATGGTCGACGCCCCTCAGATGCCCCGCCGGCTCACGCGCCGCCGGGGGCTATTGTGCTACGAATTCCGGCGTTTCGCGGGTCGGATCTCGAGTCCACCATGGCCAGCATCCCCGGCGCGACCGTCTTCTCGCCTGCTCGGCCCGCTGACGCCTACGCGGCTATCTGCGCCGGCGTCGCGAAGCCGGGCACCGTCACGGTCGTGCTCGAGCATGAAAACCTCTATCGGGGGCACGATGACGATACCTCGTTCCTCGGGGCTGGCGATGATGTCGGCGAGGTCGCGCCGCCGCTGGCTTGGCGGCAGGTCCGACCTGGTCGCGACGGGACGGTCGTCACGTGGGGATTCGGGGTCATCGAGGCCGCACAGGCTGCCGAGGTCCTCGCCGCCGAGGGGTACGCGATCGGCGTCATCGATCTCGTCCAGCTGTCGAGCTTGTCGACCGACGCGCTCAGACGCGCGGCCGAGACCACCGGGCGGGTCGTGGTCGCGGCGTCCACTGGCGCTGGTTTCGGGGCAGAGCTCGCCTACGCCTTGACGCGCGCCGCGTTCCTGTCGCTTGAGGCGCCGGTCGTGGTCGTCGCCACTGAGCGAGACGGACCTGGCGCGCTCGTGGCGGCGATGCGCGCCGCGGCAGACTACTGACTTATTTGAGATTTCCGGGCAGGCTCGCGGGGTTGTCCGCGCACACGAGGGGTTATCATGCGTTATGAGTTCAAACTTCCCGACCTCGCTGAGGGCATGGTCGAAGGCGAGCTAGTCGGTTGGCTCATTGAGGTCGGGGCCGTCGTCAAGGCCGAGCAGCCCGTGGCCGAGGTCATGACGGACAAGGCCACCGTGGTGATCCCTTCGCCCGTCGACGGCACGGTCACGGAGTTGAGCTGGCAGGTCGGCGACATCGTCCCCGTTGGCGCAGTCTTGTTCGTCATGGACGCCACCGGTGAGGTCCACGAGCAGCGGGCCCTCGCCTCGCACGTCGCGCCGGGCATTGAGGAGGCCTCTGTGCCCGCGGCGCCGGTTGAATCCTCGCAAGAGGTGGCGATTGACGCGGCCCCGGTCGCGGCGGCTGGCGAGCAATCGGCGGCGAGCGTGCCACGGGGCGCAGGCAAGGCCCTCGCCACCCCCGCGACGCGCCGCATGGCCCGCGAGATCGGAATCGACATTGGCGAGGTCGCTGGCAGCGGTCCTGGCGGGCGCGTGATGCCTGAGGACCTGACCCGGTACGCCACAGGTCCGGTCATGGCCCAGCCAGTCATTCAGGCCGCGACGCCAGTGGCTGCGGTCGCCGCGGCTCCGGCGAAGACAGCGCCGTCATGGACCCCGGCGCCACGCGTCGAGGTCGCCGGAGAAGCCGAAGAGCGTATCAAGATCCGGGGCTTGCGCCGCGCGATCTACGAGACGATGGCGCGCTCGAAGGCGACGGCCGCGCACTTCACCTTCGTCGACGAGGTCGACTGCGAGGCCCTCGTCAAGACGCGCGAGATCCTGA
>Ga0105051_10002250_pt1 | contig 25088 bp, 25 predicted proteins | sample FRY02_FD_78383 | JGI IMG/M metagenome (GOLD analysis project Ga0105051, IMG submission 78383) | Freshwater microbial communities from Lake Fryxell liftoff mats and glacier meltwater in Antarctica - FRY-02 (megahit assembly) | ecosystem: Environmental > Aquatic > Freshwater > Ice > Glacier... | reverse complement strand
AGCAGCCGGAAGCTACCTCCTGCGGCAAGGTTTATTTTACCCAAAGCAGTATTTCATAGGGAGGGGCAGCCCGACAAAAGGACGAAAGCCATTTGAAATAAACCCGGGTGGCGGCTGTATCTTTTTGCAATTGAATTTCACGATATCTTTTAAATATGCTGCAAAAAAACGGCAGAACACGGGAAGACGCGACCGAAGAAGCATAGACTTTGCTTTCTAAAACAAGAGAAAATTATTCAATTCAAACTTATACTAACAAGATTTTATATCGAACTTAGGTTATTAAATAAAAAAGCCCATTTATGAATACATAAATGGGCTTTTTGTTTATCCTTAGATTCGAAATTAGTTCATTTTATAGGGTGCGATTAGATAAAATTCCGGGATATTGACACGAAATTTAAATCCGTCAACAATTCTTTTCATTTCATAAGATCCTTTCATGCTTCCCATTTCGGTCTTTAAATTACATCCGGATACGTATTCATGGTTGTCACCCGGCTCGATTATTGGCTGTAAGCCAACCACACCTTCTCCTTCCACCTCTCTTTTGGTGCCGTTAGAATCAAAAATATTCCAATGACGATTTAGCAGTTGAACGCTGTTTTCTGTCATATTTTCAATATTTACCCGATAAGCAAACATGAAATGTTCGTTTGAGGGATTGGAATATTCGGGTTGGTAAATGGTTTCCACCGATATTTTAACCCCTTCAGTAATTTTGGTTACCATAATTATCAATTTTAATTGAAGGCAATATAAAAATAAACCCAATAATCAAGCCAATTCTGTCTGGAAACGTTCATTAATTTCCTGTAGAATTTCGTGAATATGTTCTATATTTTCCAGTGAAACCAATTTCATTCGATATTCCTTAAAGTCAGGAATACCCTTAAAATAGTTCGAATAATGTCTTCTCATTTCAAAAATACCCGCTCTGGGTCCTTTCCAAGCTATAGATTTGTCAAGATGAGTTTTGCAGACCTCTACCCTTTCACTAATAGTTGGTTCAGGCAAACGTTCTCCGGTGTTAAAAAAATGTTTTATTTCTCTAAAAATCCATGGATAACCGATTGCTCCCCTACCAATCATAATCCCGTCAACCTCATATTCCATACGCCAGCTGGCGGCTTTTTCTATGGAATTGACATCTCCATTTCCAAAGATCGGAATTTTGATTCTTGGATTTCTTTTAATCTCACGAATCAAAGACCAGTCGGCTTCACCTTTATACATTTGGGCACGAGTGCGACCGTGAATGGTCAGCGCTTGAATGCCAATATCCTGCAATCGCTCAGCAACTTCATAAACATTTTTGGTGTTATCATCCCATCCAAGTCGTGTTTTAACGGTAACCGGAAGATGTGTTGCATTGACAACGGCCTTTGTCATTTCCACCATCCTGTCTATATCCTGTAATAGACTTGCTCCTGCACCACGGCATGCTACGTTTTTTACCGGACAGCCATAATTTATATCAATAAGATCGGGTTTTGCCAGTGTTGCAATTCTAGTTGCCTCGGCCATACTTTCAATTTCACTACCGAAAATCTGAATACCTATTGGGCGTTCATATTCAAATATATCGAGTTTAGCCCTGCTTTTTGCGGCATCGCGTATCAATCCTTCTGAAGAAATAAACTCAGTGTACATCATATCAACCCCATTTTGCTTACACACAAAACGGAATGGAGGATCACTTACATCTTCCATAGGTGCCAACAAAAGCGGGAATTCCCCTAAATCTATATTTCCAATCTTAACAGACATTAGCTATCTTTCAACTTTGTATTTTTCAATAATAAAATGCAAAATTACGAATAATAATTAAGCATGTTAAAATCCGCCCCAACAGAACGTAATCCGTTCAGTTCCTTGATCCTATTACTCCTGCTTGTTTTTGCAGGTGCTGTGGTTTTTACAAGTCTTGCTTTTGCAATTGGTTCCGCTATATATGGCATGAAATCAATGCTTCTGTTGTCCTCGGGCGAGTTAGGAAACCTTGATCTTATCAAACTAGTTCAGATTATATCATCCATTGGGATGTTTGTTATACCAGCACTTATTTATGCGAAACTACAAAACAAAGATTGGTTGGGTTATCTAAAAATTATACCTGTTCCGGCATTTTTAGCATTGCTAACCATATTGATCATGTTTTGCGCAAGTCCAGCACTAGAATATACCATGCTACTGAACAAGGGGATGAAACTTCCTTTTTTTCTTAAAGAATTGGAATCATGGATGCTTCAACAGGAATTGAAGATGGAGGTCATGACAAAACAACTCATCGTAATGAATTCTATTCCCGCACTTCTGGTAAATTTAGTCATGCTTGCTATCATTCCCGCTTTTGGGGAGGAGCTGATCTTTAGAGGCGGGTTTCAGCAGATTTTCACCCGTTGGATAGGAAATTATCACGTCGCCATCTGGCTAACCGCAATTATTTTTAGTTCCATACATTTTCAGTTCTATGGCTTTCTTCCAAGAATGTTTTTAGGCGCATTGTTTGGTTACCTGCTTGTTTGGAGTGGAAGTCTCTGGCTTCCCATTATCGGACATTTTCTGAATAATGCTCTGGCGGTTATAACTGCTTACTGGTATCAAAAGCAGGGAATTTCAATAGATAAAATGTTTGAATCTGAACCCTCAAGTCCGGCACTGATTATTATCAGTTTTCTATTGTTTATCATATCAATAAGGTACTTTTATAAGTATACATTAAAATTAAACGAAATCAAGAGGGAAGGTTTGGATGGAAGCGGGTTGGGTTAAAATTTATACATCGGCTGATTTTTTTAAATCAGAACTTGTAAGGCAGGTCTTAATTGATCATGAAATCGAAGCAATAATAATCAATAAGCAAGGCTTTCCTTATCGTATTGGTGAGATTGAGGTTTATATTCATGAAGATTATTTTCAAAAAGCACTTGAAATCACTTTAAAAAATGAGTTATAAATGAAAACAAGGGCAATAACGGCTTTTTTCTTTGTTGCAGTGATGCTTGCTTCGCTGTTACTGGGTGTTTATGCTTTCACAATGGTTTTCCTGCTATTAAGTTTATTTAGCACCGAAGAGTTTTACAAACTAATACGTACCAATGGTCTTAAACCGAATAGTTTATTTGGCTGGATGCTGGTCATCAGTATTTATGTACCACTCAGTTTGTATTTTCTGAATGAAGCGCCTTTAACAATATTGCTAATCTGTGTGCCATTCTGTGTTTTCGTAATAATAGCTGAGCTTTACAGGGATTTGAAGAATCCATTTCATAATATCGCTTTTACTATATTCGGGGCAATATTTGCAGCGCTTCCCTTTTGCTTTTTCTACGCATTGGGATTTATGGACGGTATGTATTCCTGGCATTTACCTCTGGCCTTTCTGATAATGCTCTGGGCGAGTGATACCGGAGCATATCTATTTGGAATCAGCCTAGGCAAGAACAGATTGTTTGAAAGACATTCACCTAAAAAGAGTTGGGAAGGTTTTGCAGGAGGTTTATTATGCAGTATGCTGTCAGGGTATATTTTAAGTATTTATTTCACTGAGCTATCATTATTTCACTGGCTTATCGTTTCTGCTATCATTGTCAGTTCGGGTACCTTGGGTGATCTTTCTGAGTCAATGCTAAAAAGAAGCCTTTCAACAAAAGATTCCGGATCTTTTTTACCCGGGCATGGCGGACTGCTTGACCGTTTTGATGGATTATTACTTGCCGCTCCACTCGTATTTGTATATTTGTCTTTCTTAAAGATTTTCTGATCCTTCTAAGAAACCCTTGCTTTGATTGTGGGCTATGATAAATTATTGGAACGATTTTTATTATTATAAAATATAAACAGTATTACTTGGAAAGAGAGAATAAATCACAGCATGAAGTCATGTCTGAAAATGAAGTAATAAAAGATCGCTCTTTGAGATTCATGGCGCTTGGCCTTGGTATAATAATACTGGTCATGGGATATCTTACGCTTTATGTAGATGACGCCAGTTCCTTTTTCTCAGATAAAAAAGAAGAAGTTGTGGCTGTTATTGACGATAATAACTCAGATGTTCTGGTCGAGAACTCAAGCATGAGCGATGAAGAAGTCCGCAGGTCATTGATTAAATTTATTGAAGCATTTTATAATGACCAAAGGAAGGGATATTTTGATCCACCGAGTTATTTTTCATCAATTACGAGAACCTATTATAACTATCATAATCTTACATATAAGCGCTTGAAGGCAGTTCATTCAAAGCGAATGGCTGATCTTCGGAACTACAATCTTACCTGGATAGTTTCCAGTTTGGATTACGATCGCAACAATAATGAGCTGCTTGCAAGCTATTGGGCAAAAGTAAGTTATCTGCAGCCTTCCCGAAATGTAGAAGTGTCTGGCGATATAAAGTTTGAATTGGCTATCAATGAGGAAGGAAAAATCATTTCGCTCAGAGAAGCTGAGATTCAGAACCTAGTCGTATCATCACTGAATTCCAGTCCTGACAGTATAGTCGGTAATGAAGTCGACTTTAGTCAGGCATCAACTATTCCTGAAAAGGATGCTGAACTCATACCTGAACCGATTGAAATTTCAAATAGTGAAGCGCGCTATGAAGGAAAGCTTTATGATCTTGGTAGCGTTGAACTTGCGCCTGAATTTCAGGGGGGGCAATTGGCTTTGGGCAAGTATCTTGGATCCAGATTACGTTACCCGGCCACGGCTCGTCAAAACAAAACACAGGGTAAAGTCTACATTGCATTTATAGTGGAAAAGAACGGTAGCCTCAGTGATTTTAAGGTGGTGAGAGGGATTGGAGGCGGATGCGACGAGGAAGCAATCCGTGTACTCAGGACCTCAACCGCATGGAAGCCCGGAATGGCAAATGGAAAACCCGTAAGAACTTCTTATGTCCTGCCAATAACCTTTAAGCTGGGGAATTAACAGTATTCTCACCCGCTAAATCTTGAAGCAATTCTATGGCCAAATCCAAAGTAGAAACATGTTCTATGGCCAACCTTAGGGTATTTTTAACCTCTTTCAGGTTACTAATACGAGGGTGAGCCTGTAAAAACTCAAGCACACGTCCGAATTGGAGTGACTCAAAATAAGGAGATTGTTTGTTAGCAATAAAATATCCTCGGAGGACTCCCTTTTTGAAGGTGATTTTCTCAAACCCAATCATTTTTCCAAGGTATTGAAGACGCCAAGTGTTAATCAGTTCGGTTACTTGATGTGGCACAGGTCCAAAACGATCGGCGAGTTTTTGTCTGAAATCATCGAGAGCTAGTTCGTTCTCTATGTTTGAAAGCTCTGTATATAAATTATATCGTTCAGCGATATTGGTAACATATTCATCAGGGATCATCACTTCCAAATCAGTATCCACATGAGTAAATGAGATGAACGGCCTTGGTTTTTCTTCACTGAAAAGATTCCTGAACTCATCCTCTTTCAATTCTTGAATAGCTTCATCCAGAATTTTATGATACATCTCAAAGCCGATCTCTGCAATGAATCCGCTTTGCTCAGCACCAAGTAGGTTTCCGCTTCCGCGGATATCCAGATCGCGCATCGCTACATTAAAACCACTTCCCAAATCAGAGAACTCTTCGATCGCGCTCAGGCGTTTTCTGGCTTCATTGGTCAAAGTGGATAATGGCGGACTTAATAAATAACAGAAAGCCTTTTTATTCGAGCGGCCAACACGTCCGCGCATCTGGTGCAGGTCACTCAAGCCGAACATATGTGCATGATTAATCAGAATGGTATTGGCATTTGCAATATCCAGTCCGGCTTCAATGATTGTTGTGGCCACAAGTACATCGTAATCTCCCCCTACAAACTTGAGCATCACATCTTCAAGTGCATCCCCCTCAAGTTGACCATGTGCGATACCAATTCTTGCTTTCGGAACCAGCGTGTTAATTAATCCCCCAAGTTGCAGCAAGTCTTGTACGCGGTTGTGAATAAAGAAAACCTGTCCACCGCGGTCTATTTCATATTCCACAGCCTCTTTGATTAGCTTTTCATTAAATACATGAAGTTCTGTTTGTACCGGCTGGCGGTTTGGCGGCGGAGTGCTTATTATGCTAAGATCTCGCGCTCCCATCAAAGAAAAATGTAGGGTTCTTGGAATCGGAGTGGCAGTGAGTGTCAGAGTATCGACATTTGCTCTGAACTGTTTCAGTTTCTCCTTCACGCCGACACCAAATTTTTGTTCCTCATCAATAATCAGCAGGCCAAGGTCTTTAAATTTCACGTCCTTACTAACAATTCGGTGTGTACCGATAATAATATCAATTTTACCTTCTGCTAGTTTTTGAAGAGACTCTTTAATTTGTTTTGCCGATTTAAACCGGTTTATATAATCGATAGTGCATGGAAATTCAGCCAGACGAGATTGGAATGTTTTAAAATGCTGCAATGCAAGAATGGTAGTTGGTACAAGTATGGCCACCTGTTTACTGTCGCTTACCGCCTTAAAAGCAGCTCTGATAGCTATTTCTGTTTTACCAAAGCCCACATCTCCACAAACCAGCCGGTCCATAGGATGAGCCGATTCCATATCTTTTTTAAAATCAGCAGTCGCCTTAACTTGATCTGGGGTGTCTTCATAAATAAATGAAGCCTCGAGCTCGGTTTGCAAATAGGTATCTGGTGAAAAAGCCGTTCCGGTTTGTGTTTTTCTAATAGCGTAAAGCTTAATCAGGTCACGGGCGATATCTTTAACTTTTTTTTTAGTGGTTTTTTTCAGCTTCTCCCAGGTGTCTGTGCCGAGTTTATTCATTTTGGGTACAGTACCTTCTTTACCTGAGTACTTGGAGATGCGGTTCAGGGAATTGATATTAACATAAAGCAGGTCATTGTCAGCATAGACTAGGCGAATCATTTCTTGTGATCTGCCATTAACGTCCACTTTTTCAAGACCCGCATATTTGCCAATTCCGTGGTCAATATGGGTAATGAAATCTCCAGGCTTTAATTCACGCAGTTCTTTGAGCGTAATCGCCTGATTACGGATATAACCTTTCTTTAGCTTGTATTTATAATAACGGTCAAAGATTTGATGATCGGTATAACAAACTAGTTTTTGGGCGTGATCAATGAAGCCTTCCCGTAATGAGAGGTGCACCGGAGTAAATTTTACACCAGCATTCAGATCCTCGAAAATGCTGTAAAGACGTTCAATCTGTTTGGTAGAATCGGTGAAGATGAGATTTTCGAGTCCCGACTTCTCGTTTTCTTTAAAATTATGAATTAGCAGGTTAAAATCTTTGTTGAAAGACGGCTGAGGCTTGATATCAAAATGTATGGTCTCATCTGGCTCGTAAAAGAATTGTTTACCAAATTCTAGTACATCAAAATCACGAAGCTGATCAGCAAGCATTTTTTCATCTGTGAAATTAAATTTGGGATCAATCCAGTGCGGGTTTTGTTGCTTATCCTCAGAAGAAAGTGCTTTCCAATATTCTACAGCCTTTTTATAGCCGTTTTTGACCACATCGAAGGTAAACTCCACATCTTTAAACCAGATGATAGTATCTTGATCAATGTATTCTAGAAGGGAAATATTATGGTCGGTAAGGAATTTTGATTGGACGTTGGGTACCACAGTGATACTTTTAACCTGTTCAACCGATAGCTGATCTTCAATTTCGAAGGTTCGAATACTTTCAATATAATCAGAAAAGAACTCAATCCGGTAAGGTAGATCATGTGAGAAAGAAAAAATATCAACTATTCCGCCCCGGATCGAGAATTGTCCCGGTTCATAAACAAAATCTACCCGTTCAAAGTCATATTCAATTAGAAATTCATTGATAAACTCAATGCTTAGCTTATTTCCCACGGCAATTTCGAGTGTGTTTTTTTCAAGAGAAGAGCGATCTATTACCTTTTCTGCCAGTGCTTCGGGATAGGTGACTATAATTTTTCCGAATTCGGCTGAATGGTTAAGTTCGTTTAATACCTCAGCACGCTGCAGCACATTACTACTGTCGACCAATGTAAATTCAAATGATTTTCTGAAAGAAGATGGGAAAAACAAAATTTCTTTTTCGAGCAGATTTTCCAGATCACTAAGAAAATAAGCTGCTTCTTCGCGCTCGGGCAGGACAAAAATCATATGCCGGTGAAGCAAAAAATACAAAGCCATAGCCATGATCGTATCGCTTGATCCGACTAGACCTCTTAAATGAACCCGCCCTTTTTTCCCTTTGTTTAGGGTTTCTGCCAGAATGGCAATCCGGGGATCCGATTTATACTGATTTATAATATCCCGAATATTCACACGCTGATTTTCATGGCAAATATACAATTAACACTCTAATATTGATCAAAGGCCTTGATAGCTATCTTTGGGAGCCTTTGATAAAGCCATTGCCTAATATTTATCTTATTGCTTAGGAGCCTGAAAACCAGATAGATTATTGAAACAATTCCAAAGTTATTTCGTTTATTTATGTATTTAACAGCCTTAACATTTTAGTAACACGATTATGAAAAATTCATTAATTTATGGGATTATTATTGGTGGAATAAGTGGAATTTGGATCTTGATCATGCATTATGCAGTGATTTTTGCTCAAAATTCTCTAGAAGTGAATAATATTTCATGGCTCGAATATGCTTCTATTTTAATGCCGGTAATCGGCCTTTATTTGGGTATAAAGAATTACAGAGATCATATTTTGACAGATAAGATGGAGTTTTATGAAGGTTTATTCGAAGGATTCAAAATATTGATTTTCGGGGGGGGGGGTAATTGCGGCGCTTTTTGCTGTAATCTACATGCAGGTCAGCACCAATCTCAAAAACATTGATTTTATGTACCGAATAGCAACTGCCGGTCTGATAGGTATAATTTCTAATCTGGCTATTTCCCTGATTTTAATGAACAAACAGAAGTTCCTGTAAATGTTAAAGACGTGGCCGGTAGAATTATTTTTTTGGCTGGGAGCATTGTTGTCCCTTGCATTGACCCAGTCCGGGTCTGCACATTATTCTCTATGCCCAATTGACAATATGGGCTTCAGCTGGTGTCCCGGATGTGGATTGGGTCGCTCCATCCGATTTTTATTGCATGGAGAATTTCTTTTATCAATTGAACATCATTGGTTTGGGATTCCGGCATTGTTTATTCTTCTTCACAGGATATTGCTATTATTAAAAATATTCCTATTAAATTTAGGATTACTAACCCGCATTAATTATGGAAAACGATCCGCTTGTTAACTTAAAGGGCATGGGCCTTGAGGAGTATTCTTATCTGAAACAGGTAGTTGACGGCATGAACCCGCGCCAGACTCAAAATTTCGTTATGTTTTATTCTGAAAGGCGAAAAGATCCTCAGGAGATTCTTTTATTTAGTCTGCTTGGTTTTCTTGGTGTTGCGGGCATTCAACGCTTTATTACAGGGCAAATGGGAATGGGTATCCTTTATTTTTTAACCTTTGGTTTGTGTTTTATAGGTACTATCGTAGATATTGTCAATCATAAATCCATTACCCTTGAGTATAATCGGAAAGCGGCTTATGAAAGTGCCCAGCTTACAAAGATTATGAACAATCAGGGTGAGAATCCGTCTTAAAGGCTATATTTTTTGGTCTGTTAAAAAAAAGTTTAAGATTATCGTGAATAATTTAAACCGGGAAAGCTTTACGCTCATTTGTCGGCATAATAATCTCCTCATTTCTCCACTCAAAACTTAAGGTTTATCTTTGTTTATGAATTTAAGAGAAATTACATCCTTTCTCGAAACGCTGGCTCCGCTTGCTTATCAGGAAGATTATGATAATTCGGGCCTGATAGTAGGTCATCCTGATAAGGAAATATCTGGTGCCCTTATTTCATTAGATTGTACAGAATCAGTTGTTGATGAAGCAATTGAGCAAGGCTTAAATCTGATTATTTCCCATCATCCCATTGTCTTTAAGGGCTTGAAAAAGTTTAATGGGAAGAACTATGTAGAACGTGTTGTGATGAAAGCTATAAAGCATGATATTGCTTTATACGCTATTCATACCAATCTTGACCATGTATCTGTTGGCGTAAACAAAAAGATTTGTGATAAACTCGGAATAAAGAATCCCAGTATTTTAAAATCCAAGGAGGATTCTCTTCGCAAACTGGTTACTTTTTGTCCGGAAGCACATGCAGAGGAAATTAGAACAGCCTTGTTTAAGGCTGGTGCTGGAAATATTGGAAATTATTCTGAATCCAGTTATAATACAACTGGCATTGGCACTTTTAAAGCAGGTGAAAGTAGCAAGCCATTTGTTGGGAACCTGGGCAAACAGCATCTTGAATCTGAGATTCGAATCGAAACCATTTATTCACCTCATTTGGAACAAAAAATTCTTGCTGCATTGTTTGAAACGCATCCTTATGAAGAGGTTGCATTTGATCTTTATCCGTTAAGTAACACTCACCACCAAGTGGGATCAGGCATGATCGGTAATTTGGAGAGTGACTTTGATGAATTGGATTTTTTAAATATTGTAAAGGAAAGGCTGGGTGCTAAAGTCATTAGACATACGGCAATAAGGTCGAAAAAGATACGGAGAGTAGCTGTTTGTGGAGGTTCCGGAAGTTTCTTGCTGCCACATGCGCTGAAGGCTGGAGCAGATATATTTATAACGGGCGACTTTAAATATCATGAGTTTTTTGATGCAGAAGGGAAATTAATTATTGCAGATGTAGGACATTTCGAGAGTGAGCAGTTTACGCAGGAATTATTGATGGAATTAATTACAGAAAAATTTAGTAACTTTGCCCTCCGTTTAACATTACAGAACACAAACCCCATAAATTACTTGATTTAATGGAACAATCAATAGAACACAAATTAAAGGCATTATTCGAGCTTCAGACTTTGCACACCCAGATCGACAAGATTCGTCAGACAAGAGGTGAACTCCCAATGGAGGTTGCCGACCTCGAAGATGAGGTTGCAGGTTTAGAAACCCGTATACAGAAAATTAAAACAGATCTTGATGAATTGGAAGATTCGATTGTAACCCGCAAGAATCTGATCAAAGAGGCATTAGCTGCCTCCAAAAAATACGAAACTCAGCTTAACGATGTTAAGAACAATCGTGAATATGATGCAATCTCCAAAGAGATTGAAATTCAAGGATTGGAGGTTCAGGTATCAGAGAAAAAGATTAAGGAATATTCATTTGAGATTCAGAACAAAACTGAAGTCTATGAGAATGCTTTGGCTAATATTACCGAACGTAAAAATGATCTTGAACTTAAAAAAGCTGAATTAGATACCATTACTGCTGAAACTGAAAAGGATGAGGCAAGTATTATGGTTAAGGCCCATGATTCTGAGAAGCATATTGATGAGCGTTTACTGATCGCCTATAACCGTTTAAGAAGCAATGCAAAGAACGGTCTTGCTGTTGTAACCATACAACGCGATTCATGTTCAGGTTGTTTTAATCAGATTCCACCACAAAGGCAATTGGATATTCGTCAGCGCAAGCGTATTATTGTTTGTGAGCATTGCGGACGTATTCTTGTAGATGAAGGCTTTGCAATGGAAGAAACTCCGGTAGCTTAAAACCATATAAAATCATAAAAGCGATCAGTAAATACTGGTCGCTTTTTTTTTGTCCTAATCAGCGCATTAAGTATATTAACAAAGATTAAACATACTGATTTTGGGATATTGAGAGATAAGATCGAATATCAATATCGAATGGGCCTTATTTATGATGAAATTTCCAGAGATGATATTGCGCTAAAATATTATCAAGCAGCAATTGATCTTGGAAAGAATGAGCGCTATTATTTTGCCTCCAATGCTACACCCAGAATAGCAGAGATATATGAGAGGAGAATGGATGTTCAGAGATCTAAATACTATTATAATATTACGATCAACATGAATGGTCGCGATTATGAGAACAGCATTGAAAATAGGGCTAAAGAGGGATTTAATGGACTCGGGGATTAGGCCAAATGCTGAAATTAATAAGCTAATTAAAAACTATAAATCATGGCGTTAATATTCATTCCGGATCCTACAGACGCGAAAACAACCCGGTCGCCTTTATTGATCTGATGCCCTTCAAGCTTATTTTTTAAAATCATATCAAGTAGTGTTGGCACCGTTGCTACTGAACTGTTCCCAAACTTTGCAATGGTCATCGGCATTACATCCAATGGTGCCTCTTTGATTCCATAAAGTTTAAACAATCTTTTCAGAATGGCCTCATCCATTTTACCATTTGCTTGATGAACCAGAACTTTTTTGACATCATTAATGCTTGTTCCTGATTTTTCCATGGTTTGTTGTATTACCAAGGGTACATTTTTCAAGGCATATTCATAGATCTTCCTGCCATCCATTTTGATAAACTGATCTTCTGATATTAGATCAGGATTGCTGGATTTGCCTGAATAAAGGAAATATGCTTCATCCGAAGTGTGTGTTTGTGTTTTATGCGCAAGAATACCTTCTTCAACATCTTCTCTCCCCTCTAGTATCGTTGCACCGGCACCATCAGCATAAATCATACTGTCACGATCATGCGGGTCGGTAACTCTGGAAAGTGTTTCTGTACCGATTATTAAAACCCGCTTCGCATCACCGGAACGGATATAATAGTCAGCCTGAATCATCCCCTGTAACCACCCGGGACAACCGAAAGGTAGATCATAAGCCACACAATCGGGATTTTTTATCCCTAGCCTGTGTTTAATCCTAGAAGCAAGCGTAGGCAAAACATCAACCCTTGTGCTGCCAAGAGCGATGTCTCCAAAATTATGTGCAACGATGATATAATCAAGGGTTTCGGGATCTGTTCCTGAACTTTCAATTGCGCTTGAAGCTGCGAAATATCCCAGATCAGAAGCCATATGTTCTTTATCCGCATAGCGGCGCTCCTCAATTTCTGTGATGGCCTGAAACTTTTGTATTACTTCAGCATTCTCCCGCAATATAGGTTCTCCGCTTTTTTCGTAAAAGCGATGTTCTGAAAACTCCTTGTTTGATATTATATTTGCAGGTACAAAACTACCTGTTCCAATGATAACAGACTTGATTTTGGTGCTCATTAAAAGAAATTATACTGAATACTGTATTGGTTTATTGTATTAAAGGTACGTATTCTTTTTAAAAGAAAATTTGCTTAAATCAAATTTAGCTTAACATTTAATTTTCCATCATGGCATTGGGCTATTAGGTTTAATACTTTTTCAGCGCGGTTGGGGTAGGCTTTATAGATCCTTCAATCGTTGATATATTTGAATATTCAGCCAATAAAAAAAATGTAACAGATTTGTAACATTAAATAGATTATGTATATTTAATGATCTATTACTACCTATGAGGAATTTAATATTGCGTTTTATTAATTAGATTAAAAACAATGCAAAATGTTCATCATGACTTTGATATCTTGGTAGAGCAGGAATTGCCACAATATTCCGATTCTGTTCAGGTTTCATTTACCAAGCCCAATGTTGCCACAAAATGCTTTCAATCGGATTTAAACCTTTATATTACTTCTGAGTGCGGTAAACCATTAAGCAAGGCTCTCATTAGTATTGACTTAGTCGGTATAACTGCTGTTAGCGATCAATTAGGGAGGGTATGTATCAAAGCTCTTTCTGTCGGTAAACATCATTTGGATATAATTTCCCCGGGATTTATTGCCAAAAGTATTCTTATTTCCATAGTTGAACCCGGATCAAAGGAAATTAGGGTTAAATTGATCAGTAATATTGGATAAAATTAATGTGGCCCAATCCTAGAATAGGGTTTACTAGATATGGTTAGCCTTCCAGCAAGAAAACATAAAGTTCTTTTGGTCCATGAGCCCCAAGTACAAGCGTTTTTTCAATATCTGCAGTCCTGCTTGGGCCAGTAATATTGCAGATCATGCTTGGTAGATTTTCATGATATTTTTCCTTCAAAAGTTTAAAACCATCTTTCAGGTCTAGTACTAGCTGAGAAGTATAGGCTATTACAATATGCACATGCGGGTAAATACTTAATCGTCTTCCGGCAGCATTTCCGTTAGAAACCATTATACTACCGTTTCGAGCTATAAGTGATTCACATGCTGTAATTCCTACATCTGCATTTAAAAAATCAGTGTCTGTGCTGTAAAATGGGAACTCGTATTTATTTAATAGTATTTGTAATTCAGTTTCCCAGCAATAGATCTTTCGCCAGTTTTTTTCCTCTGCGAGTTGTATAAGGCTTTCGAAAAGTTCAATTTCATCTACACAGAACAAAAAATTACCTGAAACTGCGGTTAATTGCTCAGCAAAAAGAGCGTCTAGATGGCCGGAATGTTCCTCATAAAGTGCCGTTTCTTCTAAACTTGGATAGGGGTTGTCGCGTTTCTCAAGAAGAGCCCTTCGGATCTTCTTAAGCATTTTTTCTTTAGAAGTTGTTTCTTTCATGAACAACGCTTTTTAAACTGGAAGAATGAAATCAAAGATTTCGTTCTTCCAGGAGGGGCATATGATTGAATTGATATTCTTAGTCTTGTGATGATCTGTTTTCGGGAAGATCCATATTGTGATCTACTACACCTTCATGATCATGATTTTCTTTTGGCTGTTCTGTCGGTGCTTCAGATTTTGTACCATTTACAAACTCATCATAAGTAGTACGGTTATCAAATGGACGTTTACCCAAAATTTCTTCAAGATCCGACTGAAACAGGATTTCTTTTTCGAGTAATTTTTCAGCCAATTTTTCCAAACCCTCACGTTTATCTGTCAGCAATTGTTTAGTGCGCTGATAAGCCGAATCAATTTGATTGCGAACTTCGATATCAATCATTTCAGAGGTCTTTTCTGAATAAGGTTTGTTGAACTGGTATTCCCCCTGAGTATCATTAAATGAAACGTTACCAACTTTGGCATTCATACCATAAATCGTGACCATAGCATAAGATAATTTGGTAATTCGTTCCAGATCGTTCTGTGCTCCTGTTGATATTTTATTAAAAACGATGTCCTCAGCAACCCGACCTCCCAAAGTCATACACATTCCGTCAAGTAATTGCTCTGTGGTGTATAAGAATTGCTCTTTTGGAAGGTATTGCGCATATCCAAGGGCTGCTACACCTCTAGGTACAATGGATACCTTAACTAATGGATCGGCATGTTCAAGGAACCATCCTGCAATAGCATGGCCTGCTTCATGATAAGCCACGATCCTTTTTTCTTCAGGAGAGATGATTTTATTCTTTTTTTCCAATCCACCTATCACTCGATCCACAGCATCCTGAAAGTCCTGCATATCTACAGCTTCTTTATTCCTGCGTGCTGCAATTAGGGCTGCTTCATTACATACGTTTGCAATTTCGGCGCCGGCAAAACCCGGAGTTTGTGCCGACAATTTTTTAGCATCCACACCTTCAGCAAGTTTTAAGGGTTTCAGGTGTACCTTAAATATTTGCTCACGACCAACCAGATCCGGCTTATCTATAGAGATCTGACGGTCAAAACGTCCCGGGCGTAATAATGCAGTATCCAAGACATCAGGCCTATTGGTTGCAGCAAGAATAATAATTCCACTATCTGTACCGAAACCATCCATCTCAACCAATAACTGATTTAATGTATTTTCACGTTCATCATTACCGCCAACTATATTGTTTTTTCCGCGGGCACGGCCGATCGCATCGATCTCATCAATAAAGATGATGCAAGGAGCCTTCTCTTTGGCCTGCTTGAACAGATCGCGTACCCTAGAGGCACCTACCCCGACAAACATTTCGACAAAGTCGGAACCAGATAGCGAGAAGAAAGGAACCTGCGCTTCGCCTGCAACAGCTTTCGCCATCAAGGTTTTACCGGTACCCGGGGCACCGATCAATAATGCTCCTTTCGGAATTTTACCTCCCAGGTTGGTGTATTTTTTCGGGTTTTTAAGAAAATCTACGATCTCCATGACTTCTTGTTTAGCCTCTTCAAGTCCGGCGACATCGTTGAAAGTAATGGTAACCTGTGATTCTTTATCGAAAAGTGTCGCTTTTGATTTCCCGATATTAAATATCTGTCCACCGGCACCCCCACCGGCACCCCCACCCATTCTCTTCATAATAAACACCCAGAAACCTACCAATAAAAGTACAGGCAGAATAAATGACATGAACCAACCTGCCCAAGGACTTTCTCTGGATTCTGAGATTATCGGTGTACGTTGATTTGGGAGAAGATCCTTTTCGGCAGCAATTACTTTTGATTCAAAACTCTCATAGGTTGCAGCTGTGAAAATATATTGCGGACCATTGGTAGTTGCATTGAAGCTGCTTTTGGTGCGCACCTCATCGTATTTCTTCTGATCTAAACGATCCTTTTTAATGAAAACATCAACATTATAAAGGTCGCCATTTTTATATGCTACCAGCTTTTCAACATCACCGGGTTTGAGCATTTCATTCTCGAACTTCTGATAATTTATTATTTTGGCATTGTTTCCGCTGAACATAAACTGAACCACAAAAAGACCCAGAATGATGACACCATAAAGCCACATTATATTGAATTTCGGTGCTTTGGGAACTATTTTTTTGCCTGGAATCTTTTTTATGGGAGATTTTTTATCTGTTCTACTATCTTTCATTTTAAACATTTATATATAGGTATTATGGTATTTAAACTCTTGAATGTTAAGCACTTTTAAATGATTTCATTTCTGCATCACCCCAAAGATCCTCAATTCCGTAAAATTCTCTTTTGTCTGTTTTAAAGATATGAACTACAACATCAACGTAGTCAAGAATTATCCAGTCAGACTGCTGTAAACCTTCTTTTCTCCATGGCTCGAGTTTTAAGGCCTTAAATACCTCATCTTCAACACTTTGAGCAATAGCTTTTACCTGTGTTGTTGACTCAGCATGACATATTACAAAATAATCGGCAACTGAACTGTGGATATTTCTCAGATCCAAGCGGACTATTTCATTTCCCTTTTTCTCCTGTATTCCAAAAACAACTAGTTCTGAGATTGAAGTGGATTCTTGTGCAGTTTTATTTTTTACCATTAAATAAATTAGTTTTGTTGAATCATATTAACGCATCTTAATTGCAAAATAATACTTTTTCAGGACTATTTATTGGTCGGAATCTAATTACTTTAAAAGAGGTAGACTCAACAAATACCTTTCTTAAGGATGCTTTGTCAAAATCTACGCCATTATTGGATGGTACTGTAATAATGGCAGACAAGCAGTTTACAGGTAGAGGGCAGGCAAGCAATTCATGGATAAGTGAAGCCGGTAAAAACCTAACTTTCAGCGTTCTTCTAAATCCGACTTTTCTTCCAATTGAAAGGCAATTTGACCTAAATATGGCCGTTAGCCTAGCCCTGAACGATTTTTTAAATAAGTACATATCCGGAAGCGCACTCATAAAATGGCCGAATGACAGCTATATCGGAAATAAAAAAATTGGAGGAATATTGATTGAAAATATTGTTAGCGGTAATACGATTAAACATGCCATAATTGGAATTGGCATTAATATAAATCAAGAGGATTTTCCTCCAAATTTGAAGAATGCAACTTCTTTGAAGCAAGCTTTACATCAGGATTACAACTTACTGCGGTTATTAGGCGAAATTTGCAACTTTATTGAAGCCAGGTATTTGCAATTGAAAGCTGGAAATACTGATAAGCTTAGAGATGAGTACCTTAGGAAATTATATTTAAAAGATGAATGGGCACTTTTCAGGTTTGACGCCGAGATCCAGAGTGGTAAAATTCGGGGTATTACAGACAAAGGACAACTTGTTTTTGAAACAGCAAGTGGCTTACGATATTTTAATAATAATGAGATAGAGTTTATAATTTAACTTAATATGAAAAAGTTTTTGGGGCTAGTTTTTCTGTTTTTGGCTGTTGCATCTCAGGCGCAGTTTCCTGATCCTAATGCGAAGATTTATGATCCGGTTAAATGGAGTTTTTCTAACGAAAAGTTAAATAATAAGGAATATAATCTAATTATTACTGCCAAAATTGAAAAAGGCTGGCATGTTTACTCCCAGTTTATTGCTGATGGTGGTCCGATTCCCACATCTTTCAAATTTAAGCCTTCTTCAGATTATAAGCTGATAGGCAAATTTTCAGAAAGTCCGAAAGCAATTTCGGCATTTGATAAGAATTTCAATATGCAAATTGCATGGCATAAAGATCAGGTAGTGTTTAAGCAGAAAGTCAGTCTGCTTGTTCCAAAAACAAATATTTCAGGCACACTCGAATTTATGGTTTGCAATGATGAGCGTTGTTTACCACCTGCTGAACTTGAGTTCGCAATATCTCTGAATGGGGATATTGAAAAGTCTGAAGATATAAACGCAGGAATTTCGGTTGCTGAGCAGGGAATTACAAATGACAGTTCTTTGTCAGTTATTTCGGGCGATACTTCATCAACAGCGGCGTCGAATACAACATCTTCAACGGTTGCGACAGCTGAGAATAAGGCAACGGGTTCTTTGTGGGCAATTTTTATTGCAGGTTTTATTGGCGGACTTGCAGCATTTTTTATGCCATGTATATATCCAATGATTCCATTGACTGTATCTTTCTTTACGAAGAAATCGGGATCCCGGGCTAAAGCAATTCAAAGTGCAATAATTTACGGTCTTTCTATTATTGTCATTTATGTAGCCCTTGGCCTGCTTATCACTTTGGTTTTTGGAGCCTCTGCCTTAAATGAAGCTGCCAGCAGTGCCACATTTAACCTTCTTTTCTTTGTAATTCTCGTCATATTTGGTATCTCTTTTCTAGGGGCGTTTGAAATCACACTTCCCTCATCTTTGGTGAATAAGATGGATGAAAAATCGAATCAGAATGGATTTATAGGTCTCTTCTTTATGGCCTTTACGCTTGCCTTGGTTTCTTTTTCATGTACCGGCCCGATCATTGGAACTTTACTAGTTGATGCGGTTTCTAAAGGTTCTTACTTAGGTCCGGCAATTGGAATGCTTGGATTTTCATCTGCTTTAGCTATTCCCTTTACACTTTTTGCAATATTTCCATCCTGGCTCAAAGAAATGCCAAAATCTGGCGGATGGCTAAATACAGTTAAGGTTTCACTGGGTTTTCTGGAGATAGCACTCGCATTTAAATTCTTATCGAATGTTGATTTAGCATATCACTGGGGGATATTGAATCGGGATATTTTTCTGATAATCTGGATTGTTGTTTTTGGATTATGGGCATTGTATCTTCTTGGAAAGATCCGTTTGTCGCATGATAATGAAATTAATTTCCTTTCTCTGCCGAGACTCTTTTTCTCCATGCTTATTCTTGGGTTTACATTATACATGGTTCCCGGCTTATGGGGTGCCCCTCTAAAAGCGATTAGTGCATGGCTTCCGCCACAAGTGACTCAGGAATTTGATCTTTACTCAAATAAAAGTACCGGCCCGGTAGTAGTTGGAAAGGGAGTAAAAAAATATGCCGGACTGTTTCATGCGCCTCATGGTCTGGATGCATTTTATGATTATGAAGAGGGACTTTCTTATGCGAAAAGCATGAATAAACCTATTCTAATAGATTTTACAGGATGGAGCTGCACTAACTGTCGTAAAATGGAGGCGAGTGTATGGCCCGACAAAGATGTGCTTCAAAGACTCAGGGAAGATTATGTTATAATTTCGCTTTATGTAGATGATAAAACCGAACTTGCTCCAAAAGAAAAATATGTTTCAAGCTTCAGTGGTAAAAAAATAAATACTATCGGACAAAAGTGGAGTGATTTTCAGGCTTCAAAATTTGGCACCAATTCTCAGCCTTATTATGTAATAGCTGATCATGATGGGAAGGTCTTGGTTCCGCCTCAGGCGTATAATCTAGATATTAGTAATTACGTTAAATTTTTAGACAGTGGTAAAATCTCCTTTGGGAATAAATAGCGGAAATGAATAAGGCAAAAATAAAAAATATCGGAGTTTTTACATCTGGAGGTGATTCACCGGGGATGAATGCCGCAATTCGTGCGGTAGTGCGTAGCGGTTTATATTATAACCTTAATGTAACTGGTATTTATCGGGGTTATGACGGGATGATTAGCGGCGAATTTCATCCAATGGAGCGTAAATCGGTAGCGAATATTATTCAACGAGGTGGCACAATTTTAAAAACTGCCAGAAGTGAAGAGTTCCGTACGGCAGAGGGAAGAAAAAAGGCTTATGAGCAATTAAAGAAGCACAATATTGATGGTTTGGTAGCTATTGGGGGCGACGGTACCTTTACCGGTGCCAATATATTTTACGATGAATATAAGGTTCCGGTAATCGGGCTTCCCGGAACAATAGATAATGACCTTGTCGGAACTGATTTTACAATTGGATATGATACGGCAATCAATACTGTTATCGAAGCTGTTGATAAAATTCGTGATACTGCAGAATCGCATGATCGTTTGTTCATTGTTGAAGTTATGGGCCGCGACTCCGGTCTGATTGCACTAAGAAGTGGTATTGGATCGGGTGCAGAAGCTATTCTGATTCCTGAGACAATAACGGATATCAGAGCGTTACTTAACCGATTGGAAATAGGCCGGAAAGATAAATCTTCCAAAATTATCATTGTTGCAGAAGGTGATGATGCCGGTGGTGCTTTTGAAATCGCTAAAGTCGTAAAGGATAAGTTTCCGGGTATAGATACCAGAGTCTCTATACTTGGTCATATTCAGCGAGGCGGCCCGCCATCTTGTATGGACAGAGTTTTGGCAAGTAGATTGGGTGTGGCAGCTGTTGAATCACTGATTGAAGGTAGAAACAGGGAAATGATCGGGATTGTAAACGGTCAAATACATTTCACACATTTCGATCATGCTATAAAACATAACTCGGAAGTAAATCCTGAACTTTTAAAAATTGTTGAGATCTTATCCCTATAAAATTAAATCGTGTGATATGAAAAATTCAAGTTTATTCTTCGGTGCATTGATTGCCTTGCTGGCTGCATGTAGCGAACCGGTAAAAAAAAGTAATAGCGAAACGGAATTAGCACCCCCCATTTCCGTAAAACTTGAAAAAATAGCCGAAGGCTTACATTCTCCGGTTGCCTCAGCTTTTAGTCCCGATGGTTTAATGTTGGTATGCGAGCAAACTGGAAAGATCAGAGTTTTGGAGAACAATAAACTGAAAGATAAACCTTTTCTGAATTTGGAGAACAAGCTTGTTAAAATAAGTGGCGCCTATGATGAAAGAGGTTTGCTTGGAATCGCTCTGCACCCGGATTATGCGAGTAATAAAAAACTCTATGTGTATTACAGTGCCCCTTCCACTGAAAAAGGTGGTGATCATCAGTCGGTAATTTCTGAATACAAAGTTTCAATGGATCCAATGCTTGCTGATGCAGCGAGTGAGAAAATATTATTAACCATTCAGCAGCCTGAAAGTAATCATAATGGCGGTGATCTGAAGTTTGGTCCCGATGGCTATTTATATATTGGAACCGGAGATGGTGGTGGAGCAGGTGACAGGCATGGGGAATCTGGAAACGGACAAAATATGAACACTCTTTTGGGCAAAATTCTAAGAATTGATGTGAATACCGAAAAAAGTTATAGTGTTCCAAATGACAATCCATTTGTGGGCAAAGAGGCAAAGCCGGAGATCTGGGCCTATGGTCTACGCAATCCATGGCGGTTTTCATTTGACAAAAATTCTGGGCAACTTTTTGCCGCGGATGTAGGCCAGAATAAATTTGAGGAGGTTAATATTATTGAAAAGGGCGGAAACTATGGCTGGAGGATCATGGAAGCAAAGCACTGTTTTAATCCTGAAGAGAACTGCAAACAGGAAGGACTGATTTTACCAATATCAGAATATGAGCATGAAGATGGAATTAGCATAACCGGTGGATTTGTATATCGTGGTAAAGAAATGGCTAGCTTATCTGAAAAATATATTTTTGCCGACTGGACAGGGCCGATGTTTTATCTTTCAAAAAAGGGCGAATCCTGGATTCTCGGATCTATTAGTCTGGCATCAAAACCTACCGGAGATTTGAAAATACTCAGTTTTGCACAGGATAATAATGCAGAGCTTTATGTACTTACAAACCAAGAAGTTGGTCCGAAGGACACAAAAGGAGCAATTTATAAACTGAAAAATCCCTGATGGAAAAAATAAAGAGCCATTTTATTGAAGCAAGGGAAGTACTCGAAAACTTTATTTCAGACCCTCAGAATTTTCTTCATATCGAACAGGCGGGGGAAATTATCGTGGATGCAATAAAAAGTGGCGGTAAGGTAATTTCATGTGGAAACGGGGGATCAATGACTGATGCCATGCATTTTGCTGAGGAACTTTCGGGAAGGTTCCGGAACGATCGGCCAGCCTATCCTGCTATTGCAATTTCTGACCCCGGTCATCTAACTTGTGTAGCCAATGATTATGGTTTTGCCTTTGTTTTTTCGAGGATGGTAGAAGCCATCGGTTCTAAGGGTGATGTACTCTTCGCGATAAGTACAAGCGGTAATTCTGAAAATGTTTTGAAGGCTATCGAAGCCGCCAGAAAAAAGGGAATGAAAATTATTGGTTTAACCGGAAAGGAAGGTGGTAAAATGGCAGGATTATGCGATGTTGAAATCCGTGCACCCCATTCAGAATATGCTGATAGGGCGCAGGAAATACACATTAAGGTAATTCATTCTTTAATTGATTATGTAGAGCGAACCCTGTCTTCAATAATAACCGCTGTACCCGAAGAGCTTACCATCAGCATACTTCCATTACTGCCAAGAGTTTCATAATCAAGATCAACCGCTAAAATTGCGTTAGCACCTAAACGGGCTGCCTGCTCCTGCATTTCACGTAATGCGATATCCTTGGCTTCACGTAAGCCCTCTTCATAAGAGCCTGATCGGCCACCAACTATATCCCTAATTCCTGCAAAGAAATCCTTTACAATGTTTGCACCTATAATTGCTTCGCCCGTAACAATACCGATGTATTTTACAACGCGTTTTCCTTCGAGTTCATTTGTTGTTACTACTATCATGTTAAGTTTTAAGATTAGATTGTTTGTGAAACAAAAAGTTACAGGGTAAGGTCTGAAATAGATTTGATATTCAAAATGAGAAGATTTTATATATTAAGTTAGAGAAGAGCCGGTAGGATTCACACGGTGTAAATAAGATCTTTCAAATGATAAATATATTTATTGAATATTTATTTGGAAATCAATATCTGTGCTGTTCGGGACCTTCAGTCGGGCTCTTCGCTATAGCTTTTGCCATTGGAATTTGGAATGTAAAACAAATTTGATATAAGGCAAAAGGCTATCGCTTCTATCCCGTTTAGATTGCTGGGATGCTGCTACTATTAATGTTTATTGGGATTCTCCTATCTGCAGACCATTTTCTTTTACACTATGCCGCTGTCACTTACAAAGCACTTCTGTCCTACGTAAAATAAACGTGGGCGTAGCGAGTAGCTTTGGCCAGATAGGAACTTGATTTAACCAGGTAATTAGTTGGCCAAACTACCGCGAAGCACGCGGCAGCAGCAGCCGAAAAGCAAAATGCCCTGCTTTTCAAATTATTGTAATGACTTTAAGACAAAACAATTGCCTCTTTCCTTACAACAGTTTCTCTGCAACTTCTTTCCAGTTATTCACCCGTTCATATTCGGTTAACAGCATATTATGCGGGGACGAGAACAATAGCGGTCTGCCTTCAAAATCTTTGAAATTCTTGATGCGGTCGTCGATCAAAATGTCGACATTAACAATTTTATAACCACAGAAAATAATATTTTGCCAACCGATGAAAGGAAAATGTTCTGCCAGCCATTCATATTTATCCTGTAGTGAATTTGGGAATTCCATGGCCGCTGAAACGATGAAGATCTCGTATTTTTCTTGAAGCTTTTTAAGCACTTCTATACTATCGGGCAGCACGGCAAGATCACGAAAAAAGCCCTTTTCATTGATGTATTCGTACAATTTCATTTTGGCATGATCGGGAACATGGTGATAAACTTCGTTGCCAGGTAGTATTTGAAGATCGAGAGGGACACCGTAATCACGGTTGTAAAGACTTATAAATTTGGATAGCGGGTCGGCAATAACTTCGTCCATATCAACTGCAATTCGGGGTTTTCTTTCAGACATGCTTCAAAAATAGGGATTTACATTTTTTAAATGTTAATTTTTTAATATCTTTGCAACCCCGCAGAATAGACTCCGGGAATATGTTGAATACATAAATATTGAAAAATGGCAACTAAAATCAGATTGCAAAGATTCGGTAAAAAGGGAAAACCTTTTTATCACGTTGTGGTAGCAGACGCTCGTGCTCCAAGAGATGGTAAATTCATCGAAAGATTAGGTTCCTATAATCCAAACACAAACCCTGCTACTATCGAAATCAATTTCGATAAGGCATTGGATTGGGTAAACAAAGGAGCTCAGCCTACAGATACTTGTCGTGCAATTCTTTCTTACAAAGGAGTGATGTACAAGAAGCATCTTGAAGGCGGTGTTAAAAAAGGCGCATTAACTGTTGAACAGGCAGATGCAAAGTTTGCTGAGTGGTTGCAAGGCAAAGAAGGTAAGATCGAAGGTAAGAAAGATAGCCTGACTAAATCGAAAGAAGAAGTTAAGAAAGCAGCATTAACAGCTGAGGCTAAGAAGAAAGAAGAAATTGCCGCTGCAATTGTCGCAAAAAATACACCTGCACCTGAAGTAGTTGAAGAAGAAGAAGTTTCTGAAGAAACTGCAGAAGCTCCGGAAGTTGAAGTAGCAGCGGAAGAAGTTGCAGAAGCACCTGTTGCAGAAGAAGTTGCAGAAGCACCTGTTGCAGAAGAAGCTGCAGAAGCACCTGTTGCAGAAGCAGTTGAAGAGGCACCAGTTGCAGAAGCACCTGTTGCAGAAGCACCTGTTGCAGAAGCACCTGTTGCAGAAGTAGTTGAAGAGGCACCAGTTGCTGAAGAAACTCCTGCTACAGAAGAAGTTGCTGAAACTCCTGCTCCTGAAGCAGCAGAAGAAGCTCCAGAATCTGAAGAAAAAGCTTAATCAGCTTTTTTAGGCTTTAAATTTTAATTTAACGTCATTGCAAATATTTAAGCGGCATGAACTCATTTTTGAGCTAGCCGAAGACATATT
>Ga0105051_10002245_pt1 | contig 25119 bp, 7 predicted proteins | sample FRY02_FD_78383 | JGI IMG/M metagenome (GOLD analysis project Ga0105051, IMG submission 78383) | Freshwater microbial communities from Lake Fryxell liftoff mats and glacier meltwater in Antarctica - FRY-02 (megahit assembly) | ecosystem: Environmental > Aquatic > Freshwater > Ice > Glacier... | reverse complement strand
TCGGGCCGTCGTCGTCGTGTTCTGCCGCCAGCACCTCCATCTTGGTGATAGCCGGCAGCGTCTGTGGGTCCGTGGGGGTCGGCGGCGCCCCGCTCGGCCCCTTGTCGCGCGCCGGCGTCGGCGGAAGCGGGGAGGGGAAGGGGGAGAGCTCGGCGAGCTCCTGCGCGTAGGGCGCGACGTGACCGGCCGGCCCCGACGGGCGGTCGCAGGCCGTCGCGAAGGTCGCGGTGGTGAGCGTGAGGAGGAGGATCTGAAAAGGCAATCGCATGAGGGCTCCGAATGATGCGTGAGGATCGTTGTCCACGGCGTCACCGCCGCGAGGTCAGTCGGACTTAACAGCAAGGTCCGTGCCAAACGCTGAATGGCCCAGAACCGGGGAGAAGCGCCGGCTCATCGCTGAGGGTGTGTGTGCCACGCCACAGCGTGTGTGTCATGCGAGACACGCGCGGACCGATGACGCGTGTGCTGCGCGCGGTCCTCGGGTGCCAACGTCACGATGATGTTGACGACGCGGCGGCAAAAGGGCTAGCAGGCTTCATTCGGGTCGCGTCCGCCTAGGGGGCGAATCCGACCCATGGCGCAGCGCCAGCCGAAGACCGGCCGCGAGCGCCCACCCAAGACATTCTCGAGAGGAGAGCGGCCGCTATGTTGAACTGCAAGGATTTCCACGACGCCCTTAGCGCCCACGGATTCGATTTCTACGCCGGCGTGCCGGACTCTCTTCTCAAAGACCTCTGCGCGTACGTCACCGACCACACCCCGGCCGAGAAGCACATCATCACGGCGAACGAAGGCAGCTCCGTGGCCTTCGCGGCCGGACATTACCTCGCGACGGGCCGCCCCGGCATCGTCTACCTGCAGAACTCCGGTCTCGGGAACACCGTCAACCCACTGACTTCCTTGGCAGACCAGGGCGCCTACGGCATCCCGATGCTGCTGATCGTCGGCTGGCGCGGCGAGCCGGGGCTGAAAGACGAGCCGCAGCACGTCAAGATGGGCAGCGTCTCGCGCGAGCTCCTTGATGCCATCGGCGTCGAGTGGGCCGAGCTCCCCAAAGACATCGACGAGGCCCGCGCCGCCATCGCCGCGGCCTCGGCCAAGTTCGCCGAGCGCCCCGCGCCCTTCGCCTTCTTAGTCCGCAAAGAGACCTTCGAGAAGTACAAGCTGCAGAACACCATCAAGTCGCCCTATCTGATGACCCGCGAGGACTCGATTGGCGCGCTGGTCGAGCTGATGAGGCCGGGGATGCCCGTCGTCGGCACCACCGGGATGCCGTCGCGCGAGCTCTACGAGCACCGCGAGAAGCGCGGCGAGCCGCACGAGACCGACTTTCTGACGGTCGGCTCCATGGGCCACAGCAGCCAGATCGCTCTCGGGATCGCCATCAACAAGCCCAATAAGACCGTCTACTGCCTCGACGGCGACGGCGCGGTCTTGATGCATATGGGTGGTCTTGCAAGCATTGGCACTAGCAACGCCAAGAACTACAAGCACATCTGCCTCAATAACGGCGCGCACGACTCGGTCGGCGGCCAGCCCACGGTGGCCTTCGAGGTCGACCTCGCCGCCGTCGCCAAGGCCTGCGGCTACCGTCAGACCTTCGTCGTCACCAGCCTCGACGAGCTGCGCGCGACCTTCCCGGCCTTCGACGCCGCCGAAGGCCCCGTCTTCCTTGAGGTCCGCGTGGCGGTCGGTCATCGCACGGATCTTGGGCGCCCGAAGATGAGCCCCTCCGAGTTGAAGGTCGCCTTCATGGAAAACCTCGCGTCCTGATTTCGATGCGCCGTGGCTCCGGGCTTTACCGCCCGGCCGCGGTCGCCTATGAGTAAGTTGTTTCGCTCGGGGCGCGTGGCTTGTGCCGCGCTGAGATGGACCCGTTGAACCTGATCCGGCTCGTACCGGCGTAGGGAAGCGACCTTCAATGCGGTGCTTTTTCTACGCGTATATCCGGGTCCTTTTTGATAAAGGCCAATGTGATGACGCAATCAAATCAAGAACTTCCGCTCTTCGGCGCGTTCAACCCCTCCTCGACCAAGGCGGGCACGACGCCCGGTTCTTTTGCGTCAGCGCCCGATATTGGTGGACCCAAGGCCTTTAGCTCGCCGGACACCCCCGGTATGCCTGCCCCCAGCGCCAAGACGGCGTGGGACTTCATGCCGACGGACTGGGTCCAGCGCGATGGCCGCTGGCATGCGCCCGAGGGCTTTGAGCCCGTGACGCAGCTTGAGTCGGCGCGCCTTGGGATCATCACCCCCGAGATGACACGCGTAGCCCAGCGCGAGGCCCACCTCACGGCCGAGCAGGTCCGCGACGAGGTCGCCTCGGGGCGCCTCATCATCCCCGCCAACCGCGTCCATCTTGGCTACGGTCTTGATCCGATGGCCATCGGCCGCGCGTCCAAGACGAAGATCAACGCCAACCTCGGCGCGTCGCCGATCAGCTCAAGCCTCGACGAAGAGGTCGACAAGATGCGCTGGTCCGCGCGCTGGGGCGCCGACACGGTGATGGATCTGTCGACAGGCGGCGATCTCGACGCCTGCCGCCAGGCGATCATCAAGGCGTCTGAGGTCCCGATCGGCACCGTGCCGATCTACTCGATGATCATCGGACGCCGCATCGAGGACCTCTCGATCGAAGACATCTTGAAGATGGTGCTCCATCAGGCCAAGCAAGGCGTTGATTACTTTACGATTCACGCCGGCGTCTTGCGCGCGCACCTGCCCCTCGTTCGCGACCGGCTCATCGGTATCGTGTCGCGCGGTGGGTCTCTCTTGGCAAAGTGGATGCTGCACCACGGGCAAGAGAACCCGATGTACACGTTCTTCGAGGACATCTGCGCGATCATGCGCCGCTACGACGTGTCCTTCTCGCTGGGCGATGGCCTGCGCCCCGGTGGTCTCGCCGACGCGACCGACGCCGCCCAGCTGGCCGAGCTAGACACCCTCGGCGAGCTGACTGAGCGCGCCTGGCGTATGGGCGTGCAGGTTATGGTCGAGGGCCCGGGCCATGTGCCCTTCGATCAGATTGAGTACAACATGAAGCTGCAGCGCCAACGCTGCCATGGCGCGCCCTTTTATGTGCTTGGGCCGCTCGTGACGGACATCTTCCCGGGCTACGACCACATCACCAGCTGCATCGGCGCGACCGCCGCCGCTTGGCATGGCGCCAGCATGCTCTGCTATGTGACCCCCAAAGAGCACGTCGGCCTCCCGAAAAAGGATGACGTCAAACAAGGTTGCATCGCCTACAAGATCGCCGCCCACGCGGCCGACATCGCGCTCGGGATCCCCGGGACTCGCGACCGCGACGACGAGCTGACCCGGGCGCGCGCCGCGCTGAACTGGGAGAAGCACTTCGAGCTGGCCTTTGACGGCGAGTACGCGCGGGCCCTTCACGACGAGGACCTCGACGTCGACACGGACTTCTGCGCGATGTGCGGTCATGACTGGTGCTCGGTGCGTATCTCGAAAGAGATCCAAGAGTTCATGAGCGGCAAGGACCCTGAGATGCAGCGCGCGAAGGTGCTCAAGTCAGCGCCGCTCAACGACGACCAGCGCGCGATGCTTGAAAAGCGGGGCGTGTTGTCGGCCGACGAGATCCATCGTTTGGCGCACAAGGCGAAAAAAGCCGTCGGCGCCGACGAGGCTAAGGCCGCCTGTCACTCGGACGTCGCGCCGGCTGACGAGGCCCGTGATCTGCACGACAAGGTCCTCGATACCCTCGTCGCGGCGGATAAGACGGCCACGCTGGCGGCTATCGACGCTGGGGCGTTCTAAGAGTCATGATGCGCGTCGCCGAGCTTCACATCTATCCGTTGAAGTCGGCGCGCGGCATCGCGCTTCAGGCGTCCCACGCCGGTCCCGAGGGGCTGGCGTGGGATCGTCGCTGGATGCTTGTCGATAGGGCAGGGCGCTTTGTGACTCAGCGGGGCTACCCCTCGCTGTCGCAGGTTTCGGTTGAGTTGCAGGTTGTGGACGAGAGTAGCGCAACGCTGGTAGTTGCTGTACCAATCAAGCGCGGCGTCATCGCGAGTCAGCCAGGAGAGCGGGTTGTCCAAGTCCCAGCTCGGGGTGGCACGCGGGTTTCGGTCGAAATTTGGGGCGAGCATGTCGCCGCAGACGCCGTCTCGGCCGACGCCGATAAGTTGATCTCCGAGTATCTTGACGAAGAGGTCCGCATCGTCGCTTTCCCGTGCGATGTCACGCGCCCCTGTGATCCGACCTACGCGGCGCCCGCGGACCGTGTCGCGTTTGCTGATGGTTTTCCGTATCTTGTGACGACGACAGCCTCGCGTGAGGCAGTCAGCGACGAGGTCGGCGTCGACCTACCCATGCTTCGTTTCCGGCCCAACATCGTCATCGACGGCGCCGAAGCTTGGGACGAGGACGAATGGGCCGAGCTGACCATCGGCGGACGCCGGGTGCGCATCGTCAAGCCTTGCGGGCGCTGCGCGATGGTCAACGTCGACCCCGCGCGCGGCACGACCGGCCGCGAGCCCCTGCGTATCCTCAACCAATCGCGGCGCTTTGGTAACAAGGTCATCTTTGGCCAGAACGCGGTCTTCGACGACTTCGGCACGGTCACCGTCGGGGACCCGGTGGTAGTCGCGACTCGCGTCACGAGCCCGGCGAATAAGGGTTAGCGGTGGCGGCGCCTACCGCGCGGATTCGACTATGGGAAATCGGGTCGGCATCTGATAGGACCCACGAACGCATGTCGCGGCTGGACCATGAGGGCCTAGTCGCTGGACCCGAGGGAGAGGCGACAACTTGAATCGGCCGGCGCTGAAACCTTTCGTCGAGGCCATTGAGCAGGGGCTCGTGGTCTCCGATGGCGCGGTGGGCACGCAGCTCTACGAGCGCGGGGTGTTCATCAACTCCGCCCTTGAAGAGGTCGTGCTGTCAAAGCCGAGTCTTCTCAAACAGATACACGTCGACTACATCGAGGCCGGCGCGCAGATCATCCAGACGCACACCTTCGCAGCCAATCGCCTGAAGTTGGCGCGCTACGACCTCGCTGAAAAGCATGACCTCATTAACCAGCGGGCCGCCGAGATCGCGCTGGAGGCCGCCGACGGCAGAGTCTGGGTCGCAGGCAGCATCGGACCCACAGCGGCGCTGACGAACGCCGTCGACGAAGACGAGGTCGCCCTTGTCCGCGGAGCCTTCCGCGACCAAGCGCGCGTCCTGGCGGGCGCTGGCGTCCACGTCATCGTGCTCGAGACCTTTCGCATGGTCTCCGAGATTAAGATCGCCATCGAGGCCGTCCGCGAGGTCTGCGAGCTGCCGATTATCGCCCAGTGCGCCTTCGACGCCGACGAGAAGACGGCCGACGGCGTGGACCCGGCGCGCGTGGCCGAGCTCTTGAAGCGCTGGGGCGCGACGGTCGCCGGTGCGAACTGCGTCGAGGGGCCCGAGGGCGTCTTCCGCGTCGTCGCGAAGATGCTCGGCCATGGGATCCCAATCTCGGCCCAGGCCAACTCGGGGCACCCCCGCCTGCAAGACGGTCGCCTCATCTACATGTCAACCCCTGAATATTTCGGGGTTTATGCCCGCCGCTTCTTTAAAGCCGGCGTCTCCCTCGTGGGCGGATGTTGCGGCACCGGCCCAGACCATATTCGCCGTGTCGCCAACGCCGCGCGGATGCTGGGCGGCAACGAGATCGAGGTCGTGGAGAGCCCCCACGAGATCGCCTCACCTGGGCAGATGCCCCTCGGCGGCCTTGAGGCGGTGCCTTTCGCCGCGCGGACGGGGCTCTCCGCCAAGATAGCGCGCATCTACGAAGAGCGCGTCAAGCCCGGGCTGTCCGTGCCGCTAGGCCCCCACAACTTCTTTGTATCGGTTGAGGTCAACCCACCTCCGGGGCTCGACCCAGCGTCGGCCATTGAAGCGGCGGCGATGCTGAAAGCCGGTGGTATCGACGTCATCAACATCGCTGATGGCCCGCGCGCCAGCGTCCGCATGTCGAATCAGGCCCTGGCCCAGCTCGTCATGCGCGACCTCGGCATGGAGAGCATCCTCCACGTCTGCGCCCGCGACCGAAACCTCATTGGACTTCAAAGCGATCTCTTGGCCGCTCATGTCCTTGGTGTTCATAACTTAGTCATCATCACCGGCGACCCGCCCAAGCTCGGTGACTACCCGAACGCCACGGCGGTCTTCGATGTTGATTCGATTGGGCTCTTAAAGGTCGTCCGCGGCTTCAATCAGGGCATCGACCCGGCCAACAAGCCCTTTGGTGCACAAACGAAGTTTGTTCTGGCCTGCGGTGTCGAACCGGCCGCCCTCGACTACGACCGCGAGCTGCGCCGCCTCGAAGAGAAGAAGGCCGCCGGCGCCGAGTTCATCATGACCCAGCCCGTCTATGATCCGGCGATCCTCGAGCGTTTCCTAAACGATATCAGTCACCTGGATATGCCCGTCCTCATCGGCCTTCTGCCCCTGGCCAGCTCGCGCAACGCCGAGTTTCTGCACGCCGAGGTCCCCGGGATGTCTATCCCCGAGGCCATCCGCGAGCGCATGCGCAAGGCCAAAAAAGGCCAAGCCTCCCGCGACGAGGGCATCCGCATCGCCCAGGAGGCCCTCTTGCAGGTCCAAGACCGGGTGGTCGGCGCCTATATCATGCCTCCCCTGGGGCGTTACGCCTCGGCTCTCGATGTGCTGACGGTCGTCGGCTACGGGGACGTGCCCGAGGGCTGAGCCTGCGGTCGTGGCCGAACGCTATCGAGATGCGTCGAGGTCGGCTTCTGTCTCGCGGTTCACCGGTCGACTATTCGTCTAGGCTTTTGGGTCGGCACGGCGCCCAGTGGGCACGTCTGAAGTCAGATGTGTCCACCGAGCGCTGTGAGGTCGGGGTCGCGTCTACACGGCCCGTCGGCGTCGACGCAGGCCAACCACCGCCACTAACCCAAGCATGAGGCCTAGGAGGGTGCTCGGGGCGCCTCCAGAGGCGCAGCCGCTGCCTTGGGCGATGGTCCCGTCGTTGACTGGGTCGCAGGCGTTGCCGAGGCCGTCCTCGTCGAAGTCGAGCTGGTCGGTGTTGGCGTCGGCCGGGCAGTTGTCGTCGACGTCGAGGATGGTGTCGTCGTCGGCGTCGCGACACGCATCACCGGCGCCGTCAGCGCTCGCGGCTTGGTCGGCGTTGGCGACCGTCGGGCAGTTGTCGCAGGCGTCACCGAGGCCGTCGTCGTCGCTGTCGAGTTGGTCCGTATTCGCATCCGCCGGGCAGTTGTCTCGGACGTCGACGATACCATCAAGGTCGCTGTCGACGGCGAGGTCGAGCTGGCAACTCTCGATGGTGGTGTTGCCTGAGGGGTCCGTGGCCCGCGCCACGAAACGCACGATAAGGTTCTGGTCCGATGGGGCGCCGTTGATCGTCAGGACGTCGCCGTCGGCGGTCACCGGGCACAGCGACGGGTCGACTTGATTCTCGGCGCCAGCGTCGTCCGTGGCGAAGCAGGCGACGTCTTCGATGCTGGCCTGGCTCGTGCACGCGTCCTCCGAGCGGACGTGGATGAAGAGGGCATCACCCTCACCAGCCTCAACAGCGTCGAGGCCGCATGCGACCGTCGGCGCCGTCTCGTCGACGATCGTCAGGACGGTCGTGCAGTCGTCGGTATTTCCCGCGTCGTCGGTCGCGGTGAAGACCACGTCCTGCGCGCCAACCTCGAAGAAGTTCTCTTCTTCCAGAATTGTCACATCGACGGCACAATTGTCACTCGCCGTGGCGCTGAGGCTGCCGCTCCAGCCGCAGACGTCCGGCGCGGCCACGTAGCGGGCGTTCTCGTCACAGACGATGGTCATCGGCTCGTGGTCCTCGACCGTCACGTTCATCTGGCAAGTCGAGGCGTTGCTGGCCGCGTCGAGGGCCGTGAAGGTCACTGGTGTCAGGCCTGGCGCGAAGTAGATGGGCGCGTCGCTATAAACGCGCAGGTCGGACCCGTAGCAGGTATCGACCGCGGTGGCGGAGGCGAGCGCGACGGTCGCGGCGCAGGCCCCCGCGTCGGTGGGCGCCGTGATGTCCTCGGGGCAGGTCACGACCGGCGCGACTGAGTCCAGCACGGAGATTTCAGCGATACACGTCGAGAGGTTGGCGTTCCCGTCCACGGCCGACACGACCACCGGGGACACGCCGAGGGGATAGAAGCCATCGACCGCGCCCTCGATGGTGATCTCCGCGCCGCAGGGGTCGGCGGCGGTCACGTCGAAGAGGTTCGCGTCGTAAGTGGCACCGCCATCGATACATTCGAGGGGCAGGGCCGCGGGACAGCTGAGCTGAGGTGCGGTCACGTCCAAGGGGCAGCTGCTGAGCGTCACCACCCAGGTCGCGACGGCCGGGCTCGGGTCGCAGCGGCGCTCGGGGCGAACCTCCGTGCCCACGCTCTTGCAGCTTCGGACCCGCAGCTGGTGCGCCCCGAGCGCAAGCGCGTCAAGCTCGACCGCGCCGCCATCGCAGGGCCACCAGTCCGTGTCGCCGCCGCTATCGAGGTTGCACTCAAACTCGGACACGGCCGCGTCGTTGGGATCATAATACGTCAGCGCGACCACCGTTTCGGGGCCCACTTGGCGGGGCGGGACGTCGATGAAGGCCGTGTCGGGGTAGCTCGAATCGAGGACCCAGACCCAGTTCGTCGCGTCGCCGATACCACAGAACTGGCCGAGTCCGCGGACGTGAAGGGCATAGCGCCCGTCCGCTAAGTCGCGCTCGGAGTGGGGAGAGGCGCAGGCAGTAAACGCGTCCTCGGCGGGCGTCTCGCCAAAGGGCGCGAGTGCGCATTCAAAGCGCGTCCCGGCGTCATCCGCGGAGAACGCGAAGGTCGCCGTCGGGCTCTGGCTTGGGTCATCGGGTCCTGTCTCGATAAGGGCCACAGGCGCGGAGAGGTCCACCGCGAAGGACACCTGAGCAGGTGTGGGATCCGCGTTGCCGCTGCTGTCGACCGCGCGCACTTCGAAGGTGTGAGGTCCCTCTGCGAGCTCGGTCAGCGTCGTCGCCGGCCCGGCGCAAGGCCACCACGCGCTCTCGTCGAGGCGACACTCGAAGCTCTCGGCGGCGCTCTCTCCCTCAGAGGCGAACGCGATGGTCGCGTCGGTCCCGCAGATCGTGGCGTCCGGCCAGTCTGTGACCGTGGTCGCCGGGAAGGTCGTGTCGATAAGCCACGTGTAGGTCGCCGGGCTCGCGTCCGAGACGCCCGCAGCACTGATGACATAGACATGCATGGTATAGAATCCATCTGCTAAGTCGCTGAACTCGAAGACGTTCGTACATGGCTCGAAGTTGCCTGGCCCCGTTGGATTTGCGGCGGTATCGCCCGCGGTGAGGACACAATAGTATCCCTCGATGTCAGAGATGTTGCTGTCGAAAGCGAATCGACCATTTGGCAATTGAGACGGGTTCTCGGGCGCGACCACGATGTAGGTGTCCGGTGCGGTCGTATCGACCGACCACACACAGAAGGCGGGCGTCGTGTCCAGACGGCCCTGCAGGCCGAGCGCACGGACTAGGAACGTGTGCGAGCCATCGCTGAGGCCAGATACCTGTCGCGTGCCGCCGTCACAAGAGGTCCAGGCGCCGCCGTCGAGCTTGCATTCGAAGGTATCCAAGGCCGAGATGGTCTCTTGGAACTGAAACTGAAATTCGATGCGCGACGTCGGTGAATCGGGGCAGGCGATAATCTCCGTCTCGACCTCGAGACAGACGCTGCCGCCGAGACCGTCTTCGTCGATCGCGCCATCACAGTCATTGTCGAGGCCATCGCAGAGCTCGACCGCGATGGGTCCGGGCGAGGCCGAGCAGCCGGCCATGCCGTTGGGTAGACAAATCTTGGTGCCCTCACGGACGCACGTCCCGACCCCAACGACGCAGCTCTCGCCCAGCGAGAAGGTCAGGTCGTCGCTGAGGCCGTCGCAATTGCCATCCGCGCCCTCAGCATCGCACAGCTCAGGCTGTGGGTGTCCTGCGACCGCTGAGCAGGTTGTGGTCACGGCGTCCACGGCACAAACCGTAGTGCCGAAGGACTCGCAACCGCCGACCCCGACCGCGCACTCGTCGCCGAGCGCGTAATCCTCGTCGGTCGCGTCATCGCAGTCGTCGTCGAGATTATTGCACAGCTCTTCCGCGCTGCCTGCCATCGGGTCGCAGGTGTCCTCGAGGTCGGCACCCGGACGGCACTCCAATGTCCCCGTGTTGCCGGCGCAGGCGCCCACACCGCAGACAGTCGTCGTGGCGACGTAGCCCTCGTCAGTCTCGCCGTTGCAGTTGTCGTCTAGACCATTGCACGTCAAATCAGTTGTCTGGTAGCCCTCGCCGAATTCGGTCGGTCCACACGGAAGCCACTCGCCGCCGACACAGAGGTTGCTCGCATGAATAGAACCCTCGCAGACCCCGCGCTGCTCGTCGCACGGCGTCAGGACCAGCTCTGGGTCGGCGCCGTCGATCTGGCCGTCACAGTCGTTATCCACGCCATCGCAGGTCTCGACGGCCGCGCCGCCCTCGCCAGCCTCGCAGCTGTCGTCGATCTGCCCGTCGACGCAGCGGGTCAGCACGGTGACGACGCACGCCCCAACGCCGCAGTTGATCTCATTGCCGACGAACCCTTCATCGACTTGGCCGTCGCAGTCGTTGTCGAGGGCGTCACAGCCGCCGTACTCTTCCAGCGCATAGACCCCGGGCGCCCCCGAGCTGTCCACGGTGGCTTCGAATGCGTGCGCGGCGTAGTCCGATGGCGTGCACTCAAGCCACGAGGCTTCGCCATACCCGGTCGTATTGCACGCCCCGCGAAGACGCGTGGACCCCTCGCAGACGCCGTCTTGGCTCTCGCAGGGTAAGAGCACGAGGGTCGGGTCGCCTGCGTCCGTCGTGCCGTCGCAATCGTTGTCGAGCCCGTCGCAGGTCTCGTCGGTCGGGGTGATAACCGGCGCATCGCAGAGGGCATCACCGTCTGTCCCACAGACCACGACGCCCGCGCTAAGGCACTCGCCCATCCCGATAGTGCAGGATGTGCCGACCTCGAAGCCGAGGTCGATAGTCCCGTCGCAGTCATTGTCGATTCCGTCGCAGATCTCCTCGCCGGTCGGCGTGCAACGCACGCAGATGTCTCGGAAAGCGCTCTCATTGTCGAACCATTCGAGGCACTCGTCGAAGATGGAGACGCTGACCAAGGCGCTGTCTTCGCCGCCATAGGGGTCGCTGACCGTCAGCCGGAAGGTGAGGATCTCGAACTCGGCGTCGGCCTCTTCAGGCGCCACGAAGGTCGGCGTGGCGGTATCGGCGTCGGTCAGGGCCACGACGGTCCCGCCCACCTGCTCCCAGAGCCAGGTGAGCGCGTCTCCGTCGGCGTCGAGGCTCGCGCTGCCGTCGAGCGTGACGTCGGCGCCTTCGGGACCGTCCGGGGCGTTGAAGTCGTCTCCGGCGTCCGCCACCGGCGGATGATTGATATTGCCAATAGTCACGGTGACAGTGGATTCGTCACTCTCGGTATCACCGCAGTGGTTCGCCGACTTCGAGTCCGTGACCGTGAGGGTGAAGGTCACGTTCTCGGTCTCGTTGGCGCCTCCCAAATCGAGAAGAGGCGCCACGAAGGTCGGTGTGTGGCCGTCTGCGCCCGTAAGCTCGACGGTCGGACCGGCGGACTGTACCCACGCGTAGCTGAGGGCGCGCCCCTCGGGGTCGGAGCTGCCAGCCCCGGACAGCGTCACCGAGTCGCCCTCGTCGACCTCTTGGGCAGCGCCCGCGTCTGCCGTTGGCGCCTGATTGCGGCGGGTCGCCGTCACGACCATGCTGTCGGCGTGGGACGCGTATCCGTCGTTGACGGTCAAACGGAAGGTCAGCGGGGTCGTATCGGCGCCCCCAGATGGCCGCGGGGCTGTGAAGCTGGCCGCAACGGCGTTGGGTGTGGCAAGTACCACAGCCTGGCCGAAGGTCTGTGCCCACGCATAGGTCAAGGTGTCACCGTCCGCGTCCGTCGACGATGAACCCGATAAAGTCGTGATATCTCCCTCGCAGGTTGTTTGGTCGTCGCCTGCAGCGGCAATGGGGGGGGTATTGATATTGCCAATGCTCACCGTGACCGTCGCCTCATCACTCTCGGCATCGCCGCAGTGGTTGGCCGACTTCGAGTCCGTGATCGTCAGCGTGAAGGTGACGTCCACACTCTCGCTGGCGCCTCCCAAATCCAACAGCGGCGCGACGAAGGTGGGCGCAGGACCGTCTGCGTCCGTGAGCTCGACGTTCGGCCCCGAGGACTGCACCCATACATAGCTGAGGGCGCGGCCCTCGGGGTCGGAGCTGTCGGCGCCGGACAGCGTCACCGCCGCGCCCTCGTCGACCGCCTGGTTCGGGCCCGCATCCGCTGTCGGTGCCTGATTGCGGTGGGTCACGGTCACGGAGACCGAGTCGCTATCACTCGCGAAGCCGTCTGTGACGGCGAGAGAGAAGGTCATCGCCGTCGTGTCCGCGCCGTTCGCCGGACGCGGGGCGGTGAAAGTCGCTGCGGCCGACGTCGCGGTGGCAAGGACGACGGCGGGCCCGCTTGTCCGGCTCCAGCTATAGCTCAAGGGATCGCCATCGGCGTCGGCGCTGCCGCTCCCATCGAGGGTCACCTCATCCCCCTCGCAAGCGTCGAGGTCGTCGCCAGCGGCGGCTACAGGCGGGGTATTGACGTTGTTAACCACGACGCTCACCGTCGCGGTCGCGGCGAGATCGCCGCCACAATGCTCTGGTGGTTCGGTGTCTGTGACCGTCAACTCAAAGACCAGCGTGGCCGTCGCTGGGGCGCCTCCGACATCGAGCAGAGGCGCGGTGAAGCTGGGTGTCGCGGTGTCCGCGTTGGCGATCTGCACCGCTGGGCCATCGGTCTGGGTCCACGCGTACGTCAACGCTTGTGCCTCCGGATCGGCGCTTTGGCCGCCGTCGAGGTCCACAGCGACGCCCTCGTCGACCGCCTGATCGACGCCGGCATCCGCGACGGGCGCTAGGTTCCGTCGGATGACGGTGACATCGGTGTAAGCGCGTCGGCTGACATAGTCGTCTGACACCGTGAGGCGCATCTGGCGAGCCTCGGAGTTGACCGCTGAACCGTTCTGCAAGAGGGGCTCTGGTGCGACGAAGGTCGCGTTGGCGTCCGTCTCGTCCTCGAACGCGACCGAACGGCCAGTCTTTGTGGTCCAGACAAAGGTGATCGGCTCTTCGTCGGGGTCGTAGGACGCCGAGGCGTCGAGAGTGACGGTGTCACCCTGGCAGACCTCCTGCGCGGGCCCAGCGATCGCGACGGGAGGTTGATTGCAATAGTGATTGAGCTTGTCGGTCGGGACCGCGACGAATGGCGCGAACGTGAACTTCGTGCCCGTGATGCTGTCGCCTTCCCCGGTGGGGTTTGTGCTGTGCCGCGGGCCGCTGGATTTTCGCCAGTAGTTGGCGGCGCCCTCCACGCGTTCGGCACCGGTACTAGCGCCGGTGGCGTTGGCGCAGATGTCGGACGCGGACATTGTCATATGCGGGTCACCCCAGTCGAGTCCGCGGACAGTCGTCGACGCGGGGGGAATCGCCGAGAGAGGCTCAGTGAAGGTGACGCGGTAGTGGGGGCTGAGATACGTGAAAGACTCGACGGTGCGGTCCTCGTCCCCTGTCGGCATGGCGACGCGGACCACCAGACCGGGTTTATACACGTAGGAGTGCACGACACGGAGCCGCGTAGTCGTGTTGGGGGAGGTCGTATCAGCCGGGTCAGCGATGACGGCGCTATTGAGGATATAGCTGCCACCCGCGACGGCGATTCCGGTCGTATTCGCGCCGACGACGCTATTGCGGACGACTAGGCGGTCAGCCGTTGAGACGCTCAGACCGGTGCCACGGCGCGCCGCTGTCACATTTGTGAGGCGGTTGTCGGTCCCGTAGGTGGAAATCCCAACGCCACGGCAGCTGCCGGTGGTGTCGACATTCTCGGCCTCGACGCGGTCGCCGCTGAGGGTCAAGCCGGTGCCGGGGCCGTCAATTTGCAGATCGGCGATGACGACGTCGGTCGAAGCACCCACGAGCGAGACGCCGTTGCGGTTGCGCGCAATGGTAATGCCTGAGCTACCGTCGAAGCGCCACGGACCGCGGATACGCGTCAGTGCCAGGGCGTTGGTGTTGTCGGAGAGCACGACATCGGTCATGCTCGGGTGAGTCAGGTTCGTTTGTAGCCCACCGTCCACCTCGAGGGCGTTGTTGTTGCCGGACGAGGTGAGTCGTGTGACCTCCGCGCCGTCCGTGGATTGCAGCCGCACCCCCCACACGCGGTTTCGCACGGTGATGTCACGAAGGATGTGGCCGGTGCCCCCAAGGTAGGACGTCGCGCTCTCGCCGACCTGGAGGCCGGTGCCGAAGCCGTTGCCGGACAGGTCGAGGTTCTCGAAGGTGAGGTTCTTGTTGTAGTAGGCGGCATAGATGCCGTAGGTGCGATTTGACAGCGCTAGGTTTCGGAAAGTAAGGCCCTCCACAGTGTGTGGGTAGAAGCCGTAGTAGCTGTTCGAGACGTCGATATCGCTGTTCTCGTCGATGACGAAGGGCTTGAACACTCGGTAGAAGTGCGCGCCGTAGCTGTTCCAGCTCAAGTCGAGGCCGCGAAAGACGGGGGGGCGGCCGTCGGCGAGGAGCTCGTAGAAGAGCATGCCATAATTGGAATTGTGGCTTGCGTCGACATTGTCAATCAAGATGTTCTGGTTTCCCATGAGGTAGAGGCCCGTGCTGCGGTTTCGAGCGATGACATTGCGAAGCACGTTGTCGTCACCGCCACCATAGATCGGGTTCGGATTATTGTACGTATACCCAATCTGGAGCCCGTATCCGAGGCTGATCCCGGAGGCGTCGATGTCTTGGTAAGTCATTCGGTTGTTGCCGACGGAGTGGGAGATGCCATGTTGGCGGCCATCGACCCGCAGATTCTTTAGGGTCATGCCACTGCAATAGTTGATGAGGACGCTGGTATTGCTGTCAGACGTGTCCATCCCTTGGGTACCGTCAATGACAAAGGTCTCGCTGTTAAGGTCGTACAGATTGAGGGCCGTGGCGTTATCGCGCACAACGATGTCGCGGAGGACCGGCGGGGCCTGGCCTGGTAAGAGTGAATGGATGTAAAGTCCGGTGCCGTTGCGTGAACCCGTGTAGCGCTGGAGGGTCGAGCCGGGCGACTGATAGAGGAAGAGCCCGTAGTCCGAACGCGAATTGGCTACCACGTCTTGGACTAAATATCGCGGCCCGCGGAGATAGAGGCCCGTACCGGCGTTGGGGCCCGACACGTTGAGACGACGCATCGTGAGGTCGCTGTTGGTTGTCGCATTGGCGATAATGCCATAATTGCGATTGGAGAGGACGAGGTCTTCGAAGACGACATGGTGGGTATCGACGAGGGTGAAGGCGGTGAGGCTGCCGGCAAAGGTCGCGTTGTTGACGACGATATCGGCGGTCGCAGCGGGGCTTACGATAAGGGGGGCGTCGGCGGTACCCGCGACGTTGTTCATCGAGATCGCCTCATTGCCGTCGCGCAGCGCGAGGTTTTTGAAGGAGAGGGGTGGAGCGAGGTTATTGAGATAGAGGGCGACCGTGGTGCTTCGGAGAGCGGTGAGCCCGTCGACTTCTAGGTCGCTGACAGTTTGGAGTTGGACGCCATAGCTGCGGTCATTCGCCGTGACCTCCGATAAACGGTGCCCGCTGCCGCCAAGATTCAGACCCGTTCCGGTATTGCGGAGGCCCGAGACGTCGACGTCGGAGAAGTGCATGTCTCGGTTCGCGACCGTGGTGGAGGAGATGGCATAATTGGTGCTGTCGATGCGCAGACGCTTGAAGTCGACGCCGACGGCGCGGTTGACTGACATGCCATAGGAGTTGCGAGAGAGGTCAGTGAAGGCGCCCTCACCGACGCTGCTGTCGTAACCATCGAGCACGAGGCGGCCGGCCTCGCTAGAGGTGAAACCGTCAATATAAACCGCGAGATAGCTGTCGGTCAGGCGGAGGTTCTTCAGCGACAGAGGTGGCGAGATATTCGTGAAGACGAGCCCGTAGTTCGTTACAAAGCGAATGGTTGAGTTCGCGACGGAGAGGTTCGTCGTGAAGCCCGGCGAGTGGATGCCATTGACGCAGCGCTCGATCGTGACGTTGTCGATACTCGCGTTCGTGCCACTAATCGCGATACCGGTGCCGACGCCGGGCGCGCACATGATGCTTAGATCGCGAATACGAAGGTGGTCGTTGAGGCTTGAGTTCGCATCGATGGCGGTGCCGTTGGCCCACAGGGCGAAGTTCGAGACGTCGAGGTAGGAGCTGTCGTTGATCGTGAGGGTCCTGGCATTGCGCGACAGATCCGAGAAGGGCGCATCTGCGCCAGCGCCGTTAATGGGAAATGGGCTCGCGCTGGTACCACGGATTCGATAGAGCGATAACGCGGAGTTATTGCCTGTCAGGCTAAGTCTTTTAAAAGAAAGAGGTTGCTGAATCTCCGAGAGATAGATCGCGCTACCGCTCGAGTTGGAGATAGACACATCCGTGAGGGTCAAGCCGGAGCCATTACGGAGATCGAGGCCGTTGGAGCGGAGAGTGGAGGAGACCCGTTCGAATGTGTGTCCGTTGCCGTAGAGCTGGACAGCGGTCCCCTCGGGGCGTTTGGCCGTAAGGTCCAGATCCTGGAACACTAGATTCGTGTTGCCAGTCTGAGGCCCGTAGATCCCGAAGCCAACGCCGTCTAGGCCCGGGATGGACTGGAAGATCACGTTTCGGACCGCGCTGAGGCCGAGCGAGTATTGTTGGCCACTCAGGGAGGCCACTGAATCCGCCCCTATCACTAGTGGGCCGTCGCCACCGCCGCCCGCACCGTCGATGTCGCTGAGGGCAAGTCCCGTCCCACTGCCGTCCACGAGGGTCAGTCCTTCCAAGCGAAGCGGCATCCGAATCGTCCCGAGCGTCAACCCGCCAGCATAAGTGCGATTCGCTTGGAAGTCGGTGACCTCGAGATCGGACGTGTTGTAAAGTGTCGCGCCCCAGTTCCTTTGGTCTGCTCGGATATTGGTGACTCTGTGACCGTCGCCGTTGTTAATATCGAGTCCGGTTCCGTAGGCGCGGCCGCCGCTGAGATCGATGTCCCGCACGGTCAGGCGCTGGCGGTTGGTGCTGGTGATTACCGTCCCGGCGCCGGGTGCGATGATGCGATGCCCTTGGCCGTTGATCGTGATGTCATCTGCGCCGACGGTGAGGACCGTGCCGGTCGTGCCGCTGCAGTCTAAGTCCGCGTCCAAGGTTAAGCTCGCGACGAGCGTGGTCCCGCAGCGCGCGTCTGACGGTGGGCGCGCGTTATACCAGATGTTACCGACGACGCTCAGGTCGAGGCCCGTCGCGTCCACGGTCACCGCGGGCGAGTTTGTCACGGTGATCGCGTTCACATTGTTGTAGAGCTCGGTCAGGGCCGCCGTGTCGAGGTCTAGGGCCCCTGTGCCAGAGAGGTTCTGGAGCCAGAGCCCCTCCTGGTTATTTGCGAGCGCAATATCCTCAAACGTGACTGGGTACGTCGCGCCGATCATCCGGATGCCTGTCATGCGGCTGTTGTTCGCCGTCAGGTGGCTAGAGGTGATGTCAGTGACGTTGTAGAGGAGAAACCCATAGTCGCGACCGCTGGCACGAATGTTGCGCAGAATATGGCGACTTCCGGAGAGATAGAGACCGTCTCCAAAACCGCGTCCATCGAGGTTGAGGTCCTCGAGAAGAAAGTCAGTGTTCGTTGTCGCGCTGGCGGAGATCGGGTTTCGTTCGTCGAGGGTTAGGCCTCGTACTGTCAGCTGTTGGACGTTGCTAAACGTCAGGGCGTTGGTGGACCCGGCGAGGGAGGTGATCGCACCGTTTGGGTTTGTGTCACTCACGGCGTCAATGATGAGGGGAGACGCAGGGTTGCCGGGAAAGATACTCAGAGACAAGGCGTTTAATGAGTTCGTCAACGATAGCCGCTCAAACCGAAGCGGGGGCGTGATCGTCCCGAGGATCAGGGCCGTTTCAGCTGCGTCTACATGAATGTCCTTCAGTGTCACATCCGTCGCATAGTCAACTTGGATTCCGATTGAGCGTCGGTTGGCGGTGACGTCGCTGATGACGTGTCGCTTGCCTCTGACCCATAGACCCTGGCCACGCGGCGCCGATGGGTTCCGTGCGTCGAGGGCCGACAGGTCGAGGTGGTCAAAGCGCATGTCCTCGCTGGTTCCGTGCGCCAAAATGCCGTACGAGTAAGCGTTCGAGGTGAGGTGGTGCACACGGCCAAAGGCAACGTTCTGCATCTGCAAACCCATATAACATCGCGCCATCGAGGTGATGGTGCCGCTGTCGGTCTCGGGATTGTAGCTTGTGATGTCGAACGGTGTCGCGGACGTTCCTCGGAAGTTCGTGAAGGAAAAAGCGTACTGGTTGTCATCCACCGTAAAGTTGGTGAGCCGCGGGAGCTCCAGAGGTACCAAGTTGGGCCCAGTGAACGAGAAGGCGGCACCGGTGTTTTGAGTCGCAATAACATCACGTATCGTCAGATTTTGCGCCGTGAGGACCGTAATTCCTGTGACGCGATGGTTCGCGATGAGGCCCCGGACGACGATGTCGCGGCCTGCGTCATAAATCCCGGCGGACCCGTCCGTATAGTGGCCGAGGTAGAGGCCGGTGCCAAAGCCATTGCCGGACACATCGAGGTCTTCGAGCAGCATGCCGACGTTATTGTAGATGCCGTAGAAGCCGTGCGTATTGGTGCGTAGCGCGAGATTGCGAAAGGTCATCTGAGTTGTGTTGTAGACGTAATAACCCACGTCGGAGCCGGTGACATCGATAGCGGTCGTGTCGTCGATGGTATAGGTGCCGTCGCCGTCGAAGTTGGCGAGGATGAGCCCGTAGGTGTTCTGTTTCAGGTCGAGCCCGAGAAAGTCCGGTGCCGTCGTAAAGCCGGCGGCGCCGTAGGCCGCGAGCCCGATAAAGTTGTAGTTGGAGGTGATGCCAGTGACCTCTGCGTCTCCGACGCTCTGAAGGCTGACACCGAAGTATCGGTGGTTCGCGAGGATGTTTCGGAGGACGTGGCCGGTCCCTCCGTTGATTGTGATACCGTAGCCGACCCCGACGCTTGAGACGTCGACGTCGTCGATCGTGAGTCGTTGATTTCCACTGACCGCGGTGATGCCATTTGTGCGACCATCGGCGTGTATACGGGTCAGCGTCACGTCTTCGGTGTTTGTCAAGGATATGCCCGTCAGGCTGCCGGTCAGGTCTAGGCCGTTGTCGCCATCGACCGTCAGTGGTGTCGTTATCGTGTGGAACTGCAGACCAATCGCGTTATTCGGGAGGACCAAATTCTGCAACGTCGGTGCGTTGTGGCCGGCGGCGGCCGTGATCCCGTACAGATAGAGTCCCGACGTCGTGGAACGCCGAATCTGCGTGTTCGTGATCGTCAGATTTCGGCCTTGACCTGCGATGATTCCGTAGGTTTGGTCTTCCACCGAAACATCGCGAATCGTGTGATTTGAGCCATAGATGTTCATGCCGAGGTAGCCGCGGCCCGTGATGCGTATGCGTTGAAAGGTCATGTCGCTGTTTCTCGTGTCGGACGCCACGATGGCTTGGTAATTATCCAAGTCGAGGTCTTGGACGATGAGGTTCTGCGTATTTGTAAAGCTGAGGCCGATATTTGAGTTAGAGACCGACGTAATGACGCCTGTCTCAAGCCCTGGGTCATAAGGGTCGATGACGAAGGGGCTCGCGGCGGGGAAGTTCGTGAAATCGAGTCTTAGGCCCCAAGCCGAGTCGACCAGCATGAGGTCTTCAAGGATAAGGGGCCCGGTCGCGTTCTGGATATAGAGGGCACCCTCACTGACGGCACGGCGGATGTCGAGGTGGCGCATGGTCAAGTCACTGCAGTAGTGGGCCTGAATGCCAGTCCCGCGGTCATAGATGGTGAGGTCCTCGACAGTGTGGTGGCTGCCATAGAGGCCGAGACCGATGCCTGCTGCGCGAGGGCCGGAGAGGTTCAAGTTCCTGAATGTGAGCCACTCGTTCGCGGTTGAGCGCGCGTCGACCGCGAAGGCGGGACTATTGAGGGTCAGGTTCTGGATGACGGCGTGCTTAATAGTCCGCAGGGTCATCCCGTACTCGGAACCCGCGAGGGACTCGATCATGCCGACATTCGTCGCCGGGTCCCAGGGGCCAATGATCAGCGGCTGCGTTGTCGCGTTGATTGTGTCCAGGTGAAGCGCGGTTGAACAATTCGTCAGCGATAGACGGTTGAGCGCCAAGGGCAGGGTGTGCGTCGTCATGTAGAGGCCCGTCGTGGCGGCGCCGTCTGCTTGGAGATGGTCGATGGTGATGTCGGCGGTCGTCGTGGTCCATACGCCATAGTTGCGGCGATTCGCGACGATGTTCTGAAGCCGGTGTCCCGTGCCTGAGAGGTAAATTCCGGTGCCTGTCCCGGTCGTGGCTGAGACGTTCAGGTCTTTGAAGGTGATGCGGTGGTTGTTTGCCGCGCCGGCAAAGACGCCATAATCGTCGCCGTCCAAGACCAACCCTTCGACGGTCACGTTCGTTACGGCGCCGGCGAAGCGGATCGCCGTGTCGTTGCCGCGGATATCGGTCACCGCTTGGGCGTTGAAGTTGAAGGGACCGGCAAAGGTCGCGACGTAGATGCCGTTTGTGTTGTTCGTCAGGCGTAGGCCTTCCAACGTCAACGGCAATGACACGGAGTTGAGGGAGAGCCCGGCGTTGAAGGCGCCGTCGACCGAGAGGTTTCGAATCGTCAGCCCCGACATATTGCGCGCGTCCACGCCTGTATTTCGACCGCGTGCGTCGACGTTTTCGATCGTGTGGCCTTCACCACCGTCGATATAGATGCCGGTGCCGGTGCACCACCCCAGGAGCTCAATGTTCTTGACGGTGGCGCGCTTAAAGGTGCCAGTAATGGAGATCGCCCGCGAGGCGTCGGGGGCGAGGAGGCGATAGCCAGCGCCGTCGATCGTGACGTCGTCCGCGCCGATGATGAGGGCTGGGCCCGTGAAGCCAGTGCAGTCGATGTCGTCGTCCAGCACGAGGTTTGACGTGAGCGTTGTACCACAGAGCTCGCTCGTCGTGGTGGCCTGGGCGTGCGCGGTCGCGGAATGCAGGACCGCGAACGCGCCGACGAGGCCGATCATCTCTAGGAAATGCGCCCGGGGGAGGCAGATGAATCGTTTTGAGTCCATCATGAGCACTATCCGATCGGGGAGACCCGGGTTGGGGTGGATATTCACCAGAGTGACGATTCATGTCGACGGCGGACGGGTGACGGTGCGCCGAGAAACCGCGAGAGACGTAAAGCTATCACGCGGTCAAATCGGATGCTAGTCGAGGCAGGCTGTTTGTCCCCAACGCGCGGTCGACTGGCCTATCCCTAGGCGCCGAGCGCACGATGGCCGCGGCCATATCATGGATACATAATGCATCTCAACGTATTATGGTCACGAGTTGGGCACCTCGATCTTTGGTAAATCATCATCATCTGAGTCGTCACCTCGCGACGATGACCGCCTCGGCGCCGTCGGCGAACAGGTGCGTCTTGGCCTCCATGCCGACGCGACCGAAGGCTGCGTCGATCTCCGCCGGTCGCAAGAAGTGGTTGCCCTGGACGTGTTCGCTGAGGTTTTGAAAGGCCATCCCGCGCAGGTTCGGGGTCCTCAGCGCCTCGCGGCTGGACGGCCAGGCGGGCTCCCAGATTATCGCGGCGCCGCCGGGCTTCGGGAGTTTGCGAATGGACGCGAAGACGGCGGCCACGTCGTGCCAGACGTGATGGAGGGCTCGATTCATGACGGCCACGTCGCACCAGCGCTTTAGATACCCAGGGTCCACATTGGCGCGGACTGCGGCCTCGGTGATGGTCGCGGGTGCATCGAACGCGTCGAAGAGGCCGTTCGAGATACCGACGAAGGCGAGGTTCAGCGCGGCCGCCCCTCGCGCCTGAGCCATCACAAGATTTTTGAATTCATTCGCGATTCATCATGTGGGCCCCATCCTTGGCTGCGGGCGGTGCGTCCGGGGCAGCGACAGAAATAGCGACCACCCACCCACCATTTAATGCTGGCGCGCATGACCCAGACCTCAAACAAACCCATCGTTTCGCGGCCTCACGGGTCCGCGAGGCGTGTCCCGGCCGGGTAACCGTAAGACACGTCGTCGTCGTAGCCGTAAACCGTGACACCGATGGGGCGGTCGCCGTTGACTCGGTGGACCCCGTCGGCGATGAGGCGGCGGACATACATCCACGACGAGCTGCCGACCCGTTGCCAGCCCGTGATGGGGGTGTCGTCGAGGGTCACGTTGGCGCCCTCGGGGGCCACGATGGAGACATAGTCCAGCAGGTAAGCGTCAGGGGCCAAGAATACGTAGCTATTACGGAATTGCTCGACCGCGAGGGTCAGGATCAGCGCCGGATCGCCGATCGGCTCGCAGAAGCCGCCGAGACCGCAGCTGTAGCCAGCCAGACAATCGTTATCGACGCGGCACTGCGGCTCAAAGCAGAGGTCGCCGGAGAAGGGGCTGCCCTCGACGAGGCGCGAGGGGGTGCAGATGAAGCCGGCGTCGGGACACAGGGGCGCGATTTGGCACTTTGGCAGACAGGCCTTGCCGTTCGACCCCGGATAGCAAGTCGCTTCGCTTGGGCAGTCATTGTCACTATTGCAAGACGTCGGCATGCACATCCGAGTGCCACCATTGTCGCGGCAGCTTCGCCCCGCCGGGCAATTTGCGTCTGTCGTGCAGGTCGGCTGGCAGGATTGGCCGTCGCAGGCGCTGCCAGATGGGCAGGACAGCCCGCTGCATCGGTCGGGGAGGCAGAGGCCCTGGCCCGCTGCCGAGAAGTAGCTGGTAGGTTGCACGCAGATCCCACCGGCGGGGCAGTTGCTGCGCGTCGCTACGCAAGGCGCGCGGCAGCGGCCGCTGTAGCAGGTCTGGCCGTCCGGGCAGCTGGCGTCGTTGGCGCAGCTGAGGTCTTGCGCGCCGATCTCGTAGCTAGACGCGAGCACCTGCCCCATCTGAATGCGCTTATTGGCGGTGGCGACGAAGCTCTCGCGGGTCGGGACGTACGCCATGCCGCCGGAGTTGATCGTGACCGGTTCCGACACGGGTGGGTCAAAGGTGATCGTGGTGCCATCGTCGGCCGCGATAATACGCCAATAATCGACCTCACGTCCACGGGGCTCGGCCTTGATTGCGACCGCGGTCTTGCCCCAGCCGTCGATCGGGATCATTTGCTGCTCCATGTGATCCGCGCAGCAGGCGGTCGAGAGCCATTGCGAGGTCCACCACGTGCTGCCGCCGAAGACGATGATATCCTGATTCGCGTTCACGCGTGAGCCAGAGAGGTCGACCGCGCCGGTCGTTTTGACGTTGAGGACCTCGCCCTTTCGCAGCGTCCGCGTCAGGGTCCCGCCGCCGTCGATGGCCGGCACGCCTGGACCCTCGTCGGTGGCACGCGTGGGGCGGATCGTGACCTCGGTGTTGTCGCGTGTGGCGACGACCGTGATGAACGCCTCGCCGGGGCCGGTCATGACGATATAATCGCGCCCGACCCCACTGGCCGGGAGGAGCAAAGACGCGTCGTTGGAATAGACGGGAGATGTGTTGTCGAGCGGATTGAACTGATACGCGACGAAGGGGCGATTACCGGCAATATAGTATGACATCATACCTTGCACGCTGCCCTCGATGTTGCGAGGTCCAAGCGGAATGACCTCGAGGGCGCCGGCGGGGAGGTCGATGGCCTGAATCGATGGACCACCAATGACCTCGTGGACCGTGACGCGGAGGGCCCGGTCGCGGTCGGGGTTTGACACGACTACGGCGAATTGGGCGTTGCCGGCGATCGCCGAGCCGGGCGTGTAGTCGGCCGCCGGTGGCCCGTTCTGGAGGTCTACGGCGAAGTAGTCGCAGCCGACGTTGGTGTTGTGCTTGATGTCGCCGGTGCATGGGATCTGGCAGAGCCCATTGGCGCAGACGGTCTCGCCCTGGCATTGCATGAGGAGGTCGCGCCCCGAGCCGTCGTCGCGGCAGAGCCAGACCTCGTCGCCGAAGTCGCCTTGGCAGACGCGGTTGCCGGGCTGGCAGGCGGTTGGGCCGCCTGGTCCAGTGGTGTCGTCGCCGGCGGAGGTCGTGTCGCCCGGCGGGTTGAGCGAGTCTGAGTCCGTCGTCGCGGTCGAGCCATCGACCGTCGTGTCTGCGGTAGGTCCAACTGCAACATCCGGAAAGAGAGGGTCTCCCCTTGTATCGCCGATGGCCGACGCGGTCTTGCCCGTGTCATCGTTGCAGGCGGTCGCGCACATCGCCAAACCTGTCGTGGCGAGTAGTGCTAGAAGCTGGGCCTTTATCAGTGGCAGCTGCATCCAGAGACCTCGTGGGGGTTGGTGGCAGAAAGCGGCGGTAGTTGGCTAAGACAGTCGCCGCTGGGAGGCGGAAAGGGTGACGCGACGCCGGGTCGGACCGACGCGCGTCAACGTGCCTAGTAGCCCCAGAGAGGAGCCGGAGGCACCAAGCGACGGAGAGCTATCACGAATCGTTTTGATTTCGCCAAAGTGACTATGTCACGAAGTCTCAGCGACGCCGGTCAAGAGTTGCACGAGCTCGGTGGCCGCCGTGCTGGCGGAGAGCGCGATGATGGGCTGTTGTCTCAAGGTCGCCTGGGCCCACTTGAGATAGCGGGCGCCGCCGTCATCCGCCTTGTCCGTAGCGGCGATCAAGGAAGAGGCCACCCCACCGCTCTGGCTGAGGGCGGCGATCGTATGGCCCTCGGCCAGGGCGGCTTCGACGTCCTTGCAGGTGACGGCGCCGCCGCCGATCACCAGCACGACGACCCTGTGGTCACCGGCGAGCTGGCCCGCGAGCGACATCAGCGGCGCGCACTCGTCGCCGAAGCGGTCGCCTGGGATTAGGACGAGGTCGGTGTGGTGCGGCTCGGGCGCGGCCATCGCGGGTCGTGGCGGAAGATCCAGGTCGACGCAGCCCGCAGGCGCGACACCGATGAGCGCGAAATCCGCGCGGGCCTGCCAGCGGGCGTGACCCACGATAGCCATCACGCCGGCGTCCGTGCCGCCAGTGACGACGACGGCGCCGGTGGCGAGG
>Ga0105051_10002240_pt1 | contig 25172 bp, 19 predicted proteins | sample FRY02_FD_78383 | JGI IMG/M metagenome (GOLD analysis project Ga0105051, IMG submission 78383) | Freshwater microbial communities from Lake Fryxell liftoff mats and glacier meltwater in Antarctica - FRY-02 (megahit assembly) | ecosystem: Environmental > Aquatic > Freshwater > Ice > Glacier... | reverse complement strand
TCACGAAGGTGCCATTGCTCGATCCGCAGTCGATGACCTCGACGCTGTCGCCGCCGTTCACCTCGATGATCGCATGCCGGGAGGAGACCGAGGCGTGGAAGACCTGCATGTCATTGCTACTGTCCCGACCGACTCGACACACCCCTGCCTCGCGGGGAATCTGAAACGCCCCGGGAGGATAGAGGTCGGGATTGAGAGATCTCAGTGAAAGCGCCATCCTTACCGGAAAAGCCGGACAGTTCCCTTCGCACGCGATGGCAGGCCCTTCAATCGCATTTTTCCGGAAGGGAAAGAGCCTGCCGGGGCTGCGAATCCGGTAAACGGGGGGAGAAGCCGGGGTGATGCGGTAAGTATCGCCGAGATAGCGCCCGTCGCGACGGGATCGCGAAGGAATCTGCCGGGGGCGTCTCTTGGCAATCGACGGTCCGTGAGGTGACGGGTTGTAAAGGCAGTGAATTCAGCGGAACGTGCAATCTTATGAGCGAGGATGAAAATCCGGTTCTTCAGTCACTGGTTCAGCTGTCTGAGCGGGCCACAAAGATCTCTTCGATCTCGTCCGGTGATCTGGAAATGATCTTTCCGGATCCTGGCGGTCCCCTCCTCGAAGGTCCCGGTCAGGCCTGTAGCTGGGCGGAGTGTATGCGGGAGACCGCCGCGCAAACGCGATATTGGCTTACAAATTTCGGCGACGAGCCTCCCCCGCCGCCGTGGGAAGAGCGGTTCGAGCTGGAGTGATCACTCTCGAAAGAGACGCCTCGAAGTCCTGCAAGCCCAGTGCCCTTTCCCCCCGCCTGCTCCCGATCTCACGTAGACGAGGGATTGACGAATTTCCCGCCGCCTGTCACATTCTTCTTATGACAGATCCTGAAAACAAACCCCTCTCCACTCGCCGCTCGGCCATCAAGACCGTCGCGGGAGCCTCCGTCCTCGCCGGCATCAGTATCCCCTACGTCCACGCGCAGGAGAACTCCGAGCTGAAGCTCGCCCTCGTCGGCTGCGGCGGCCGCGGAACCGGGGCGGTCAAGAACGCCCTAAGTGTCTCGGGCACGCTCGGGCCGCTCAAGCTGCACGCCATGGCCGATGTCTTCGAAGACAATCTCAAACGCAGCCACGAGACCCTTTCCAAAGACCCCCAGGTCGGTGACAAGATCGATGTCTCCGCCGAGCATCGCTTCGTAGGCTTCGACGGCTATCGCAACGCGATGGACTCGCTCAACAAGGGCGACATCGTCATCCTCACCACCCCCGTTGCCTTCCGCTGGCCGATGTTTGAATACGCGGTCGAGAAGGGGCTCCACGTCTTCATGGAAAAGCCCGTCACGACCGACGGGTTCACCGCCCGCAAGCTGCTCGAGATCAATAAAAAAGCCGTCGAGAAAAATCTCAAGGTCGGCGTCGGCCTGATGTGCCGCCACTGCAAGGCCCGCAACGAACTGAAAAAGCGCATCGACGACGGCGCCATCGGTGACATCACTTTCATGCGCTCCTACCGCATGCAGGGTCCCGTCGCGACCTGCTTCACGCCGAAGAACGACACCGACATGAGCGAACTCATGTATCAGATCAAGAACTTCCACAGCTTCCTCTGGCTCAGCGGCGGATCGTTCAGCGACTTCTTCATCCACGGCATCGACGAGATGTGCATGATCAAGGGTGACTTCCCGATCGAGGCCAAATCCGTCGGTGGTCGTCATTACAAAACGATGGAGCGTAATGGGAAAGTCCACGTCGCGGTCGATCAGAACTTCGACAGCTACGGCGTCGAGTACACCTTTAAAGACGGCACCAAAGCCATCTACGAAGGCCGCAACATGACCGGCTGTCATCAGGAGTTCGCCGCCTACGCCCACGGCACGAAGGGATCTGCGGTCATCTCCTCGGCCAGCCACACCCCGGCCAAGTCTCGCCTCTACAAAGACCACAACATCGCCCTCAACCCGCGCGGGAATCCGGAGAATCTCCTCTGGTCCTTCCCCACCGGTGAACGCGGTGCCAACCTCGAGGGCAACCCCTACGAGATCGAGTGGGAAGTCATCATCGATGCGATCCGCGAAGACAAGCCGCACAACGAGGTGGAGCGCGGAGTCGCCGCGAGCAACGTCACCTCGATGGGCCGCATGGCCGCACACACCGGGCAGGTCATCACCTACGACCAGATGCTCAACAGCGAATTTGTCATGGCACCGAACGTGGCCGAGCTCACCCTCGAGTCCGACTCGCCCCTCATGCCCGATGCCGAGGGCATCTACGCCATTCCCGAGCCCGGCATCAAGAAAGATCGCGAATACTGATCGGCTCCGGACGAATGAATCAAATGATCGCCGCTCTCCGAATCGACCCGGGGAACGGCGATCCTCGTATACAGGTCATTACCCGAACGCCCCCCGCCCCTATGAAAGCTCTCGTCACCGTCCTTCTCCTCCTCAGTTTCATCTCCGTACTCCCCGCGCAGGACGAAGGTGACGCCGCCAAAACGGAGCGTCTCGAAAAACGCATGCGCCTCGCCGACGAGCTGGAAGCCCAGGGGGATGAGGACGGGGCGGTGCAGATCCTCGGCGAACTCGCTGACGCCGATCCTGACAATGTCGAACTCCAGGAGAGAGTTGTCGGCATGCTGATGCGGAGCGAGCGATTTCCGGAAGCCGTTCCGCGTTTACGCAAGCTGCTCGAACTGAAGGACGGAAGTGCCGCTGATTACGGCGCGCTGGGGCGGATGATGATCGAGGTAAGGGAATTCGAAGCTGCGGTCTCCTTCCTGGAAGAGGCGGCAAAGCGTTTCCCCGAATCGGCGGACTTTCCTTTTCTCGCCACCTTCCCCCTCGGAAATCTCGAACGCTGGGCCGACGCGATCACTCAGTTCGAGAAGACGATCATCCTTGCCGGGAAGACAAAACCCGATATCCTCAACGAAGGTTTTTACTTCCGCTACGCGGCCGCGTTCGAACGCACCGGGAAATTCGCCGAGGCGGAAACGCTCTTCCGCAAGACCCTCGATCTCATCAAGGCGAACGACCCGACCGGCGAGAATCCCGAGTTCACCGCCACCGTCCTGAACTATCTCGCCTACATGTGGATCGAGCGGGGCGAGAATCTGGACGAGGCCGGAGCGATGGCTACGGAGGCGGTAAACCTGAGCCCCGATAGCGGTGCCATCGCCGACACTGTCGGATGGTATCATTTCCAGAAAGGCGAATATCCCCGCGCCCTTGTCGAACTGAAGAGGGCGGAGCGTCTCATCGAAGAACCCGATGCCGTCATTCTCGACCATCTCGGCCAGACCCTCGCCAAGCTCAAGGAAAAGGAATTCGCCGCTGAATATTTCCGCGAAGCGCTCAAGCTCGATCCGGAAAACGAGGCCATCAAAGCCCGTCTCGCCGAACTCGAGTGAGTGATTCCTCTCCCGGCTCTACTCCACCCACACTGCCGGACTGATACCCATGACAAAGGGAGTGAAGTCCGGCGAAGTCGGCTGGTAGGGCGGCATGATTGCCCACCAACTCTCCGTGATACCGGGACCGGTCGCGACCGCGCAGAGGAAGTCTCCGCTCTTTGCCCCGAGTTCCTCGAAGGTGAAGCGCCGCTCCCACTTCACCCCGGGGGCCTTCCCTGCCGACTCGTCCACGACGAGATCCCCGACCTCTTCACCGTTCCGAAAGAGTCGCACCCGGTCCGCGCTCGTCCAGCCGGGACCGAGGACCCTGACACTCACCGAATCGCCACCGGGCTCGACATCGAGACGCGCCAGCAGGCCGAAGCTCACCCAGGTGCGTCCCGCGAGGATGGACGCTATCGCCGCATCGACGGGAATTGCTCCCGGATCCCCGTCGGGGGCCTCCAGGTAGGTGCGCCCCTGCCCCGGAATGGCAAAATTCACCGTGTGACTATCGCTCGACCCTATGCCCGCGATGCGATGACCACTGCGGAGGAGAGCGAACCAGTCGTGCACGAGCTGGAGGGGATCGGTCTGCTGCGCCCCCGAGTTCACCAGTTCCATCGCATTCGCCTCGAGCTTCCAGCCGTTTGTAAAGGTCCCCGTGGCGCTGTCGAAGTTGGCCGCATCAAAAGGGCGGAAACCGCGATGGAGGTCACGTCCATGATTGAGGATACAAATTTTCACCCCGGGCGTGCCATAGATGTTGGCGAAGATCTGGGGCCAGGGACGCAGCTTATGCTCGGCAGGTCGGCTCCCGGGCTCCACCGGAAAAGCATTGAAATGGCCGATGCTCGTTGTCACCTCGCAGCCCGCCACCGGCGTGAACCATCGTGCCGCACCGATCCGAGCCGCCTCCTCGCGGTAGTCGATGTGCTTGTCGTGAGCCGTCGAGACCGGCAGCTCGATCCCCTCGCCCGCGATGGAGATGAGCCGCTCGGTGAGATTGCAGTCCCCGTGACGATCAAACTCGTAGGTGTGCAAATGCGGGTCGCACGCGACGAGTCCGGGCGTATCGACCTCGCGAGTCAGAGTGAAGGCGAGGTCGCGACTCGGCGCTTCCCCGTCGATCACGATCTCCTTCCTCCCCAGGCTGTACTCGAATCCCCGACCGCAGTAGACCTCGTAGCTCCGGAGCCTCTTCGAATTACCCGCTAGCCGGATCGTCGCCCGGCCATCGAGGGTATAGACGATGCCCTCGCGGATGGAGACCTTGTCATCCGACTCAGCCCCGACAAAGGCGAGCGCCCCGGTCTCCGCATCCATGATCGTGAAGCGGCAGGGCAAGGCCTTCCCGGAATCCGCATCGATTGCGGAGAGAGTGAGCGTCGCAGTCATGTCCGGGAGGGAGCGGCGGAAACCACGCTGCTGGAAAAGGAGCTCCGCCCGCGCCTCATCGACGAGCACCTGGATGCCATCGTGGAGGGCGAGATCTCCGAGCCGGATGTCGTCCGCGTCAATCGAGGTCGTAGAAATCTCAAGAACGTTTCCCGTCGTTTTGAGTAGACCCGCCGGAATCGCGATGCCGTACTCGAGATGATGATGATCACGCGGCAGGTCGCCGAGCTTCCGCCCGTTGAGCTGCAGCGACCAGGCCTGCTTCGTCTCCACCTGCCGCAGGGTGAGGAGCTTAAGTGACTCAGGATTGGTGAGGTCGAAAGTGAGCTGCAGCATCTCTCCGTCCGCCTTTTCGGGGAAGCGGGACCATTCGCGCGCTTCGCCATTGCGCAGATGGAGAAAGTCTGATCCGATCACCACTGGATCTTCCGTGTGCCCGGAGACAGGAACCACAACCAGGCAAAGGAACGAAAGAAAACGCAGGTAAAAAGCAATCATCACCCGCTGACTGTGAGATATCTCCCGCCTCGCGACAAGACCCGTGATGCGGGGTACCCTCGCGTGGTGCCGCATTCTAATCCATCCTTGCCCCGTCCGCCCTCCGTATGATACAAGAAGTGCAGCAAAGCGGAATGAGAGCGATCCCCGAGACCCTTTATCGAACCATCACCCGTATCTTCCTGCTCGGGATGATCGTCGCCGGGGTGGGTTGTGAGAAGCCGAAGCTGCGATCCGACGCGGCGGAGGAAACGGTAGAATCCACGCCCGCCACAAAACCGATCAACCCTTTTTCCCCACGAGATCCCGCTTCCGGGGGCCCCGTCGGCGAGTCCGCCCCCGTCGCGAATCCGTCGGCCCCGCCACCCCGCCCGGAAAGCGCACCGGCACCCCGGCCCGCCCTCGATCCGGTGGCGCGGGCCAGGGAATACACCCGCCTGCAAAAGATGCTCGAGGCCCAGTTGATCGGGATACGCAACCTCGAGTCCGATCTCGCCCGCCACTCGGCGAGTCTCACGCAACTGCGCAACCAGCTCCAGCTCACGAAATCGCGCCAGGCCGGGGCCGGTAGCGGTGGCATCCGAATCGAACGTATCGGAGGCGAATCCACCCTCATCGACCGCAAAGCCGAAGCCCGCGAACTGGAGACGAAAATCAAAGCCGAAGAACCCTTCGTCGCCCAACTCACCACCGCCCTCCAGGGCGCACGCCGCCAGTACGAAGATCTTCGCCGGACGGCGGAGGACTTGCTGAGAGAGTGAACTACCATGCGCGGCGCCTATCTGTCGCTGGCCTCTGTGAGGCCGGCGTTCGCAGTCCTAAATATTTTCAGCACCCAAGCGACAGAGGATGCCCTATTCGATCCGGAACGAAGCAGGAGCAGGCCGCAGCAAGTCGCAGTAGAAAGGGTATGAGAAATGCGGGCCAGCTCACGCTCAAGAAGCGCAGTCCCGACTATGCACGACGGCGGAATGGTGACACGATGAGGGAGATGACTCCTCTCTTCCGAATCCTCCTCGTCCTTCTCTTCCCTCTCCCCGCTTTCACCCGGGCCGCCGAGCTGCACCTGATATCTCCCGTCGATTACGAGGTCGTGCAACGCGTCACCCCGGGGAAAGGGCTCATTCGTATCGTCGGAGAACTCTCGGAAGCGGGACCCGCACCCGCCCTCATCGAGGCAAAATTCTCGGGCGAGAACCTCGATACTCCCTGGCAACGGGTCGGCGGATCGGTATCCGGCGCGAAACTCAACGGAACGGTCGAGGCACCGGCTGGAGGATGGTGGAGGCTGGAAGTGCGAGTCATGCAGGGCGAACGCGAATTCGCCCGCAGCAGCGTCGCGCACCTCGGCGTCGGCGAGGTCTTCGTCGTGGCCGGTCAGTCGAACTCGGCCAACTACGGCGAAGAAAAGCAGACTCCGCAGTCCGGTCGCGTCGCCTCCTCGGATGGCGTGAAGTGGCTGCTTGCCGACGATCCCCAGCCCGGCGCGGGCGGCGGCGGCGGCAGTTTCATTCCCCCACTCGGCGACGCACTCGTGCGGGAACTCGGGGTGCCGGTGGGATTCATCGCCTGCGGCATGGGCGCTACGAGTGTGCGCGAGTGGCTGCCGAAAGACGCGACCTTTCCGAACCCGCCGACGATCGAGAGTCGCGTGGAAAAGCTCCCCGACGGCACCTGGCGGAGCAAGGGAAATCTCTATACGACGCTCCTCTCGCGAATCAACTCCGCCGGTCCGCGCGGGATCCGCGCCGTGCTCTGGCATCAGGGGGAAAGTGATGCGAATCAAAAAGACGCCTCCCGCACCCTGCCGGGACCGCTCTACCGCGAGTATCTGGAGAGGATCATCGGCGATTCCAGGCGAGAGACGGGATGGGAACTGCCATGGTTCGTCGCGCAAGCCAGCTACCACATACCCGGCGACGAAGGCAGCGAGGAGATCCGCTCGGCACAGGCTTCGCTATGGACGGATCGCATCGCCCTCGAAGGCCCCGACAGCGACGCCCTGAAAGGCGAACTGCGCGAGCGCAAGGGCCGGGGCGTCCACTTCAGCGGTCCCGGCCTGCGCGAGCACGGGGCAAAGTGGGCGGAGAAACTGCTTCCCTGGATCGAGCGTCAATGGACCGAGCCGAGGTCGGCGAGCGGCGGCACCGAATGGAGTGAGTTTGCTTCCCTGCCCGAATGCCACAGCCTTGGCTGGGTCAGCTCGAAGGTGTCTTCCCGGGACACAAAAAGCTGGGACGGAGTGCTCGACGAGGCGAAATGGGGCACCCCGTCGCCGGACCAGGCGGTCGCCCGAAACTGGGATTGGAGAATCAGCGACGAGCAATGGCGTGCGGCGGTGAAGGAGAAAGGCGAAGGTCGGAGGGAGGAAGTTCGCTTTGATCTCTGGGTGCCGGACAGCGCGGCGGTTGTGAGAGGCATCGTCGTCATGTCCGGTCACGGCAGCGGAGAGAGTCTCTTTCAGCGCCCCGATCTGCGGGAGCTGGCGACGGAGCTCGATCTCGCCCTCTTCAAGTTCAACGGCAATCCGATGCAGCGCGGATTCTGGCCGCGGAGCCTGCTCTTCGAGCGCTTGCTGTCATTCGGCGCGAAAAGCGGCCATACCGAACTCGAGCATGCGCCGCTCTTTCTCTACGGCCACTCCAACGGGACGGGCTTCTCGGCGGTGTTTCCCTCCTATGAACCGGATCGAGTCTGGGGCTGGGTCTCGATGCGGCCCGGCACCATTTTTCAAGTCTATCAGCCCGGCGCGGCGCAGGTTCCCGGGCTCGTGATCTTCGGGGAAGATGACCCCTTTCTCGCCCGGCCCTCACGCGAGGAGAATCTCGCCGTTGTGCCCGCGATGCGGAAAAAGCATGGTGCGCTCTGGAACTTCGCGGTCGAGCCGAAGACGGGCCACGGTCCGGGAGAAAAGACCTGGCCACTCGTGTATTCCTTCCTCCGCCATACCTTCGCCGCCCGCGTGCCCGCCGGAGCCGATCCGCGAAAAGGCCCCGTGACGCTGCACACGCCCGAGGTGGCGAGCGGTCATCTCGGTCAAAACTGGGATTCCGCGAAAGGCGGCTATCAGGAGCTCCCGGTCGCGCCCTTTGCCAGTTTCTCCGGGGACAAAACCACCGCCGCCTGGCTTGTCAACGCCGCCTACGCCGCTGATTGGAAGGCGTTTCAGCGAGACGGAGCGATCGGGAGATGAGGGGAGAACGGGACCGCCCTGCCGAAAGCACATCAAGACTTCCGCCGTCATTCGGCCATTGTCAGAAAGCGCGAATCATGGCACGCTCCCCACCTATGAGACTATCAACCATCGCATTGTACACCCTGACAGCGAGCCTGGCCCTCGGCACCACCCTAGCCGAAGAGAAGCCCACTCCCAAGCCGGCTGCGACCGGCTACACCGACACCCCTTTCCTCCCCGGCGGCAAATGGCGGGTCCACGACGACGCGCGCCCGCGCCCGACCGTGGTTACTCCCGGCGCCACCGCATCCAACGCGCCCTCGGATGCCATCGTCCTTTTCGACGGCAAGGGCCTCGAGGAGTGGGCCATGGACAAAGACAATGCCCCGGCCGACTGGATCGTAAAAGAGGGCTTCATGGAAGTGCCGCCGAAAGGCCAGGGCGTCGGCGGCTACATCAAGACGAAGCGCGAGTTCGGCGACGTCCAGCTCCACATCGAGTTCGCCACTCCTGAGAAGGTCGAGGGCAACTCCCAGGGGCGCGGCAACAGCGGCGTCTTTTTCCTCGGGTCGTTCGAACTTCAGATTCTTGATTCGTTCGAGAACAAGTCCTATGCCGACGGCCAGGCATCCGCGCTCTACGGGTACAAGCCGCCGCTCGTGAACGCCGTGCGCAAGCCGGGCGAGTGGCAGACCTACGACATTGTCTTCGAAGCTCCCAAGTGGGACGCCGATGGCAATCTGCTGAAAAAGGCTTACATCACCGTCTTCCTCAACGGGGTCGTGACCCACAATCGCCAGCCCTACCTCGGCGCGACCGGTCACAAGAGCGTGGCGAACTACAATACCGTCCACGAGAGCGGCCCGATCAAGCTGCAGGACCACGGCAATCCGACCCGCTTCCGCAACATCTGGGTGCGCGAACTCGATCTCGGCGCCCACCAGTGAGATCCACCGCCGAAATCACCGGATAACAAAAAAGACGAGCTTTCGGGCTCGTCTTTTCTCTTTTACAGATCAGTCCGATCAGGGCTGATCTCAGAGTCCGGTGGCCCGGGGCTGGTCCGCCGGAGCGGGAGCGGGAGCGGGAGCGGGAGCGGGAGCGGGAGCGGCCGGTGCAGGAGCGGCAGGTGCAGGAGCGGGAGCGGCAGGTGCAGGAGCGGCAGGTGCCTCTTTGGCATGGGCTGCCCCTTCCTTGGCGTGGTCGGCCTCTACCGCATGATCTTCACCATGGGCCTCGCCGTGGCCTTTGCCATGCTCCAAATGGAGAGCTTTTGTTTTCTCGAATTCGTGACGCTCACAACCCGTCAGCGCGAAGCCGATCAACCCCATCGAAAAGAGAACCTTACTCAGAAATTTCATGCCCATCCCTTTACCTGCGGCGCCACCGATTTGCAACTCACAAGTTCCCCTCTGCACCCACCTCAGCTATCATTCTTGACCACGACGATACGGCTGCCCTCGTGCCGAGTCACCTTGAGGTGATCCCCGCGCGGGATGAACTCGCCTTCGGAGATCACATCGAGGAACCTCGCGCCGAACTTCCCTTTTCCCGAGGGACGCAGGTCGGTCGTCGCCTCCCCTTCCAGCCCCAGATAGCTCAGGGCTTTGGCCCCCTCGATGGCTCCGCGAGAGTCCTGAGCAGGGAGTGAAGCCCCTGCCGGGACCGCTCCCGCCAGGACGAGGCGGTTGCCCAAGCGTGTTCCGGGGAGGAATCGCATCCCCAGAAGGACGAGGGCGAGAGCCCCGACCATGCCGGCCGCGAGGGAAATGAGGGAATTCTGAAATAGGCTGGACCACTCCACCGCCCCCGGCAGTCCGTCCCATTTCCACTCCAGATCGACACGATCGACCATCGCCAGCCCGAGTGCCGCGAGGACCATGGCCGAGCCTGCCAGCCCGGCCACGATCGTCCCGGGGAAGAGAAAGATCTCCACCGCGATGAGGATCAGCCCCACGACGAGCAGGACAAAAAGCTCGTACCCGGCCAGATTCCCCGCGAGGTTGTTTCCGAAGAAAAAGAGACTGAAGGCGAGGACACTGACGATCCCCGGAAAGCCGAACCCCGGCGTGTTGATCTCGAGGTAGGCTCCCGCGAGGCCGACGATGATGAGGAGAAAAGAGAGCTTCTGCACCCAGTGGGCGAAGGCCTCCATCCCGAGCGGAGTCGCCTCGACGATCTCCCCGGCGAGAGACTCCTGTGCGACGAGGTCCTCGAGGTCACGGGCGACGCCCTTGGCGAGGACGGGACGCCCGCCGATGACCTCGGTAGCGCGGACGGTATTGAGGTTGAGCACATTGCCGGCCTCGTGGACGAGGACTCCATCGATCCGGACTTCTTTGTTCCGGGTCACGAAGGCCTCTGCGATGTCGGGATTGTGGCCCTTGAGCTCGGCGACATTGCGCACCGTGCCGATGATCATCTGGGTCACTTTGTCAGCCATAGACTCGTTGAGATCCTGCCCGGTGCCGCTCACGACTAGAGCCGAGCCTATCGTCGCGGCGGGGCGCATGTAGATGTGGTCGGTCCCCATCGCGATGATCGCCCCGGCCGACTCGGCGCGGGGATTGACGAAAGTGTAGGTCGGGATCGATACATTCTGCAGACTGGTGAGCACGAGCCCCTCGGTGTACCAGGCGAAGCCGCCGGGGGTATCCATGTCAAAGATGACCGCCTTCGCTCCCTCGAGTTCGGCCTTTTTCAGCGTCCGATCCATGAAATCGAAGCTCGCTTTGCCCGTCGCGAGGGTGTCCTGCCCGACTTTCAGCACGACGACCTTGCCCTTGTAGTCCGTATCGTCGCGACGACCGAAGAGAGGGAGGTCAGCCTCCGCTTTTTCCTCACCGGTCTCGATCTGCGCTGCCTCGTCTTTTCCCTCGCTCCGCGTCAGCTTGGTGCGGCTCGACGTCTCACCGTAGGCGCGGGGCGAAAGGCGCTCGAACTCCGGCCCGATCCCCTCGGCCGCCAGGAGCGCCTCGATCGAATCGACGATGCCCTTTGCCACGAGCGGCTTGCCCTCGAAGACACGGGCCGCCTCATCGGCCGTCAGCGTCAGGGCCTGACCCTTCTCTGAAATAACGACCTCCCCTATCCTGACCTCGATGCCCGCATCGATGAAGGCCTCGGCGACTTCAGGGCGGTGGCCCTTCGCCGCCGCGAGACTGCGGGCCCGGGCTTTGAGGATCGATTCGTCGCGCGCGAGATTCTCGTCGGCGGCGCTCCGGGATTTGTCTTCTGCACCGCTCGCTTGCACCGGGTTCCTCCTGAGCCCGGCCCCACCGATGATGCCGCCGGGGTTCATGTAAATGGCGTCGGCGGCGAGAGCGATGAGCGCGCCCGATCCCGTCGCGCTGGTATTCACGTAGGCAACTGTCGCTACGCTGAGGCGGGAAATCTGGTCGAGGAGACGATTCTGGGCGGCGAGATCGGCCGACTCGCTCAGGTTGATCTCGAAAACGATACCGGCGACCTTCGCCGCGTCTGCCTCGACGAGGAGCCGCTCGAGATCGCGCCCGATCCGACCGTCGCCGAGGACGTCGCCCGAGAGCGGCACGACGAGTACCTTGCCCGCCCACTGCGACACCGGCGCAGCGGTGGCCCCCGGGGCCTCTTCGGCGACCACTTGACCCGTCATCGGGAGTGCGGAAACGAGGAGAAGGAAAAGCCGGAGACGGGAAATCAAATTCATGTAAGTAAGATACGAAGGGAATCACTCTTCGCGCAACGCATTTGCGACGTTCTCCCGCTCAATGCTGCCGCTCCCGGGCAAGACGGATCAGCCGAGCGCCGCGCCGACCGCGTCGATAAACCGCTCGCGAGCGACCTCGAGCGGACCACTGAGGCGGGCACCGGCCGCAAGAGTGTGCCCTCCTCCGCCGAAAGCCGCACAGATCGCGCCGACGCCGTAGGCCTCCTCCTTTGACCTCGAACTGACGCGAATTTTTCCATCGGGGAGCTCTTCAAAAAAAACGGCGATCATGACCGTGTCGATCGCCCGGATCACATCGATGACGCCCTCGGTGTCGCCGGGCTGCAGGCCCAGCTCACGGGAGACCTCGATCGGGAGCGCCACGCTCGCGCAGCGACCGGCAAAGTCGAAGCGCAGATCCTGCAGCAACCGCTTCAGCGCGAGGACCCGCCGCTCGGGATAGTTCTCGTAGAGCATGCGGTTGACCCGCCCGACATTCACGCCGAGGGCGGCGATCTCACCGGCGATGTGGAAGGTCGCCGGCGTCGTCGCCGGATAGCGGAAGCTGCCCGTGTCGGTCGAGATCGCGGCGAGCAGATTCTCCCCGATGGCGGCATCCATGGGCCAGCCCGCGCGGTGCGCCAGTTCATAGACGAGCTGTCCCGTCGCGGGTGCCGCCGCATCGACGTAGACGAGATCGCCAAAGCCGGTATTGCTGACGTGGTGATCGAGATTGATGACCACCGGGATGTCACCGGCCATCTCCCAGACCGAGTCGTGGATGCGGTCCCGGCCCGCCGAGTCCAGCACGATGAGCAGATCGGCAGATGATCGCCCAACGGGACGCTCGACGATCCCGCTGCCCGGCAAAAAAGCGAGACTCTCGGGAACGGCGTCGTAGTTCACCACCTGCACCGTTTTGCCGATCCCGCGCAAGAGCAGCGCCATGCCGACCGCCGAGCCGATCGCGTCGCCATCGGGCCTGTCGTGGCTGACGACGAGGATCGACATCGCCGCTTCGATCTGATCTTTGAGTTCGGTGAGAGTCGCTGGCACGGCAAAAGAGGGTTGAGTGGACCACCCGAGAGGGTCAGGCGAGCCAGCAGGGTAAGGTTCCCGTGTGCCGGGGTAAACCCGAAAAAGAAAAATCGTCACCCACCCGACTTTCCCGCAGGGGTCGTCAGGCCTCTTTGTCGGCGGCACCGGGAGACTCGTCGACATCGTCAGGCAAGTCGATCTCGCCGATATCGTCGAGGATATTGAGAACCCGCACGCCCCGCTCGATCGATTCATCGATCTGGAAGTGGAGAATCGGGGTACAGCGCAGCACGACCCGCTTCATCACGATGCCCTGAATGAGGCCGCGCTTTGCGTTGAGCTTACGGATCGCTTCGCGTCCCTTCTCCGGATCGCCAATCGTGCCCACGTAGACCTCTGCGGTCCGCAAATCCACTGCGGTAGCGACATCGTGGATCGTGATGAGGATGTCGCTGAACTCGAAGTGCTTCCTCACACAATCGCTGATCTCGCGCTTGAGCAATTCGTTGATGCGGGCGATGCGCTGGCTCATGAGAAAAAAGTAGTGGCGGGAATCGGACACCACGTCCGACGCCTAAGAGAAAAAACGGGCGGGGAAGATCAGAGCGTCCGCTCGAGCTTTTCCAACTCGTAGCATTCGATGACGTCGTCCTTCTGGTAGTCGTTGAACTTGCCGAGCTTGATTCCGCATTCGAGGCCAACCTTGACCTCCTTGGCATCCTCTTTGAACCGCCGCAGGGTCGTAAAACCACCGTCGTAGATCGGCACCCCGTCTCGCAGCACGCGAGCCCGGGCGCGCCGCGCAACCCGACCATCGGTGATCATACAGCCCGCGACCTTTCCGGAGGAGAGCCTGAAGACCTCGAGGACCTTCGCATGACCGATGACCTTCTCGCGGGTCTCGGGCTCGAGGAGTCCGAGCATCGCCTCTTTGACCTGGTCTATCAGTTCGTAGATGATGGAGAAGAGCTTGACCTGCACCCCCTCGCGCTTAACAAGCGGCTGAGCCTTGGACTCGACCTTGGTGTTGAAACCGATGAGAATAGCGTCCGAGGCACTTGCAAGGAGCACATCAGCCTCGGTTATGGGGCCGGCGCTGAGGCGCAGAATCTCGGCCGATATCTTGTCGGACTCGATCTCGGTCAGCGATTTCTCGATAGCCTGGAGCGACCCCTGGGCATCGGCCTTGATGATGAGGCGAAGCGTCGCTTTCTTGCCCTGTTCGATGTTGTCAAAAAGAGTTTCGAGAGCGGAACGCTGGATCGGCGAGAGCTTGGCCTGACGCCTCTGCTCGAGGCGTTCCTCGCTGAGCTTCTTCGCTTTGCGCTCGTTCTCCATCTCGACGAGTTCATCGCCGACATTAGGGACCCCGGAGTAACCGACGATCTCGATCGGCGTCGAGGGACCGGCCGACTCGACACGCTTGCGCTCGTCGTTGAGCAGAGCCTTGACCTTGCCGTGCATCACTCCGCAGATAAAAGCGTCGCCCACCCGGAGCGTGCCCGACTGGATCAGGACAGTACCGGTGGGGCCCTTGCCCGCCTCGGTGCGCGCCTCGATCACCGTCCCGCGGGCAGGGCCCTCGGGGTTGGCCTTCAGCTCGAGGACTTCGGACTGGAGGTAAATCATCTCGAAGAGGTCATCGAGCCCGGTTCCGGCCTTGGCGGAGACTTCGACACAGATCGTGGAGCCGCCCCAGTCTTCAGGAGAAAGCCCGTTTTCCTGCAACTGCCCCTTCACCCGCATCACGTCGGCACGAGCGAGATCGACCTTATTGATCGCCACGATGATCGTGACCCCGGCTGCTTTGCAGTGGTCGATCGCTTCGAAGGTGGTAGGCATCAGCCCGTCATCCGCCGCCACCACGAGGACGACGATGTCGGTGACGTGCGCCCCGCGCGCCCGCATTTCGGAAAAGGCGGCATGGCCGGGAGTGTCGATAAAAGTGACGCTCCGCTCGTTCCGCGTGACCTGGTAAGCGCCGATGTGCTGCGTTATCCCGCCCGCCTCGCCGGCGACGACCCGCGATCCGCGATAGGCATCGAGGAGGGAGGTCTTGCCGTGATCGACGTGCCCCATGAAAGTCACCACCGGAGGCCGGATGAAAAGCTTGTCCTCCTCCACCTCTTCGATGCTCTGCACATCAGGAACTTCTATAACTTCCTCAATCTTATGAACTCCAGCCCCTTTTTCACGCCTTTCTTTTTCGAAGATGAAGCCGTGCTTTTCACAGATTTTCGAAGCCACATCCGGCTCGATCGCCTGAGTGAGATTCGCAAAGACATCCATTTCCATGAGGTCCTGGATGAGGAGGAAGGGCTTCAACTCCATCATCAGGGCTAACTCCCTGACGATGATGGGCGGCTTGATGTGGATGATCTTCTTGTCCCCGATGATCTCGACAGAGTTCCCCTGGTCTTCCAGAGCCTCTTCTTCGCCAACCGCGGGCTCGGCTTCCACCTCGACCGCGACCGGGGCGGGTCTCGCTGCCGCTGCCGCTGCTGCCGCTATATCGTTGCGCTCGGTCTGGGCCCGGTTGCTCGCGGCTTTCATCCCTGAGAGGGTATCGACCGGGTTTTCCTTGCCGAGGTGGCCGTAGACAGACCCCTGGCCAGAAACAGGAACCGTAAGCTTGCCTTTGCGAGCCACCTTCTTTTCCCCTTTTTCGAAAAGGTTGAGCGCTCCCGCTTTCTGCTCGTCCACGGATTTTGACTCAGATTCCGGGGAATCCACCTTCTCTTTGGCAGGGATGTTCTTACGGGGCATAAGGGAGGCAGGGGGTAGTAGCAGTGCGGGGGCTATGCGCAAAAAAAGGGAAACTTACTTTGTAGTTCTGAAATGCTTTGTTAAATGACGAAGGCCCGGCGCCTTCGCTGCGGGCTAGTCGACTTTCTGCTCGAGAGACTCCTCTTCGGGAGCTGGCTCAGCTTCCGCAGCGGAGTCATCGGGGGTCTCTGCTTCGACAGCGGCTTCGGTCTCGGCTTCGGTCTCGGCTTCGGTCTCGGCTTCGGGAGCGACTTCGGGAGCGACTTCGGTCTCGGCTTCGGTAGCGACTTCGGTAGCGACTTCGGTAGCGACTTCGGTAGCGACTTCGGTCTCGGCTTCGGTCTCGGCTTCGGTCTCGGCTTCGGTCTCGGCTTCGGTCTCGGCTTCGACTGCAAGCGGAGCCGCCTCATCCACTGTTCCGCCGGTGGCGACGATGGCGCGGTTGCGAATCTCACGAGCTTCCCCGACGGGGATCCCGAGAACCCCGGCGATGTCGATCTCATCGACGTCGTTGACGAGCATCTCGATGCTCGTCAGACCGCCGCGCACGAGGGCGCTGGCGACTTCCATCTCGATACCGGTACCCTTCGCAAGGGTGGAGGCTGCTCCCGCGACCTGCGCTTCGAAGGCCTCGTGGGCGGACTCGTCCTTCTGCACCTGCACATCCCAACCAATGAGACGGGCAGTAAGGCGGGCGTTCTGCCCGCGACGGCCAATGGCCTTGGAGAGCTCTTCTTCGTCCACTTTCACGAGGATGGACTGCTTCGCCTCATCGATCGTGATGGACTTGATCTCGGCCGGCTTCAGCGCCTCTTGCACGAAAGCGCGCATGTCGTCGCTCCAGCGAATGATGTCCACTTTCTCGTTGTTGAGCTCGCGGACGATGTTCTTGACGCGGGCACCACGCATCCCGACACAAGCACCGACCGGATCGACTTTCTCATCGGCACTGTAAACTGCGACCTTGGTGCGATAACCCGCTTCCCGGGCGAGGGAGCGGATCTCCACGGTGCGATCAGCGATCTCACTCACCTCGGACTCGAAGAGCCGACGAACGAAATTGGGGTGGCTGCGGGAAAGAATGATCTCCGGGCCGCGCGCTCCGTTTTCCACCGCGACGACATAGGCACGGATGCGGTCGCCGACATTGTATTCCTCGGTCGAAACCCGCTCGCGCTGGTGCATGACACCCTCGAACTTGCCGAGATCGACATAGACGTCGCCCCGTTCGAAACGACGCACCGTGCCACTCACGATGTCGCCGGCGCGGTCTTTGAACTCTTCGTAAATCAACTCTTTTTCCGCCTGGCGGAGCCGCTGCATCATCGTCTGTTTCGCGGTCTGGGCGGCGATACGGCCGAAATTCGAGGGCGTGATGTCCACCTCGATCTCCGAATCCACATCGATCCCCGGCTTGAGACGGCGGGCCGTGAAGATGTCAATCTCCTCGTAGGGATTGTTCACCCGATCACGGACGAAGAGCGTAGCATAAGCGCGGATGTCCCCCTTTTCCGGGTCGATCCGAATGCGCATCTCACGCGCCGGTCCGATACTCTTACGTGACGCCGAGAGCAAGGCAGTCTCGAGCGCTTCGATCATCGTATCGCGCTTGATCCCTTTCTCTTTTTCGTAATATTCGAAAAGTGCTAGCAGTTCGTTTGTCATTTTTCCAACTGGTCCTCCGATGATGAGACAAAAAAAAGCGGGACAAGCCCACTTAATCAACCCGGCCACAATACGCCGGAATCTCAAGATTGCAGGGTCGTGAACATATCCGCGCCCCTTTCTCTAGGCAACACGTAATTCCCCGCAAATCAAGCCCGTATTCGCTTAAAATTCAATTCAATGAGCCATTCCAGAATCAAAGCAGTGAGTTTCGACGCAGCAGGAACCCTAATCCATCTCGCGGAGGACGTGGGCAGCACCTACGGGCGGGTCGCGGACTCTTTCCGGGTGTCAGTCCCCCCCGCACTGCTGAACGAAGCCTTCGGCACCGTCTGGAAGCGCACTCCGCCCGCCTTCTCGGGCACTACCGGTCTGGACGACACGGACGAAAAGGCCTGGTGGCGGAGGTTCGTCCGCGAGGTCTTCACTGAAGCCGGTGCCGCCTTTGCCGACGAGGAGACCTTTGCCGACTTCTTTGAGACTCTTTACCGGCACTACGAAGCCCCCGGCACCTGGCTCGCCGTGCCCGGGGTGCACGAAACTGTCGCGCACATCGCCGGACACCATCGCTGCGTCATCTTCTCGAACTTCGACGCCCGGCTCCGCCACGTCCTCGCTGATCTCGACCTGCTCGCGCCATTCGAGGCAGTCTTTCTCTCCTGCGAGATGCGCCTGTCCAAGCCCGATCCCCGCGCCTTTGCTACGGTCGCGGCGGCTCTCGGACTGCCTCCCGGTGAGATCCTCCACGTCGGCGATGATCCCCGCTGCGACTGGGCCGGAGCCGAGGCCGCCGGATTTCCGCATTTCCGTGTCGGCCCCGGTCAGAAGAAAATTTCGGAATTACTACGTGAACTTTCGCTTGCGTAGTCGGGAAGCCTGACTACATTTCGCGCCCGTCCCGGCCACAAGCCGGTGACTCTTCTCTCAACGGAAAGGTAGCTCAGTTGGTAGAGCAGTTGGCTTTTAACCAATTGGTCCTGGGTTCGAATCCCAGTCTTTCCACTCCCTTTACCCCACTTCGGGGAATTTCCCCAGGCCGACCCTCACCGCCCCTGCGGACGCATGATCGTGAAGTCTGTGCCGCTCGAAGTCCCGGCATTGCTTGCCGCCGAGGTCGTTACGAGGATGGTCCCGGGCTGGGCGAGTTCGTAGATACGGCGGGCGAAATCGGCGGGGATGTAGAGACGCCGGCGGAAGTCTTCGATGAGATTGGCAGACATCTCTTTTTCGAGGGAGAGAGTCGCCCAGGGTCGGGCCGGCCTACCGGGAACGACGGAGTTGGCGCCGGGCTCGGTGCCTTCCAGCATGAGAAAGACACCGGCGGGGATGCCCTTTTCGGGTTGCTGAAGATCAATCGGGCTTTGTCCGATGAGGACTCCGTTGCGATAGACATAGGCGACCTGATCATCGATGCTCACGACGACGAGGATAGGTCCGACAGGAGCGCGATCGGGATACCACTCGAACTGTCCCGGGGCCAGCCTCGGCTCGACGAAAGGGGCGGCGGCCTTACTTTTTTTCTTAAAAAGCTGGGCCTCGAGAGAGCCGCACGAACCGGCCATGGCGACGAGGGTGAAGAGGAGGGCGGGAGCGTTTTTCCTGACGGTGGCGGGCGGACTTCACTGTCGTTTCATCCCGTTTTTTTTGCAAGCGCAGGGAGCGGAAGAATGCTCCGCTGCGGGGCGCGGAAGATGGCTCTGAATTTTCCTGCTTGGTTTTTCCCTTTGACCCGTCTCTCCCGACATCGTATTTGAAACTGGGGCCATCCTCGGGGATTCGGGCTCTTTGGACCGTATGCTTTCTCATGAGTTCCGATACCGCTCTCCTCCGTACCCATCTGGCGGCCGGTCAGGTGATCCCGGCGATGCCGCTGGCCCTGAACGGGGACGGATCGTGGTCGGAACGTCATCAGCGGGCCTTGGTGCGTTACTATTTGGATGCCGGGGCGGGCGGCCTTGCCGTCGGGGTACACACGACGCAGTTCGAAATACGCGAGGCCTCCGACGGTCTTTTTGAGAAAGTGCTCGCGTGTTGCGCCGGCGAGGTGGCGCGCTACCGCAGCGAGCGCAGTCCATTTGCCCTGATCTCGGGTATCTGTGGCCCGACCGCGCAGGCGACGAGCGAGGCTGAACTTGCCCGCACCCTCGGCTACGACGCGGGCCTGCTGAGTCTCAGTGCGATGTGCGAGGCGGATGATGAGGCACTGCTCACCCACTGCCGGGACGTAGCGGCGATCATTCCCCTGATCGGCTTTTACCTGCAAGCCTCGATCGGCGGGCGGACCTACGACTACCGCTTCTGGCGTGCTTTTGCGGAGATCCCGAATGTGGTCGCGATCAAGATCGCCCCTTTTAACCGCTACGCCACACTCGAGGTGGTGCGGGCAGTCGCCGAGAGCGGTCGGCGGGACATCGCTCTCTACACCGGCAACGACGACAACATTGTCCACGACCTGCTCACACCCTTCCCCTGGGGCGATCCTCCGCTGCGCATCGTCGGCGGACTGCTCGGGCAGTGGGCCGTAGGGACGCGGCGCGCGGTGAGCCTGCTCGAAGAGATCCGCGAGGGAAAAAGGAGTGCCACGGAATGGGCGGCGTTGAACGCGAGCCTGACCGACTTCAACAGCGCGATCTTTGATCCGGCGAACGGCTTCGCGGGCTGCATCGCCGGGATCAACGAGGTGCTGCGACGCGAAGGGCTGCTCCCCTCTCGAAAATGCCTCGGCGCCCACGAGGTCCTCTCCCCCGGTCAGTCAGAGGAACTCGACCGGGTCTTTTCCATCTATCCCGAGTGGCACGATGCCGCATTTATCGAGGCGCATCTTGATCGCTGGCTCACCTGAGCGAGGGACGCGGATTCGTCAGAAGGGTTTCTCGACAAAGGCGGCGGCCATGGCAGTCTTACCATCATGAGCCTTTCCCTGATCGAAGATCTGAAATCACTGTATTCGGCCGTCGTCGCCGACGTCCTCGATGCCCACGGTTACCCGAACCAGGTCCTCACCCCGGCGGTGCGGGCTCTCACGCCGATGACGCGGGTGGCGGGCCGGGTCTTCACCCTGAAGGCGGAGGTCGTCGACGAAGTCCCCGAAAATCCCTACGAGCTGGAAATGGCGGCGATCGACACGGCGGAGCGCGGCGACGTCCTCCTCGTCGATGCGAACCACGACCAGAGCTGCGCCTTCTGGGGCGAACTGCTGAGCACCGCCTGCCTCGCGAAAGGTATCAATGGAGTCGTAATGACCGGGTGCACCCGCGATCTCTGGGCGCTCAATCAGCTGGAGTTTCCCGTCTTCGGGATCGGCGCCTCCCCCGCTGACAGCAAGGGCCGCCTCGATGTCACCGAGATCCGCGAGCCCATCCTCATCGACGGAGTCATCGCGAGACAGGGTGACTACGTCCTCGGTGATCTCGACGGGGTCGTGATCATCCCCCAAGCCGTCGCGAGCGAGGTCGTGGCGGCGGCGCGGGCAAAGGTCGTGGGGGAAAATACCGTCCGTGAAGAGCTCGCCGCCGGGGTGCCAGTGGGCGAGGTCTTCCGCAAGCACGGGATCCTCTGATCACTTTTCGAAAGGGAAAAGCGGGACGCGGCGATGGAGATAGCTGAGCTGCGTCATGTCCGCGCGGGTCACGCCGGGGGAATCGACGTGGAGGAATCCGCCCCGGGCGACGGGAGCGTAGGCGGCCATCGGAGCGATGACCCCTTTGGCAATGAGACAGTCAAATGTGTCCGGATCCACCCCGCAGCTCGTGAGCTGCGCAAGGCTGAAGGGCGCCATACGACGCGTCGTCACCATCAGGACAAGTCCCCCGCCCTCTTCCTCGAGTACGGCGGTGGCGCCCTGATCAAAGACCGAGAATCCTCCATGCCGGGCCTGCGTCTCGTGGAAAACCCCGTCGTGGAGCGAGCGCACGAGGAATCGCCCTTTTACCGGATCGTCCGGGTCGCCGATGGCGGTCTCAATGATCGCGCCGACACCGGCCTGCTGCGCGAGTCGGACTGCGGCGGCATCGTGGAGGCAGGCAAAGAGGCGCCCGGTTTCATGACGAGACCGCCAGGCTTGAATGATCGCAGTACTGTCAGCCGGTGAACCACCCCCGACATTGTCCCCCATATCAAGGAGGACGACGGGGCCGGCCTCGCTTGCGGCGACCAGGGAAAGCGCTTCATCTATGCCGAGAAAGGCGGGTGCAAAATCGTCGCGCCTTTCCCACAGGACCGCAGCGAGCCGATCGGCGACATTTTGTGCCATTGTCAGGGAGTCGGGGCCGTCACCCAGAACGAGGACGGACGAGCCCATCAGCTCGACGTCGGCGTAGGGAAAACCGAGGATCACCGAGCCGCCGAGCAGGCCCGGGGCGGAGAAAGCGGCGGCGGCCTCCGTGTAGACCGACTCGAGCGGCTCCACCGAGGTGTTCTGGCACTGGATATTGATCGCGAGCGGCGGGTAGGCCGCCGCCTGGACCGGGGCGATCTCTCCGGCGAGGGTGCGGGCCATGAGCATGGCGGCCTTTTTCCCGGTCTCGCGCTGGTCGAGATGGGGATTGGTCGCGTAGGCGACGATCGCATCGGTCGCCCCGACCATCGCGGGGGTGAGATTGGCGTGGGGGTCGAGCGTCGCGATGAACGGAGTCCCCTCCCCGATCTGCTCGCGGAGACGGCCGAGCCATTCGCCATCGGCGTCGGGGTAGCCTTCGGCGACGGTGGCTCCGTGGGGTGCGGCGAGGTATCCATCGAGCGGACCGGCATTCGCGACGGCTTCGAGGAGAGCGGCGACGAGCGTCTCGAAGTCCTCTTTCACGATCACCCCGTAGGGCAGCGCCCGGGCGAGGAAAAGCGGCACGGCCTCGATCCCCGCCTCCTCCAGCCCGGCGAAAAAGCCGCCGACCTCGTGCGGCGCATCCGCCATCGTCTCGCGGATCGCTTCGCCGTGCAGGAGCAAGTCCGCCTCGAAGTGGGCGAGCGTGGTGACCCCGTTGATGAAGGTGTTCGACTCCTGCAGGAGTCCGACAATCCCGACGCGGCGCTTGCTCATGGGACGGGTAGGAAGCGGATGCAGACGGGACTCCAGACTTTTGCCTCGGAGTCCGCGTAGCTGAGTTCTCCGCTCGCCTCGTCGATCGCGAAGACCGTCACCGTGCTCGACTGCTGCCCGGCCGCGAGGAGCCATTTCCCCGAGGGCGAGACCACAAAACCGCGCGGAACCTTTCCCCGGATGGGTTCATTCTCGAGATAGCCAAGCTGGCCGCTCGCCCCGTCGATGGCATAGGCGACGATGGAGTCGTGTCCGCGATTGGACCCGTAGAGGAAACGTCCCGAGGGATGGACCACGACCTCGGCGGTCGAGCCGATCTTTTCCGTCCCGGCAGGGAGCGTGCTGAGCGACTGAATCTCGCTGAGTTCGCCCGAGGTCTTCTCGACGGCGAAGGCGGTCATCATCAGCGTCATTTCATTAATGACATAAGCGAAGGCCCCGTCGGGCCGGAAGGCAAAGTGGCGCGGACCCGAGCCCGCCGTGATGACCGTCTCGCCCGAGGCGCTCAGCGCCCCGGTCGCGGGATCGACGGCGTAGTGGTAGACACGGTCTGTCCCGAGATCGGCGGCGTAGGCGTAGCGACCGTCGGGGGAAAAATTGATCGAGTGCGCGTGGGGCGCCTTTTGCCGATTCGGAACGATGCTGCTGCCGGTGTGCTGGATCACACTGACGGGGTCAGAGAGGGCGCCGTCATCCGCAAGGCGGTAGCTCGCGACGCTGCCGCCGCCGTAGTTGGCCACGGCGAGGGTTTTTCCATCGGGGGTGAGGGAGACGTGGCAGGGACCGCCGCCGCCGGAACGCACTTGATTGATGCGCTCGAGCATTCCCGTCTCGAGGATGCGGAACGCTCCGACCCGCCCCTCACCGTTCGCATCGGCGACTTCCGAGACGGCGTAGAGTGTCTTCCCTGAAGGCGCGATCGCGAGGAACGACGGATTTTTCCACTCCGCCGCGAGAACGACCTCGCCAAGTTTGCCGGTCGCGTCATCGAAAGAGGCCTCGTAGATGCCCTGCGACTCGCCTGCTTTCGTGTAAGTGCCGAAGTAGACGCGGCTCTCCCCGGCAGTGATCGGAGAATGCGGCAAAGTCAGAGCGAGGAGAAAGAGAAAGAAAAGGCGAAACTTCATCCCGCACTGTGGCGAGCCGGAAGAGATCCGCCAAGAGAGAAATGAGGCGGCATCTCGTATTGCTTCCGCAACCGGGTAGGGCGAGGCGTCCCCGCCGAGCCGGGTCGTTTCCCGGCGGGGATGGAGGTCAATGATACCAGTGAAGTCGCTAACAGAGCGCCCAGTGGCGGTAGCAGTATCACGTCCTGTTTTAAAGTCCTATGATTGCCCGGCCTTCGTCTGTCCGATTGCCACGATAGCCCCCGATTGGATTTGGAAAACTTTGAGCCAGTCGCTCTGCGGCTCACATTCAACGTCAAAGAGATGGCAGGAGAAGCCTTCGCATCCTCGCTTTGTTCTGCAGGTCGATTCCCTGTTAGTCTCCCCTAGTCAGCAACATAGGCTCAGCGTATTTTTCCGTTCGGATCGTATGTTTCTCTCCAGCTTCGCAATTCCGATAAAAAACCGCCATCTTACCCGTGTCGGTGCTGCTCAACTCGTTGAATGCCTGAATTCGCCTCCAACCCTTTCTCCGGAGATTTTTTTCAAGCAGAACTTCATCTTTCCACCCACCACTGCTATTCCCACCTCCATCCCAGCGCGTACTAGTAGCAATGTAAACAACACCGCCCGATTGAACTTCAAAATTCAGAACTCCTGCGTGCTGAGGCAACAGGAGAAATCTGACACCACCGAGAGGCTCCGGGACCACATTCCACTGATATCGGTCACTCTTCGCATATATGTTCACACCCTCTTTCAAAGGCCCCCAATCCAGCTTCTCAGAATTTACGAATGTCGCCAGCCGTAGCATCTGAGGCTCTGTCGAGATCGCCCGTTCCGCTTCTTTCGAATTTTGAGCAGTCGCAAAACTTACAGAGAGCAGAACGAGTGGGATCAGTACCGTTAAAGAACAAGTTTTCATTTCGGTGAGGGTTTTGGTCTTAGATTTTATACGTGGCGAATTAGGATCTTCTTAGCAGAACGTCACGGCATGGCAACCGGGCGGAGGCGCACGCTCGAACGCAGAGTAACGAATCGAGCCACGGCAGTCAACCAACTCAGTGCGGGTATCGGGTTGAGTGTGCCGCCTTGTTCTCGGCTCCCCGATCTCCCCCGTGCCGTCCGTTTCCGGTCGTCGCATCGCCTGCCGATTGGGTCCGTGCGCCTGTCGGATCGATTCGCGCGGCGCTTCGGGTTGCGGAGAATCGGAGTGCGGAGAGTCGGATTCGGAAGGCCGGATTTCGGATTTCGGATTTCGGATTTCGGATTTCGAAGAATGGGTTTTCGGAGCATCGGGAATTCGGAGCCCTGGGATTTCAGAGAGACAATTTGCCTGTCCCTGTGATTTCTCCCCCCCCCCCCCCCCGGACCGCGCCGACCCCTCGCCCCTGGTGGCCCCCCAACCCCCCCCAACAAGAACCTCACGCGGG
>Ga0105051_10002238_pt1 | contig 25180 bp, 32 predicted proteins | sample FRY02_FD_78383 | JGI IMG/M metagenome (GOLD analysis project Ga0105051, IMG submission 78383) | Freshwater microbial communities from Lake Fryxell liftoff mats and glacier meltwater in Antarctica - FRY-02 (megahit assembly) | ecosystem: Environmental > Aquatic > Freshwater > Ice > Glacier... | reverse complement strand
GCATAATAGAATCTAAATCCTGCCTCTTAATCTCAAGATCACATATGGTGCATACAATGTGTGTTATAAGATGGGTATTGCTAAATTCATTTCGCCATTTATGTTGGCAAAGTCGGAGTTCTGCTTCTTTCATCACTTCCGCCTCCCTCTCTCGTAATGCCCTCATCTTTTCATATTGGTCTATTCTATGTTGGTGGATATAGTTTATGTAGTCTTCATCTGTTCCGTCCTGACAACATCCGTCACAACCATGAATCCCATCATCTAATCCATTAAGAACTCGGTATTCATCTGGGTCTGGGTGCCCTACTCCATGATCACAAATACGCTCCATGATTCCTCCTGTTTTACTCGAAATCATGTATTAACTCTTTCTCATCATCCATAGCACCACAGTCCTTGCAGGTGACTTGCCCATCTTGATCAAGTACAAAATCGTGTTCATGTTTTGGTTTAGGTGGCACATAGCGACCTCGCATGTGTATTCGTGGTTTAAGCATTACTGAACCTTATTTTCTTTTTCCCACGCGGCATACTCTAAACAAAAATCTGAGTACTCTATCTCTACGTAGCTTTCCTCTCGAAGGTACTCAATAAAATCTTCATCTACTACAACAACAGGCAAATTGTTTAACCAAATTGCGCCGTATCTCAGCTCTACATCAATCATGTCAGTGCCTTCTCTCCGTGTAGTGCGTGCTTTGCGTGTTCAATTCCATAGACTATCTCAACCTTGCTCATTCCGCCAATATCCTTTATATCGCTAGAGGCATAGTCAAAAAACCAACACTCAAACCACATCTCAATAGACTTCTTTAAAAAATCTTTAGAGGCTTGGTGACCAGCCTTGTCATTGTCCATTGCCACGACAACCCTGTCAGCGCCCTTAATTACATTTAACTGTTCTTTAGACACGGCTGTACCGTAAGTAGAAACACCCCCTAGAACCCCTACAGAGGCCATACGAGCCACATCTAGTGGGGATTCGACTACTACCATTAGCCCGCCTTTGTATTGATGGTAGCCAAACAAAGAATGGCTTTTCTGAATACCAGCGGGATAGTTTCTAAAGTAACGACCTTTTGAACCTTTTTCTTGCCAGCCTAAAAGCTTTCCTTCTAAATTTCTAATTGGAATAATCCAATTCTCTAAGCGATCATCATACAAAATGCCGTACTTCTCAGCGGCTTCTTTTGTTATTCCTCTACTACGTAAAAGTTTTACCGGGGGAGTAACGTAAGCGGCAAGGTTAGCCTCGGTGATATCAGTTGATACCGATTCAACTTTTGGTTTTGGATTAAGCGCTCGCTCTAACCGCATTGATAAATCGCTAGTCGTTGTTTTAACCCACTCGTCAGCTTCTTGCATAGGAATGCCGTTAACGTATGAAACAAGGTACTGCAATCCTCCACGAAATCCGCAAGAAAAACAGTTGTGAGCGCCAGTGTCGGCATTAATAGACCAAGAAGGGTTGCGGTCTTTTTTTCCTGTGCGATCAAAGTGACCGGGGCATAAACCTTTTACCTCTGAACCGCGAGCGCCGTAAGTTTCAATACCAAGACTTTTAAGAAAGTCTTCCATCTCCTCAACGGTCATGCGTCTAACTCTCCCGTCATTTCACGGAACGTTCCCTCATCCCATGCCCATGTTAAGAACGTAGATCCTGGTCCGCTGTTACGGCTTGCAAGAACGCTAAGGATACGAGTCTGGTCATCGCTTTCTTCTGGTTTTTCAAGACCAAACAGTACGTCGGCATCTTGAAAGAAAGAAGAAGAGTACCCAATAGAGTTTGCGGTAAGTCTGCCGCCCTTACCTTTTTTCCAGTCTAAAGACTGAGTAGTAATAACAATAGGAATTTTAAAAGTCTGCGCCAAACGTTTAAACCCTCTAGTTAAATTAGTTAAAGCTTGCGGAGTATTTTGCTCGCCAGTTTGTTCGTCTGTCATCAAATACATACCGTCAATAAATAAAATACTTGGGCGGTGTAGTTGTAACTTAGCGGTTACTCCACTTAGCGTTGACCCAGATGAGGAGTCGACAAGCCAAAACTTCTCTTTGTCTTCTCGCATTCTATTAGTAACAAGTCTGCTGTACCTGCCTTCTTCGTCTTCGTTTAAAGTTCCTGTAATTAAACGCTGGTGAGAAATTCTTGCACGCATAGAGTCGTAACGGTCTTCTTGCTCTCTGTTGCTCATTTCAAAAGAATAAAACATAGGCATTACTTCAGAGTTAACATGAATATTAATAGCAACTTGCATTGCAACAGTAGACTTACCAGTCTTTGGTGTTGCGGTAATAACAATTAACTGTTCGTCTTGAAGACCGTTAGTTACTTTGTCAATAGTAGGAAACCCAGTGGGGTAGCCAAGCAACCCATTTGGGATTAACTTTCGTTGTTGGTAGCGATCCCAACGTCGGTCTAATTCTTTGTCTTCAGTAATATCTATGTCGTTGGTTTTACTAAACCCAGCCTCGTCCATTTTAAGAACGCCAGCCTGTAAGACTTGAAGAGCGCCTTCGTGGTCTTGCTCTCTGTCAATCTTCTCAATCGCATCACGCAAAAGGTTAGCCGTGTAAACCTTACGTCGGGCTGAAGATAGGGAATCTAAAAGGTAGTCAATGGTGTCGTTAACTGGAACTATTTCGTAAGAAGGGTAATTGTCTTTAACTACGTCAAGGCTTGGACACTCTCCGTAACGAGCGTAGTGCTCACGAAAGTAAATCCAAATCTTTTTGTCAGCTTCATCTGAAAACCAAGATGGTGTAACGTTTCGGTCAAATAGAGGAGTTAAGTCTCTTTCTAAAAGAGCCTTGCTAAGTAATCGCTTCTCGTTGTTCATAGTCTCGCCATATCCATTCCCCAGTGCCCGTAACGTAACATTCGATCAGGTCTATCAATGACCCCAATTAATTCAGGACGATATGGTAACTGACCAATTAGATCTTCGATAGTCGTGTACGCCACGCAGTACCGAAAGGGATTAGTCCCGTATTCATCCAAGGTGTCCATAACTTTTGTTAACTCTTCTTGGTTTAAGTTAAAGGACGCCAGTTCAATCGTGTAAGGAGTTCTAACAGCCCATAAGTAGAGCTGGCTAAGAACTTCTTTTTTAAAAGATACTTTTTTTCTTGTTCTTTTAAAAACTTTATATTTTTTTGGAAGCACTTCGGTTTCTAAAAGAATAAAAACATCATCAGTAACAATAATACGTTGCGGTATGTCGTTACTTATATCCCCGTTTCTCATTTTAAAAAACTTCGATCTTTGCAAACCTAATTACAAAATGTCTAAAGGCTTCTAAAGAAGACTTTGCTATTTCAGCATCTTCTTCGGTTGCAGCCTTTGATATCTCAAGAGGGTAAGTTCCTTGATTAGAATCAATACGCGCTTTTACAAAACGAGTGTGCTTGCAAGTGGTTCTACCTTTGTACCCTGAGCAAGTGCAGTACAACTTACTTTCTGCGTCGGAACTAACTTCAAAAATGCTTGGGCCAGGTGTAGCCGTTGGGCTAAGAAAAACCTGTATCAATCTGTTCTGCTTCACTGATGACTCCGTCATTGTCGTAAGTCCCCTTCCGTAGATTCTAGGTCAATATTGTAAAAAGCCTCATGGGTAAAACTGCCCGTTGCCTCACCGTACCATTCGGCCCAGTTACCCTGCAAAATATTGGAAGTTACAATAGTCGGAAGCCCGTTATTAAACCTAGTCCTAAGCACGTGGTGAAGCATGCTTTTGTTCCAAGCCGAGGCGTTGTTGTGCTCTCGCCCTACGTCATCAATTACAAGGATCTTAACGTTTCGGTGCTCGTCAGAACAAGCGCCCATAATTCCGTCATAAAGAATCTCTCTGGACTCTTCAACTGAGTCGTCCATCATTTCGCCCTTTAAATCTAAAAGACCTGCGTAAGTTATAAAGTAACAAGGGCGAACGTCGTTAAGTGGGAACACGTCTAAAGAAAAAGTTCTAAGTGCTTCTTGAATAATTGCTGACGCAATTGTTGTCTTACCATGACCGGGTGACCCGTAAAAAGCCATACCCTTACCGCAAGAGCGTTCGCCAATAGCATCAATTATTTTATTGTCTTTAACTTTGCTTAACCATCCTTGGATGTCTTCAATAACATCTGCGGGTACGGCGGTAAAGTCACTAAATTCCCAGCCCTGCAAATGCTTTGGCAAACCTGCAGCTTTGATCCAAGTTTTACGTCGTAACTTTAACTGATCCGGATTAAACATTATTCTCCCCTTAATTCACGTCGTGCTTTTTCTCTTGACTTCTTTGCAGTTTCTTTTGCTTGAACGTTTGGCATTGTCATTCTGGCTTGACCCAGTAGACCCGGTAAACGGCTAACATACAACCTCCAAAGAATTTCAGCATCTTTATATTCTTTTATGTTTATCTGAGAAAAAAATATCTCCATAGCCTTAACTTCAAGTTCGCCATTTGTAGAAAGCCTAGTTCGAGCACCAGCTAACGCGCCAGAGAACTTGCTCTGAGTAACTTCCCACGGCGCAATATGAAACTGATCTGATATTCGGCTGGCAAACTCAAAACAAACATCTCGCACGCTCCACTCGGCTAACGGCTCTCCTTCTCGACCCACTTTTCTTCCGTAGTTCAAAGCAGCCTTAGCTTCTTTAAACTTTTGTTTTCGATCATCCGAAGCAGCCTTGTTGTCAACCTTGCGCTGGTCTTTGGCTTTTTTAAGTTCGTTGGTCAGTTCATCGTCAGGACCTGACTGTGATTCAAAGATTCCGCCCCATGCCATTTCACCCACCTCGATATTCATTACGTTGTAATCTTCCCTTGATTTTGTCAAGGAAGGATTTTTACTTATAACAGTAGAATTAGTAATTCTGCTTATATGCTCATTACTGGTAACTGTAGTGCTGTTTTGTGACCTCACACTTTGTGAATTCACGCCAAAGAAAAGAGCCTCTGCTTTTGTTGTAACTATCGACAAAGTCATGACACGATTGCCAATCCTTTGCTTCTTAGTCTCAATGTACTCGTTCTCCCTAAGTTCCTTTAGCCCGCTTAAAATTGATCTGCGACCCTCTTTAAAGTAAAGGCTTAAATTATCAGCAGAGATATTTAAATTATGCTGAATGATTCCCATGAGCAGACCGTAAGCCTTGGCGGACAACCCCCCTGTCATATAGCAATCCCAAAATCTTTAAGGACTTTAAGCACCGCTTGAGTAATTGCTTTCTCTAAATCTGGGGTGCGTAAAACTGTCTCAACCTGTGGGATTTTTTCCGTAACAACCTTCTCAGGCTCTACAAACGGTTTTCCTGCCGATACCTCAACCAACCCTACGCAAAGGTCGTAGCAAGGCACAGAAGCCTCTTTAAATGCCGCTGCTAAAGAAGCCGTAAATGAATCTGTGTCATTCCAAAGCAGAAGAGCCACGGAGTCTTCCCCGCTAGCCATCTCTACGACTTCTTGTATTGGGTTTGCCGAGTTATGAACGCTTGAGTTTCCAATGCTCATAACAACAGAGTTTTCTGGGCAAATTACCGTTGTTGGTATACCCAACTCGCTTGAGACTTGATGCGCCCATACCTGACCTTGGCTTGGTCTATCGTTAAAAGGCAAAACTAAAACAACGTCTTTACCTTTACCTCGATAGTAATCTTCAAGCAAAGCCTCAACGTTAACTCGGGTAGTTTCCCCGTTACCTGCTACAACTACAATTTTTGATCCCATGTGAATCCTCCTAGGAAGGGGATACTACACAGGTTTTTAGTTTAGCTACAAACCGGGCTGGGCAAGGTCCACTTCAAAGGTAGTTCCGTTAGTTAAATAGTTAGGAAGTTGCTCAATTAAACGTATTTGAGTGGCTACGCGGTTTTTGTAGTAATGAGATCGGCTTTCGTGAACCCCGCCTTCCCAGATTAAGTCGGCAATTGAGCTAAACCCAGTACTTCCGTCAAAATAAGGTTTAGCGATTGTAGCCCGTTCAAACATTGCGGAGTCTATGTGAAGCGTTTCTCCAGATAAAGCGTTTGCCCAAAAAAAGTATGGTTTTCCGTAGGATGCGTTCAACGGAGATAAAGTTGAAAAAGAATTACGAGTAAAATTTAATTGTAAATCTTGAACAAAAGTATCAGACGGCGCTTCAATTAAATTAATATTTTCTCCAATAGAAGAGATTTGAAAAAATCTGCCAGAGGCGTTTAAGACTTCATAGTCTCCGTCTAAATTTATTTCAGGAAAACCAAGAAGACGCACATCTTGACCTTGAACAAGGCTTGTTGTGTCAACGGTGAAAACTGTTAAAATTCCATTAGTTCTAGAGTACTCAATTACTTCATAAAACTCAGTTAAGTTTTGAGGTAAAGATTCACTATTGCTAATAAAAGTTTGGTTAGCGTCATACCAATCTACGCCCCATCCGCCCAAATAATCTTCTTCTCTTGCTCCAATAAAAGCGGTTCTTAGGTACCCAGTAAAACTGTACCAAAATCCCGGAAGAACATCAGCAAAGTCTGTATAAGACAAAATTACTTGATCGTTTGCTGTGGCCTCAAGTCTTAGAGAGACATCGCTGTTGTTTGACTCGTCTTTAATTAATAAATCTCTAGTCATTGTAGCGTTTTCAATAGTCCAAAAATTAGTATTAAGTTCAAAACTTGAATTTTTAAACTCGTTAACTCGGCTGGCTTTCAAGGTAATTTTAATAGTTCTGGCTTCTTCAAAGGTAGTAGGTCCTTCAGAACTTTGTTCAAGTTGCGCAGCGTCAAAATAATGAACTTCACCTTCAGTAACTCCTTCAATACGAACATACGGAATTGCAAAATACGCGTTTACTGGTGCTACATTAGTTGTAGAGATACGGGTTGCCCAAGAAGAAACTACGTTTGTTTCTTCCGATTCACCCGCTCTAGATATTTCTTCTGCGTTACGATCAAACCAACGTATATCTACAACAACATTTCTAGCAGTGGTACTTGCTTGAGTAAAAATAGAAAATGTATAAGAAAAACCTTCTTTTACTGGTATGCCTTTTGTTTTTGGTGCACTTAGCCCGCACGCAAACTCAATGTCTGCGCCAATGTACTGACTAGGGGGAGTAGATATTAACTCAGCAACTACTTTTAAACTTCCTGTAATTTTGTTTGGAAACAGAGCAAGAGCATTAGGCTCAGAGTACGCTACAAGTTCAGCAGGAAGTGCTACTGATAATGTTGCTCTGTATACACTTTCCCAGTTACCAATTGATTCTTCAAAAGAAGAATCGTTGTAGTTAAGCATTAAATTCTTACCCAATATAGTTTTTTCGTCATACCCAGAAAACGCTTTAATAAAGTTTTTTACTCCGTCAAGGCTTCCTTTTGACTTGTTAATAAGGACGGCGTTTCTTAACAAAATTCTAGACTGTTGTAGACCAAGCTCTGGTTCGTAAGCAATTCCAAACTGTTGCATCATTACTGGAATAATAGGAGCGTAAGCAACGGATGTGTCGTAGGTGTTTAAAAGAAGATTTGCGCTAGTTTTGTACTCGTCGTACCCCACAGCAAATATCTTTAAAAAGTTTTCAAGATCAGAGTTATTATCGTTATCAGTTACTGTAATTAAATTAGTGCTTTTATACACCGCAGGAATAGCGTCATACATTCTTGTAAAAGAATTAAAGTTTTTAGTAGAGATTCCTACTGCATTTCCAGCATTAATCCATGCCCCAGTTTGGGTGCTAAGAAGAAACAGCCCGTAGTGGTAACCGCTTGCTTCTTTAAGGCCGATACCGTTTGGGATTTCTCCGTCATCAATAAACAAACCTGTTGAAAAGTTTTTAGGTTCGTCAGAGATAACGGTTCCATCATCTACAGAAAGAGGAAATCCATAAGTATTACGAACTACTCTAATACGAGACCAGTCACCCGTTGGAGGGGTCCAAGTTAATTGAATACGTTGATAACCAACAGACTTTGCTAAAAATGGGGACGCGTTAAACTGAATCGCGGCGCTAATTCCAGATCCGTAAGCGGCTACACCGTAATAATCAAGCCCGTACCGTGCCATTTATTAACGACCAAAGATAGAAAGAATAGCAAGCTGGTCTATTTCTGCTGCCACTAAACCGTTTGGCGCTGAAACAACTCCCGTAGCGGAAACGCTAGCAACAACAGTGTTACCTGCGTTTCTCCAGTTTTGAAGGTTAGCAGACTGTGATGTTGCTCCCCGTACAGTAAAGGCTACGTTTGAAGCCGTTGCGTTTGTAATAACTTCGTTTCCAGTACGTTTAATGTATTGGGTGTGAGTGTCAGCAACAATTCCAGTTTCAATATTTGTTAAACGTTGTCCCAAAGTTGTAAATTGAGTTGAGTTAGCAAAACTGTTAGACGATACAGGAGTGGTTGAAAGGGCAGGGTTTACGCCAAGGGTAGTTTCAATTGCGACTACTTCTTCTTGAAGTGAGTTTGGGTCGGCAGCATCTACGATGTCTACCACGTTTTGCTTTGTTGTAAAAGGTCTAACACTTAACGGATAACTGGCTGGCATTTTTTCTCCTAATCTACAATTCCACCAGCGACGGTTATGGTTATAACCCCAGCTTTTGGAAGTTCATTTATTAAAAATACTGCGTCTGCGGTACCTGATTGCGCTGCATCTTCTCTTGCCAAAAGAGTTACATTTGAGTATGAAACTCCAGAAGTATTGGATAATGCTCCAATGATGTAGTGCAACGAAATTCGATCCGCAAAGTTAACGTTATCAAAAGCCAAAATTTCAGCAATAGTTGTTTCAACACTTCGTTGAACAACGCTTTGCTTGTACTGAGGAAGGGCTTGAATTGTTGCCGTTATATTAATTTCTTTAAAAGTTGGGGGGAACAAAGTTAAACTAACATTTGGCGGTGTTTTATCAATAAAAAACTGTCCAATTTTGTTGCTTAACTGGTTAAACACAGGGGTTAAATCTCCATTGCCATCTACACCCGGATCTCCAAACGGCGCAATGTACAAGTTAATGTTTGTATAAACCTCAGAGGTTGCAATTGCTTTTGCAACACCAGCTACCTGAACAGCAAGATCACTATAGTCACGTAATGAAACCGCTCTGTTTACTGACCTAATACTTGAAGGGGCGTTTACTCGAATAGAGTCTGTAGATTCAGTGTCTGCTCCTCCACCCGCTGAGTTTGTGTTGTTAACCGTTAGACCAGGAGTGTAGTTAGTAAGAATGTTTGTTAAAGTGTTCGCGTTTACGTTACCAATAGTTCCACCACCTACTCGGTAATTAACAAGAATTTGAGAGTTTGCTGGCGGAATTCGTCCACCTACGCCGTCACCAAAAATAACAGATGTAGTTTCTTCTGCATCAGTTTTGCTGTAAAAAACAGGGTCGATACCAGCAGCATCAATAATGTAAGGAACAGCGTTATACACGGTGTCGTTTACCGTAACGCTAATGCTGTCGCTAATTACAGAGGTGTTTAAAAGAATAAACTGTTGATCGGAGGTACCGTCTGAAGCGCCCGCGTCTTCGTCAATATAGGACACGCCTTCTGTTGCCAGTACGCTAGTTTGACCAATAGCAGCGCCTACTGCCGCAGCCACCGTAATTGCTGCGTCTGTTTCAAAAATAATTTGAGTGTTTACGCCATTTACAACCGTAGTACTTCCAACCTGTGTTTTAGCTGGTACAACAATTGCACTTGTAGTTGGGTTAGAAAACGTTAAAGTTGCGGTAGCCGGAACGCTGTCGGTAGGTGTATAGCCAAGAATGTCGGCAATGCGTAAAACGCTTTCTCTTTGGCTAGCGGTAGTAAGAAACGACTCATTAGCAGCCCTATCAATATAGTAATTTAAAAGGTCTCCCATGTAAGCGAACATTTCAAGCAAAATAATGCCAAAGTCTGCCGAGTCACGGCTAGTCCAGTTAGGTGCGTAAAGAGGAATTAAATTTATAAGATCTTCACGAATAGAGGCGTAGTCACGAGAGGTGTAGTCAACTTGCGGTATAAAGTTAGCCATCGTTAACCTCCCTGAATAAGTTCGCCAGCACGTGTAAACGTGCCAATTTTTGCTGTTAAGCTGTCTGTTTGTTTATTAGGCAACATATAGTCTACATAAATAACAAAACCTTCGTCACCTAACTCGGCTTCTTCCTTCGTCACCTTTATAGATAAAAGAGATAGTTCGGGTAAGTATTGGTTAAACGCAGACGTTATAGCTCTATTTAAAAACTCACCAACCACACCTTCTGGTTCAAACACGCATCCTCTAGCAAGGCTTCCATAGTTAGGTCGCATAGACCGTTCACTTGGCTCAGTAAAAATTACACCAATGACACGATCAGACCATGTCTTGGAAAGCAGGGTTGTTGTATTAACCCCACCAGATACGCTAAAAGAAAAAGGCAGTGAAATTACTGAACTCATTACGATGCTCCAATCCAAAGAGGGAAATTGGGATCCCCGCCCTCAAACATTGCCCACACAGCCGCGTTTGGCTGAGGCAGGTACTTTCCTACTAAACTGATTGTAGCAACCGCACCTGGTGTAGCGGCAGCAGACCCAGCGGCAGAGTAATTTAAATAAGATCCCGAGGCGTCTGCTAAGGCAAAAAACTCTAAGTACTCTTCTGCTAGCAAATTTAAAATAAATGAATAGCTGATATTTTGACTAGGTGCAGTTCCGCTATGAACGACTGTCATATCTGAGTGATTTCCAGTAACGGTTCCTCCGCCATTTGGAGCGACGTGGGCATACGAAGTCACGGTATGAGCGCCGTGTAGCCCAAGAGAAGTAAGGGACATAGCGCTATTAGGTACGTTTGTCCCATTTTTCTTTAGCCAAATAGATAGGTTACTAAATCCTAAAGTGTCTTTTTTAACAACAGCAGACAAATTAATTAAATAATCTCCCTCTTCTTCTACATAGAATTTGTTGTTTTCTAAGTTTATTTTGTTTGAAGTTTCTTTCGCCCACCCAGTCACTTTGGTAGCGCTAGTGCCCACGTTTTGATCGGAAGTGGTTAAAAAAGTTCCGTAGGGGTATTTGTTTTGTGAAATAGCTCCGCCAATTGGCCACGCCCAATTAGTAACAGATTGACCTAAAACTTGCGGGACTATAAGGCTAACTCTTCCCAGTTTTTCTGGGTCAGCTGCGTCAGCCACAATAGCTCTGTAAACTCCATAAAACTTAGTATCAGAGGACACCCTGACTCCTTAGCTTATTAACTACAATTTGCGGTCTAGTTTTTTTAACAGTTACTTTTCCTAGGTTACCTGATGGGCTAACCCATTTTTTAGCAATAATTACTTGATTTGCTGTCAACGGTTTAGTTCTATTTTTAATATTACCAAAACCTACTTGAGCGTTTTTACTCTTAGCAATTGATCCTTTTTTTAAATTAGTTTTTGGTTTTACATTTGTTTGACGAACATTAGGAATAATTGTTCGCTTTGGCCTTGAGTTTGGAACTTTATCCCCTGAGACTGACGCCCCTAAAGAATCAGTTCCTAAAGTTAAAGTTGTGGTGTAAACAAATTGGGTATACCCCGTAGAAGTTAGTTTGTGGTGGGCTTCTAAAATAATCCAAAACCCAGAGTAATCACTGCCAACCCCGTCAACATATACCGCTGCGTCAGGGTGAAGCCCTGGATCTCCAAGCGCTTCCGCAGTTGCTCTGTAAGGAAAACCATTACGTTCATCAGCAGATTTAGATTCGCTTTTAGCAACAGCGTAATCGTTTGCCACAGTTATTGTAGAAAAACGATCAAAGAACTCAGGTTCAGACTTGATTCTTGTTGTTTTAGGTCTTTTTTGGTTTGTTACTTGAATAAGTTTTCCAGTAAATGCGTCTACTCCAGAGATGGCTGTTGCAGATTTGTATTCCCCGTCGTGCTCTAGGCTTTCTCCAATTAAAGGGTCAAAAGAGTACAAAGTACTTCCTTGAGGGTCGCTTGAATCTCTTAAAACAAGAGTTTGCGCGTTCTTTCTGCCTTCGTCATACAGTTTAAGCATAGGTTGAAAATAGATTTCAGCGTTTTTAAATCTTGCAGAATAGCCACATTGTTTTGCTAATTTGTTAATCATTTCCATATCAGTTAGCCCAGCTTGGGAGATCTGAGGGTAAACTCTAGGATGAGGAGCAACTTTATACGCAAAATTGTTACGCTTTGCTATTGCAATTACAATTTCAGATGCTGTTTTTTCTTTGTAAGTTGCTTGTGAAGTTTGTTTTAAGTAGTACGACGCTCCAATAAAATGTACTTCAACATAATTTTTACCAGGGCTTATTCTTGGTGTTACGTGGTGGATGTACCCATTAAAGTTTTCTTGACTGTAGTCTCCGTGAAGAGTAAATTCCATAGGAGTTCCTGGCCTAATGTTGTTGTAAGAAGGCTCATAATCTCTAAATGTAAACACAGCAAAATCGTGTTTATATCTAGTCTGCCAAAGGTTCATATCTAAAACTTGTACCAAAGACTCCCCAGCATTAGGAAATTTTACGGAAACAAAGTTATACATTTGGAATCCTTAAAACCTTACCTGAAGGTATATTATTTGGATCTGATATTTCAGGGTTGTGGTCAAGGATTACCCACCACATGTCTGGTCTGTTGTAGTACTGCTGCGCTATTGAATCTAAACGCTCGCCCTCAACGTACGTGTGCTCTAAATAAGAAAAAGAACCTAATTCATCAAAAGAGTAAAAAACAACAGCGTTAGAGTCGGCTTCTTGCGCAACAGCAACAAAGTCAACTACAGAGTACTCGTACCTAGACCCTTGAAATATTCCCATGATTCTCCTTTAAGGGGCAACAGGTGCCGCTATACCTTCGCTTGCAATACCAGCAGATGCCATAAGGTTCATAGAAACCTGTACGTCAGTACGTATAGGCGTCATATCTTGGCTAAATGAAATGTGATTTACTGTCAAACTATTTATGTACCCCACATATGAAGCTGGACCAATGTCTACTCTAAGAAGGGTAGCCGATAAGTATCCAATGTCAGAGGTTTTTCTTCCACTAATGCTTGTCCAATTAGGTCCGTTAACCGCTTTATAGATATATTCAATATCAGCAAGCGTACCAAGTTCCATTAATTCTTTAATTTTTGTTCCCATTTTTTCACCCTCAACCAAAGAAAACCCACTTGAATAAAAGTCAGCCATTTGTTCAAATACAGGGCTATCGGCTGCGGAAGAAAACAAAGTTAAAGACTTTGCATAATTTTTCTTTAAAAGATTTCTAAGGCAAGCAAAGTCGTTTGTTCTATCTATTCGGATAGTAAAAGAGATAGTTTCACCGCTTGGGAATGCTCCAGCAACACCAACAAATCGATCAGCTGGGGTAGGAGTAATTTCAGTATTTAAAGCTACAGATGTAGAAAAAGTCTCTGGGTTCCACATAAATTGAAAACCGTATTTTCTTTTGTTTCCTACGTCCTGCTCTTTAGCCGTACCGTCACCAGTGTTGTAAGTGTTTTTGGTATTGGCGTACCACCATATACGTCCCCTGCGATATCTCTCGTCTACAACACCCAAACCATTATTGTTTGGATCCGTGTAAAGATCTGGGTGCATTTGTTTAGGGGTTACCGCAAGACTCCACTTGTGCGGAGGCAAATTCCATCTATATCGAAGTGGCTCAGTAGGCGGTTTATTTTTTTCTTTATCTTTTTTGGCTTTGGCTGCCGCCTTTGCTTTTTCTATCGCTGTTTTCTTTCTCTGTGCCACTAGTTTTGCAGCAAAATTTGGGTCTATTTTTTTTAATTTTTGAATTAAAAGATATTGTGTAATTTTTGCTGCTTTTGCAGCCGCAACTTTATCCGCAGCGGCTTTAGTGGCTGCCGCTCTCGTACGATCTTCACTAGTAGTAATAACTGGTAGGCCAAGGTATGACATTATTTATTTACCGCCTTTTCACGAATACTGTCGTTTGATAAAACACGCTTTACTTCTGCAGCAATTGCTTTAACATCTCCAGCAGATTTTTCTGGCATGTTAAACGTAATTGTAACTCCACCATAATTAATTGTTTGTGGTGAATCGGAACCTCGGTTAAACATTCCATTTACTGGGGCTGGGGTTAAGCCTTCGCCTCCCATAGGTTGCATAATAAGATCGCCTGCGCCTCTTCTTAAAGTAAGGTTATTTCCAGAAGAAGGCGGTATGGCACCAGCAGTCAAAGAGTTGGCTTCAGCGCCAGACAAGTACGCCATAGGGTCTAGTTTGTTTGCATCTTTACGTACTTCAAAGTGTAAGTGTGGACCCGTAGATGAACCAGTGTTTCCGCTATAACCTACGATGTCACCAGCTTTGACTCTTGCTCCACCTTCAACCAACTTACGGCTTAAGTGACCAAAAAAGTTTTCAGTACCATCTGAGTTTAAAGTTTTAATGTAATTTCCAAAACCCGGTGCATCAAAATTAGTAGCATCTACAACGCCATCAGTTACGGCGTAAACAGGAGTTCCCTCAGGAACACCGAAGTCAATGCCACCGTGAGGTTTTCCATAAGAAGGGCTTCGCTGTCCGTTGTTAAATGTAAGGTGACGAACTTTACCAAACGCACTTGTTATAGGAGGTCTTCCAGATAACGGATAAATCATCCCCCTAGCGGCTGTGGCTACATCATCGCTTCCGCCACCTTCACCGTATTCTTCTCCTTCACCATAAGGATTCATTATTGAACCAGCTATTCCTACGCCAGTTCCAACAACTGCACCACCAGGACCTGCAGCAATAAAACCTGTTGCGGCTCCTTGACCTGCGTCAAAGGCTATATTTGCACTCGTTCTTACCCAGTCTGGGACATCTGCATTTTCATTTAAATATTTTTGTGCTTTTTCTAGCCCTGCGTAAGTAAGCGCGGCAAGGGCAGCGCGACCTCCTTTCATCCCAATTTTACTGCCAAAACCTTTAGCCTTACTAACGAAAGATTTAGGCCCACCTTTAAACATATTAGTTGCGCCTTTTACGCCTTTACTTCCAAAGAAACTTCCAAGGGCAGTTCCACCAAGGCTACCTAACATTCCCATAGCCCCAGATCCAGAACCGTTTCCAGAACTTGCAACTGTATCTGTAAAACCTTTAGTTGCTGCTGCGGCTCGAATTATGTCTCCAATTATTCCAGCACTTCGCGCAGCATCAGCAAGTTTGTCGCTTGCTGCAGCCAAAAGTTCGTTTGCTTTTTCAAAACCAGTAAGAACAGATGGAGCAAGCGCTTGATTAACATTTAAAGAGGCAGCATTTCTATCGCTCATACTTTCAACAGCGCCAGTAGTTGCACCAGCCTGTTTAAGGGATTCTTTTGTAAAAGATCCTCCACCAGCCTTTTGGTACAAAGCCGAAATAACACCTTGTCTAAGAACGGGGTCATTACCAAAATATTGATCCATCATAGAAGCAAGAGCGTTACCCGGCTGCAAAGACATGGACAAGTCTTCTTTAGAAATTTTAGCTGACCCAGTTTTTTGTGAGTTAATGCTTTTCCACAGGTCGTTAGCGATGTCTTCGAACCCACGCTGTAATCCGTCAGCCCCACGAACGTTAATGCCAATCATACGAAGCATATTTACGTTTTTACCCTGGTTTAATGCACCCATTGCTTGCATACCGCCAGATACGCCAACGCCGGGCATAAGGTTAGAAACCGTTGCGGCGCTTGACGCAATACTGCTAAAGTTTTTTAACCCAGGCATTAAGCCTTGGGTTGCGCCGATCATTGATGCGCGAGCGGCGTCTAAAGGATCTGTAGTTGTTCCTTGACGAGCCATTTGCATTTGAGTTGCGTTAGCGTTTTTACCACCAAAAAACCCAAAGCGAGAACGAAGTAAATCTTGCTCAAACGCTTCTTGCACTGAAGGCAGCGCCTGCATTGCTAATGCACCAGCTTGAAGTACAAACTTTAAAGCACCTAAAGCAAAGTTTTTAGGTCCCCCACCGCCCCCGCCAGTGCCGTTGTTTTCGTCAGTATTTTTAGTTCCAGTAGACGTGCCAAAACTTGAGCCTAGTAAATTACCTGAACCACTGGCTGGAAAAGCGCCTTTTAAATTTTTAGATATATCTTCAGAAAGTTTTTTAGTTTTTTCAAGTTCTTGGTTTAAAGTTTTAAAAGCAGAGGTGAGGTCAGCAACAAGCTCGGTTTTACGGCTAAAAATGCCGCCGCTACCGCCAGTACCCATCGATGATGCGGTATCTTTAGCCATGGTTACCTCCTACGCCCAGATCTTTCAATCCAATTTTTGCGTTCACGAAATGACAATGATCGGATATCCGTCAAAGTCCACCCTGTAAATGCGCGAGTTAATGCTTCAAATTGGTCCAAAAGATTTACGTAGTCCTCAGTCTTATACGCGAAACAACGATACTAAGGTCAATGGCATAGGAATATCCTCACCACATGCCTCGCAAGCCTTCTTCACCTCCCCAAGGCGTGGGCCTGGGTTACGTTCTAGAATTTGTTGAACGAGTATTTCACGGTCTTTCCAACTAAGTTTTAGTACTGAAGGAGCGCCCATAGAAGGGCTTCCATTAATAGATGCTACACACCCAGACAACAAAATTGTGTTTAATTCAGATGCTGTTTTTTCAGAGTTTTCAAGCAGTCTTCGTTGTGTAAGACCAGTCGGTAAACCAACAATTACAGTGCCCAACTTTGAGGTGTATTCCCATAGTCGATCTTCTATAGGGTCATCCAAAGTTACGATTGGAATGTCAGTATCTAAATCTAAAACAAGTGTTTGTTCTGCTGAACAACTAGGGCAAGCGCCTGAAAACTCAATGCTTTTACCAAATGTTGCTCTACGAATTCCAATAAGGATTGCGTCTCGGTCTCCTGAGAGAAGAGTACCTAGGTCTTCTTTAGACGTAGACTCCATACCAAGTGTTACAAGTCCTCGTTGTAGCATCGTGTTTAGTGCACGACCAGTGTTTCCAGAACGAGCAATTGCTTCCTCGTCCGCACCGTTTAGTTCACGTACTTCTGCGTACTTAACTAAGGCGCCTTCCCGGTTAATAAATCCTCCGGGAAGGACGACCTCAGTATCAGACGGCGCCTGAGTGATAACTTGTACCACGGGCTCGGCTGCAAATTGTTTAGCGGCTTGTGCTAAAGATTGTGGATCAGAGAGCATTTGCTCGGTCACGATTAGTTCTCCTTATTTTTTTATTACGTGGTTACTAGCGGGGCGTACGGAGTAGCTCCACTGCCCTGAGTATAGAACACAGAGAGACCTTCGTGTACAACGCCCATAGTTTCAACCATAAGGTTGTTTCCACCAGCATCAAGGTCTGAGTAGTTCAAAGTTGAAATCCAAGCATTGTGTACATGGAATCCCATCTTTGGTGTGTTTGATCCACCTTCACCAGTGGGTGTAGCAGTTGCGTTTGATGCTGCTGGGTGATCCAAGACGTAAATCTTGATATCACAACGGAAGTCGTTACTGCCTAGGGCAATTCCGTCTCCAGCTGCCGCAGCAAATAAATGCTTCATCCAGTTGATGGCTTGTTCGTTCTTGTAAATAACCCCACGGTTAAATGAGATTGGGTTGAACGTAGTCATGCCTGGTACTTGGTGAATAGTGGTGTTGTAGCCACCTTCGCGATAAGCGATGCTTGCAGTGTTAATACCAAGACCAGAGATCTGAGTAAAACCACCAGTAAAACCAGTAGTGATTTTTGAATTTACTGTTCCGCCCTGTTGTGGGGTAAGGAACTCTGCATAGAACCGAAACGAGCGAAGCGGATCGGTAGCTACGCTTGAAAAGCGATTAATTACGCTGTCTGTTGCCATTTTTTATTAGTCTCCTTTACGCCACAGTAACGGTGGTGCCACCGTCAAACTGGCCGATCTTGATGATTACAAATTCTGCTGGACGTTGTAGAGCAACACCAATTTCGATGTTTACTTGACCAGCATCAATAGATTGTTGTGGGTTTAGTTCAACGTCGCACTTTACATAAAATGCTTGGGTTGGAACTGCACCACGTAGACCACCTTGACGCCAGAAGTCTGTTAAAAGACCTTCTAGTGTTGCAGTGATGCGACGCCACAAAACTCCGTCGTTTGGCTCAAAAATTGCAAACTGGCTTAATTCTGACAAAGCCTTACGCAAGTAGATGAGTGTACGACGAACAGGAACATACTTAGAAACATATGAACCATCTAGTGTGCGTGATCCCATAACAACAATACCTGAGCCCGGCACAAACTTAATTGCGTTTACGGCAGCAGAGTTGCTGTTAAGGTTGTCAAGTTCTGAGTTAGTTAGAGGAGCAACTGAAACCGCTCCACCAAGACGTGCCGCAAGACCAGCAGGTGCTTTGAAAACGCCACGAGAAGCATCTGTAGCTAGGTATAAACCAACTACGGCTCCACCAGGACTAGCAGGAACGGTTACGCCCTGTGTAGTAATTGTTGGGTCTTTAATCACGATTTCTGGGTAGTAAACAGCGCCATAAGATGTTGCTGTGTACGAATCAGCGCGAGTAATTTGATTTGCTGCACTTCCTTGAATAGGATCAATAACAACAAATACATCTCCGCGGTTCTCTGCGTAAGAGGTAATTAAATTTACCGCTGTAGCGCCAGTTACACCAGGAGCGTTAAGAACTAGCGAGCTTTGAATTACGTCAAATGCGTTAACAGCAGCAGCAATTTCAGCCTCGTCAATTCCAGCAACAGCAGGTGTTCCGGCAGCAAGTGACTCGTTTGTCGCAAGAACCGGAATACGTAGCGTTAGGCTAGTTGTAGCTGAGTTTTCGTTAACTGCTGATAAGTAATTAGATTGTGAGTTAATCACAGATACTGCGTATCGGTTGTCAGTTGGTGTCATTGTTAAATCAGTAAAACGCTCAACAATGTTAGTTGCTGCCGTTCCTTGATAGAACACTGTCACATCAAATGCTCCCAATACAGCAGAGTTAGTAATTGACACGTTAATTGCGTTACCCCATGCGCCAACGTTCTTAGCGTTTAAAGTAAGTGTGTCGTTAGGTGAAGTAGCACGATCCGCAAAAGTAATTGTTGCAGAGTCTGCGCTAGGGTCAACTACGCGCGTGAAGTACGCTTGACTTCCTCCGTTTGAGAAGAAGAGAAGAGCAGCAGTGTGAACCGCTTTTTCAGTCGTCCAGCCTCCATAGAGGCTTACGTATTGACTCCAGGATGTAACCAGAGTGGGATCAACTGGACCACGATCCATAGAGCCAATGAATGCAGCGACTGACTGCGAGGTTGTGCTTTGAGCTGGTGGAACTAAGTTGAGGGATTCCGCAACATAGACACCAGGACGAAGGTATCCAGCCATTTATTTATCTCCTTTGAGAGTTTCTAGGTTTATCATATTTTAGACCGGTTGAAAGCCCGATGGAAGGGTGCTAGGTGTTGTTTCGAGATTTACTATTTCCACTTGAGGTGTTGCTAGTAACGCCTGAGCAGGTGTCATTTCGCTAACCACTCTGATACTAAAGACGTTCCGAAGAAGTCGTCTTCCATCCTCGACTGAGTCGCGCTTTACGAACCCTTCGAGAAACATATGTCGAGCTACTACGCCAACGCCATTATCTTGAGGGATAATTAAGTGGCCAAATTTGCCCGGTATTTTTTTGTTTAACATTTCAAACATAATACTTCTGTCATGACGCGGGTGACGTGAGTAAGAACTGACTTGGTAGAACAAGTCGTAAGTTGTTGGAGCATAGTAAGAGTAAGTATCTGAAGAGGTTGCAGTTTGCGTTCCACGGTTTGTATTATCAATCCAAAACCCAGAATGCTGTCTGTCGTTTGCCTCTTGAATGTCGTACAGATCAATAACCAGATAAGGGTAGTCTTGTGTACGAAGTTCTACATCTGGATAGCCAAACCACACTTTAACGTCTCTAGTGTTGTTCTTTAGATCACTTACTGTAATGCCTTGTAAAAGTGCTTTAAGTGCTTTATCTTCAGCAAAAATAAATGCATCATCTGAAACGGTCACGGAAGAATCCCTTCCGAAAATAAGTATTCAAGAGCGTCTTGCGTAATTGCGACTTCAAGTTCTTTATTAACTGAACGTAAAACAGGGCGAATCACAGCATTTGGGCTCATATTTTCAGAGCCGTACTCTGATTCAAAAATGTTAGTTTCTTCAGCCATCTCATAAGACAACTCAATGCGTGCACCTTTTGAGTAGATGCTCATCTCTTGTGACCAGCCAGCATCAACTATGCGGTCTTTAAGGCGGTTGTCTAATTGCTCAGAAAAAGTACTGGCAAGTCTAGAAGCTCGAGTTAAGAAGTCACTCACTTCTTTTTCTTTTTCTTTGCCTTTTTGATGCCGTACATATACCCAAGTCCGACAGCGGCTAGCGCTAAGGCTGACTCTTTTGCACCGGGAGCTTTATCTGTTATGCCACGGATGAAATCGACCTCTGTAGGGCCGTCCAACCATTCAGGTCTATCTGACATAGCAGTCTCCAATCGGAGTTCGCAGGTATATTACGCAAAAGGGCAAAGCCACTCCCCGCATGGGAGTTAATCCAATGGTAAATGAAAAAGCCCCCTTGCGGGGGCTAAGTCATTAATCCTTGTCGGACTTTTTAATCTTTTTAATAATCTTGGCGTCGATCTTCTTATCCTCTGCCATAGTCTTAGGCTTCTTCTTGGCACCGTGGGCTTTGTCAGCTTTTTCAAACTTAGCCTTCTCGTCCTTGTCAAAGCCTGCCTTCTTAAGCATCCCAGAGTCCTTCTTCTTGTCCTTAAACTCCGTGTACTTGCCCTTTATAAATCCTGCAGCCATTACATGCCCTTTTTTCTTACCATAGTTGACTTCTTAGCTTTTGACTCAGACTTATTTTTTGCATACTTCTTATTAGCTGCGGTCAAGGTCTTCATACCGTGCTTGTCTTTTGGCTTCATGCAACCACAGGTGGCGCACATTACTTCTTCTTCTTTCGGGCTGCTGCCATATTGTCGATTAGATTGGGGTAAGGACGACCAGCAGCCTTAGCGCGAGCTTTAGCAGCTGACTTCTTTTTTGTAGTTAGCTTCTTATCTTTACTTGTTGGGTCTTCTTTTTCCCATACTGGTTTGTCTTTTGCCACAAGTGCTCCTTATTTAGACTTATTATTATAGCGAATAGTTGCTTTTGGCTTACGAATAATACCGCCAGACTTTTTACGGATTTTAGCGCCTCCCGTTTTGTACTTGCTACCAGTCAAGGCAACATCTACACCCTTTGATGGGTTTTTTCCCGCTCTTTCGCCAATACGTGTTGCCATGTTTCCTCCTAGAGTAGTGCGTACTGCTGGAATTGCTCATCATTGACGAGTTCATCTGGCATTAGTTGAATTAGATCCATTTCAATAATTGTGTGACGGTTTGATACCTGACCTGATTGCTGGGTTCTTATTGGTCGGTAAACTTGGTCTTTCCAGATTGCTCTATAACGGTTAGCATCTGAGATGTTTGATTTAACAAAACCACGTTCTGTAAATAACTCTGGGCTTACAGATTTAAGGTCATCTACATTTATCGTTAAATGCAAGGTATCCGTATTATAAAAACCTCGGTCATTTAAATCGTTTCTACCTTGAGTAATTGAGGCGCGAGATACAGGTAATACGACTGGGCCATCCCAGACTCGACCTAAGATAATGGGCTCAACATCGTATACGGGATCGGCAACGGAGTCTATGGAGTTAAAGAACCACCAGTCTAAAGATGTACCAGCAGGGTTGGTAAGGTCTGCTGTAATTCCGTCACCCATTGAGTTCAACTCAAAGTCTGAGGTAAATCGACCACCAGGGGCGCTAGCTCTCACTGGTTCTCCTAACTCTTATAGAACATAAGGTTACGCGCTAAACGCTCATCTGTTGGGTTTAACTCCACGGCTTTCATGCCGTATTCAAGGGCTTTACTTGTCTCACCTAAATTATAAGCAGCAATAGCCGCGTAATCCCAAGGCGCAGACCCCCAAGCAAATTCTTCACATAAGTACTCAAGAGGCTTTACAGTTATCTCTAGCGCCTTCTCTGCCATCTCTAAAGACTCTGCCCACATCAATTTTTCATAGTACATTTTGGCTAAGTCAACATATGCCTCTCGTCTATCGGGGCATTCTGCAAAAGCTTTTTTAAACCAATATTCCGATACCGTCCAGTCATCTTCCATCTTTGCTAGATAACGCATAGATGCTGCTCGCTCTGGTTTCCACAAAGCCCTAGGTAGTTCTAGGTGGCGTTTAAACTCATCTGTTGACTCTTGAAACTGTCCATAGAAGAAAAGTTCACGAGCGTAGTAAAAAGCGTTTCTATCATCTAGTGGGTCTTCTTTTACAGACTGGGCAAGCAGTGGCATGTACTGTGAACGCGGTTTTGCATTATCAGCGTGGTGATGAATCTCTAAGTCAATCCAGTTTTGAACTTCCGCAATTCGATCCGTAACCATTACTTCATGAACTGGGTGCTTCCATCTATAGCCATGGCGCGAATGAATTTTATCTCCGCCGTATTGTAGCCCCGGCGTTCCATCAACATTCCAATTCCACGTGTACTTGTATCTAGGTCTAGTTGTTTGTGTTGGCGTAGCCTCTAACGCTTTGCGCCATCCTTTAATAAGAACCTCGTCCATATCAAGTGCAATACAGTAATCAATGTCATTTGGTACATAGGCAAGAGATGCGTTTCGTGCGTCATCAAATCGCCACGGTTTAATAGAAATATCTATAACGGTAATGCCAAGGCTTTGCGCTAGTAGTTTAGTTTCATCGGTAGAGCCCGTGTCAGCAATAAGTAGGTAGTCAGCTTCTTTAGCGGAGTCATACCAAGGTTTTACAAACTGCTCCTCATTAAGGGCAATTGCGTAGACGGCTATTTTCATAGCGCCAGTTTATACTAATCGTCGATTGAGTCGGGAGCGACTATGTCGTGCCCAATTACTTCGCCAGTGTCAACGTTTTTTACCTCAAAGGTTTCATACCCACGAGCGTCTAAACCAAGACTTGTTTTAACTACATTCATTATGTGAACCTCGCCCAATATCCGTTAGATGTATTAACCAAAGGTACCGCAGTTGTTGGAAGATTTGTTTGAGAGTCAAGGTATCCACGCATGACAGGAGCCAAAGAGTTAAGCACTGCTGGGGGGTACCCAAATGCTAGAAAAGAGGTTCCGGGAGTGGTTGCAATAACAAGGATTGCAAATCCGTAGCGTTGACCAGCAACAAATGTTACAGGCACGTTTAAGTTACGAGAGTAAATAGTGTTACGAGTACCAAAGATTGTCGCATCATTTGCACTTGTGGCCAGTCTGGTGGCTGTTGTGTTATCAAAACTGTAGACACCCATTTGAATAGTAGTGGCACCAGTTGTTGCAGTACCCGCAGAGGCTACCGCCACAGACGTTGCCGTGTGGGTATGCATAGGAGAAAAGAATGTCCAGTAGACAGTCCCACTTGTAAAAACAGCAGAACGGTTGTCATAGCGTGGCGTTACATCAATTACTTGATCAGACAATTCAAATGTTGCAGAGACATGCTCAACTAGAGCTACTGTTCCGCTAGCGTTTTGAATAGTAACTGTGCGGTCAACAGTAGGATCTTCTACAGTTAACGTAGTTTCAAATGCGTCTGCGGTAGCGCCTTCAAAGACAATGCTAGAGGCTAGGTTTAAACCAGAGAACGTTGGCGCAGTAACTGAACCACCAAGGGCTACAACGTCAGTACCAATAGTAATGCTGTCATTATCTAACTTAGCGTTAGTGACATCTCCATCAACAATCTTTGCAGTTGTTACTGTGCCATCGGTAGGTGTTCGTTCGTCCGATAACCTAGCGTCGCTAGTAGTTACTAGTAACACCCAGTTACCAGCGTGTGCATAATAAGCACTTCCCGTGCTGTGCACGTGAGCAAACATTCCGTGATTATCTCCAGCTGGAGGTAGATCTGCAAAAGCATTATAAACTTGCCATTCAATTCCAGATTGACTATTAATCTTGTTAATGCCAATAACTGCTTCGGTAGATGTTCCAGTATTAGTAATCGGACCAGTTACAGATACAACACCAGAGGGGCCTGTTGGTCCAGTTGGACCTGTTGGCCCGGTAGGTCCAGTGACAGAACTATCTGCACCAGTTGGTCCAGTAACTTCTGGACCTGTTGGTCCAGTTGGTCCAGTTGGTCCAGTAGGACCTGTAACAGAGGAGTCTGCACCAGTTGGTCCAGTTACAGATGGTCCGGTAGGACCTGTTGGTCCAGTAGGACCTGTAACAGAGGAGTCTGCACCAGTTGGTCCAGTTACAGATGGTCCGGTAGGACCTGTTGGTCCAGTAGGACCTGTTGGGCCAGTAACTGTAGATGCTGCTCCAGTTGGGCCGAGAGGGCCTGCAGGGCCTGTTACTCCTGAAGAGTAAACTAATGAGTTCCAAGGAGTTAAGCCGTCACCAACTTTAAAACGACCAGTGTCGTGTTCGTAACCAGCCTCACCTTGTGAAAGAATAGGGTCTGCAGATGTCCACGCCGAAGCAAGGTCACGTCTAAATTGAATCTTAACTGCCATAGTTTATCCGCTCACATTTCCTGCGTTAATAGTTATACCTCCACCATAAACGGTATTAGATGCGCCCCCGTCAAGATTTGCATTCTCTGGTCCAGTAGGGCCAACGCTTCCAGTAGGTCCAGGAACCGTAGATAAGGGTCCTGTAGGCCCAGTAGAGCCAACCGGTCCTGTAGGTCCAGGAGTAACGGATAGGGGACCCGTAGGCCCTAGATTACCCTGAGGACCAGTTGGACCTGTTGGGCCAAGATCTCCCTGAACACCTTCAGATACAAGTAATCTCCATACGCTACCGGTCCAATACCACGTAGTACCTTGAGCAGAAAACTGCTCATTAAGCACCGGGTTATCTGGAAAGTCGATTGCCATAGTCTCCTACTTAGTTATCAGTTCATTATAGGGTGGATACCTATTATTATTGGGGCATATTCTGTGTATTTTCATCCATAGTAGCCATCCAATTTTTAGCTAAATACGCTTGATAATCCGTACGTATAGCCATAATAGAGTTATCGAACTTTTCCTTTTGGAAAGGTGCGGTACCTCTTTGGTAAAGGCGTTCATCATTAGTAGCAAGAATAAAAGGTTGCCCTGCAATTGCTACATCGTAGGCTTCAGCAGTATTAGTCCAAGTAGCAGATGAAGATGTGATACCAATGTCCACGGCAATAGCACGTATGGCTCTGCCT
>Ga0105051_10002233_pt1 | contig 25205 bp, 20 predicted proteins | sample FRY02_FD_78383 | JGI IMG/M metagenome (GOLD analysis project Ga0105051, IMG submission 78383) | Freshwater microbial communities from Lake Fryxell liftoff mats and glacier meltwater in Antarctica - FRY-02 (megahit assembly) | ecosystem: Environmental > Aquatic > Freshwater > Ice > Glacier... | reverse complement strand
GACATCACCCGGATGATGGAGGCATTTTATTCTTCAGACCGTCACGCCGGAATGGGTGATTTGACCCCCGGGACAAAATACATCGCTGAGGTGGTGGTTTGGGACTTACAAGAAAATCGGAGCAAGCCCCAGCGGGTCGAATTTGAAACTCCCAAGACCTATGCCGATCCGGCGACCTATTATCTCTCACCGAAAGGCAAGGATACGGCGGATGGGAAAGGCCGAACCACCGCTTGGAAATCCTTCGCCCATGCCTTGGCCCAAGTCAGACCCGGCGACGAGGTGGTTCTTCTTCCCGGAAAGTATCATGAGATTTTGCGGCCGCGAGTCTCCGGGACGCCGGATCACAAGATCACCATTCGGGCGGAAAACCCCCAGGAAGCAATTCTGGATCTGGCAGAAAGCATCCCGGTGGCGGTGGAAATTCTCAACGCGGATCACATCACCATTGACGGAATGCTGATTGCGAATGGTTTTTTTGCCCGCACTCAGGCTTTTCTCGTGAATCATGCCAAAGGAATCACAGTTCAAAATTGCGAGATCGATTACCCGGCCGTGGCGACCTTTGAAAAACTCAAGTTGGGCTATAGCGGTTTGGTCGCCCATGAGTCCCCGGACCTGACGGTGGAAAACAACCTCTTCCTCTGTAGTGTTTGGGGCGTGGCGGCCTCGCATTCTTCAGGAGCGGTGATCCACCAAAACACCTTCGTCGGAGAGGGAAACTACGGAGTGGTCTTGATTCCCGGAAGTCCCGAAGACACCTACGCGATCGAAGATAACATCTTTTATCAAGCGGTGATGGGCTACAAAACTGGCCCTTGCATTTGGATCTTCCCACCGATGTGCAAGGTGGTTTCCGATCACAATCTGTTTTATATCCCCGAAGATCACAAAGGGACCATTGGTGCTTTAGTGAACGGCGAAAGACATTTTCCCCTAACGGCCTGGGTCAAGGCCAGCGGCCTGGATAAAAACAGTCAGGCCGCCCAACCGGTCTTTGTCGATCCTGAGCATCGGGACTTCACTCTCAAAGCGGATTCGCCCGGCAAAGGCATGGCCAAAGGGGGCGGCGACGTGGGCCGAATCAGAAAACAACCGTAAATTCTCTAAGCAAAGATCCCCAGGATGTCCGCGAGATCAACAGTTTGGGATTGGCAAAAAGTCACCGCTGTGGCGGCCTGGCAGCCACGGGATTCCATGGCAAGGGCGGTCTTTAAAAATCGCATCTGGATTCTGGGAGGATGGTTCGATTCCTACCAACCCTGTCCCCGCGATGTTTGGAGTTCGGCGGACGGAGCTCATTGGGACCTTGTGCGAGCGGAAGCTCCCTGGAAACATAGTGATCTCTCCATGAGTCTCGCCTTTGCCGACAAATTGTGGCTGATGGGCGGGTGGTTTAACGGCCGCCTGCCAGATGGGGAAGCCGGCAATGAGGTTTGGGCTTCTTCGGATGGAAGCGACTGGGAACAAATGACCCCAGCTGCGGGATGGTCGCCTCGCCTGGGAGCAGGAGCAGTGGTTTTTAAAGGCCGGATGTGGATTCTGGGGGGGCTGGAAAATTATTACAGCGGAACGGGAAAGAACCTCAGAAATGATGTCTGGAGTTCGCCAGACGGAGTCCGCTGGCATCAACAATGTGCTGAGGCTCCATGGTCGCCGCGCGCCTTTCATCAAGCGGTGGTCTTTGAGGACAAAATTTGGGTTCTGGGAGGCGGTAACTATGTGCCGGAGTACCGGGCCTCTTCTGATGTGTGGTCTTCTGAGGATGGTGTCCACTGGACCGAGGTCACAGCCGCCGCCCCGTGGTGTGCTCGACTTTGGTTTTCCTCGCTGGTTTACCGGAACTGTTTGTGGGTGCTTGGAGGGTGGACCAAGGAACCGTTTCAGGATCTGAATGATGTTTGGTATTCCCGGGACGGGCGGAACTGGAACCAGCTTCCTTCCGGTACGATCTGGACTCCCCGCCACGAACATGCCGCTTATGTGCTGCATGGCAAAATGTGGGTGGCCGGAGGCTTAGCTCGACCACTGAGCAATGAAGTCTGGTCGCTTGAGCTTCCGGAGGATTCATTTCCCTGAGGGGTAATTCTGCGTCTATGAATCTCAATCCTGCAGAAGAATAAACCACGGATTGGAAAGCTCGCATATTGCCTGCAAACCACCTATGAACTTTATTTTCTCCGCAATCATGCTCGCTCTGGCGACCCCGCTTATGGCAATTGACAAGCTTCCTCCGCTTCCTGAAAGATCCGGCACGGTCACGATCCCGGCTCAAGAATGGCCGTTTCAGCCGGGCCCCCGCGAGATCACGGTTCACATTCGTTACCCAGCTCCGAGCGGGTCGATCCGCGATGTACGGAAAGACACGGGGCTCATGCTCTCGCTCCACAATTGGGGAGGGGTTGGATTCTATGGCTCGGCGGATGGCGGTGCACTTGCGAATCAATTTAACGTTGTCGCCATTGGGGTGGATTATCTGCAGAGCGGGCCGGACGCGGCCATCAAGGCGCCGGAGCCCTACGACTTCGGATGGCTCCAGTCGCTGGACGCGCTCCGCGCCCTGCACTATGTCTTCAATACCCTCAAGGAGAGCGGTATCCGGTTCGACAGTTCTCGCATTTTTACCACCGGCGGCAGCGGAGGCGGTAATGTGAGTCTCATGGCAAACAAGCTGGCTCCGCACACGTTCGCGGCGGTGATTGACATGTGCGGTCCGAAAAAACTGAGCGATGATATCGCCTTCAACGAGCCCGGCGGCAGTTCGCTCAACGCCCGCTATTCGAGAGATCCGAAGGACCCTTTCTATCTTTCTTCCGATGCCCAGGAGTTGCGGTTTCTTGGAAATCCGCAGCACCTTGCTATAATGGAGAAGTTGGGCTGCACGGCAAAAATCATCACCGTGCATGGCGTCGAGGATGCGACTTGCCTCTTCACCGACGCACGGGAATTTGCGGAAAACATGAAAGCCAGTGGGATCGATTTTACTTTTATTCCGGTGGGGCCAGAGATGCTCGATGGGAAGATTTTCAGCACGGCCGGACATCCTCTCGGCAACCGCACCCTCATCGTCGGGGAGGTCGCGGGGAAATTTCTAGATCCAAAATCTCCCGATACGATCCGCCGCGATGGCCTCACCGATTTCGAGCGCATGGAAGACGTGTGCTACCCCACAACCAACGGCTCATGGATTATCAGTTACTCCAAAGGCTATCCGGAAGGACGCTTCGAACCTTCCTCATCCCCCGCCCACCCGGACCCTTAACCTCAGGGCTGTTCACTTTGCAGAATTTCAGGATGAAAATGGATTATGCCATTTGATTCAGTACGGGAGTTTCGTGGCCCCAGCCAGAACGCGTTCGGCATTGCCGGAGGCGATTTTTCTTCTTGGTTCCGCGTCGATCTTGCCAGCCGCCAGCTTCATCACCGCGGACCGGGTGTAAAGGAACGGGGTGTGGGATCCGAAAAGCAAATTGTCTGGAGGGGTGGCGGCGAGGAGATGGCCCAGGGTATCGCGAGAGTCCGCGAAGGAAATGTCGGCATGGACATTGTTGTGTCCGGCCGTCATCACGGCGATCTCCGATAGATAGGCAGATAAAACGACAATGGACAGCCTGGGATGAATGGCGGCCAGAGTTGCCACTTCGTGAGCGGGAACACCAGATACTTTCATGAGCGGGTATTGGTTGCGCTCGTCCTCCACCCGCATCTGGATGAGAAGCGGGATTCGCCGTGCGGCCAGGGTGGTGGCGAGTTCTCCCATCGGCCCGTCGATGAGCGAGTACCGGTGATAGTTGGGATAAACCTTCACTAAGCGGGCTCCCCATCCGCTCACTGCGAGTTCCAGACTTTCCCGCCAGTTGCCCAGGACGGGGTTGAGTGTCTTGACCGGGATCACGGAGGGGTGGGGTGCAAAGGCGGAGAACAGCCGTTCGTCCGGGATGTCGGGATCAGGGAACAGGATAGATTCGGAGGCAGAGATCCACGCTTGTTGAATGCCCTCACTTTCCAATTGAGCCACCAGCGATGCCGGAGTGGTTAGAGAAAAATCCATCCATGGCCAGGTTCCGAATGACACGTTTGTGTCCGTAAATTTACAACTCATGATCGAAGAGATGGGATCGGAATTTTCAACATTCGGGCCGCATTTTCGCTGAGGATGCGGGAGCGTTCCAGGTCCGTCAATTTCGCACCTTCGATCCGTCCTAATTGGGAGGCAAAGTCACGGATCGGATAGTCAGAGCCAAAGAGGACGCGTTCGCTCCCGAGCTTGTTAACCGCATATTCAACCAAGCCACTGAAGGGTTGGCTTCCCGAGGTATCGATGGAAACATTGTGGTGTTTTTGGATATCCAAAACCCCACGCATCCCACCTGCGGTCAAATGAGCCATGAGGATGCGGGTGCGGGGATGGCGTGCAGCGAGGCAGGCGATGTCGGAGGGATCTGATTCTTGGAAAGCTTTTTGGACGGTTTTGTACCAAGAGTGGTGGAGAACAAAGGCATCCCGCGCCGCCACCGTCTCCATAATGAGATCAAGTCGCGCATCACGGGCGTTGACCTCATATTCCAGTTTGACTCCGGAAAGACCGGCCTCAAGGCAGCGATCGATTTCTCCGACAAGGAAGTCCGGCTCCAACGCCGGATTGAGAAAGGCGAGGCCGAAAACCCTTTCTGGACAGCGTTGCACCATGCCGATGGTGGCATCGTTGATCGCGCGAATTCCCTCTTCATCAGGGTACGGATAAAAGCGTCCCAAGAGACAAACAGAATCGATGCCATGACGGGCCGCCGTCGCCAGCATGGAGTCGGCTTGCTCGGGGGCGGGATGCTTGAGGAATTCGTCGTCCTCCCACCGAGGGTGGGTGTGAATGTCGATGATCATGGAGACGGAGAGAGGGTCAGCACAGCCACCCGATATCCGTCCAGCCCGACCAAAATTTCCCCCGAAGCCAAGAGGTCAAAAAGTCGGATGGGTTCGATCTCCCCCAGAGAGGAAGTGGTCTTCTCCGCGATGTCGAGGAGAAGGAGAGCCTGTTTGCCCGGCGTGTTTCCGGGAACAGCGATGAGGCAGTGGCGGTCATCCAGGAAAATCCCGGAACTGACTGTTCCCTGACTCCAATCGCAGATGGTGCAGTTTCCAGAGGCGGAGTCATAGAGGAAATATTTGTTCGGCTCAAACCCGATGAGTTTTCCATTCGGAGAGAGCGCCAACCCGTGTAAACCCTCCGTTTTCCAGGGCACCTTGGTCTGCCGGATCTGTCGGGTCCGCGTGTCCCAGACATAAATGACCGCAGTCTCCGCCTGAGGCAGACAACTGCCTTGATCCCCGCGGATCTCGGTCGTGCCAATGAGGCAGCCGTTGTGATAAAACATGCTGACGGGGTTTTGGGTCGGGACGAAATCCCGGTACACTTCGCAGCTTTCGCTTTTCGGATCGATCACGCTAATCGCTCCGCCCAGAACCCCATACTTCGCCCGGGTGGCCATGAAGAGTCGGTGACCGTCATTGGCCAGGCCTATGGGACGGTTTTGTTCGGATCCGACTTTAACTAAAAATCGCGGATTTTCCCCGTAAGCGAATGGTTCTCCCGGGTGGTACGCTTGCACGATGGCCTGCCCGTAGATGCCCAAGTAAGCCACGCCATCAAGAAAGCTTGCACAGGTCACCTGGCCGCCAGTGGACGTGATCTTCTCCAGGGAGGGCTGGCATTGACCGCTCTCCAAATCCAAGCGGAAGATCTGGCTGTTAATAAAATGAGAGCCGACCACGACTGGACTTTCCGGGTCTTTCTTTAACAAATGCAAATTCAGTCCCCGGGGGGTGACGGTGTCGATTTGGCGGGTTTCAGGGGCTTCTCCCTGGAGGGAAAATCGGGTTAGCAATCCATTGTCACCCAGACCCACGTAACGATCCAGACCCACTTGATCAATTCTCCCGGCAAAGCGATTGCCCGAATGGAGGCCAGTCTCCACTGGGGTGCAGCCTTGACGGGTGACAATGTAAAGAGCTCCGCTTTCGGCTCCGGCAGCAAAAAGAGTTTCTCCGATCCACCTCATCCAACAAAGAACTTCGGGCAGCGTCGACAGAAAGTCATCCTCCCATTGACCACATGCGGCGTTGAAGGTCTTCACCGTTGTGGATGCGGCATAGATCACGCGGTCTTTATCCAGAATCGCGAGGCCGCCAACTCCAGCAATCTCCGCATTTTTGGAGGAAATTTTTTCCCGGAGATCAAACTCTCGAGTGGAAGGGTTGTAGATGATCAACTCCGGAGCCGCTCCCATCAAAATGAGGAAAATACGTCCGTCGGGCATCTCGAGGAAATCCCGGGCGTAAACCCCCTTAGTTTCCTCAGGCAAAGGGGTGAGGACGATATGCGCTCCGGTGGCGATGTCGTATTCCGTGAAGGCCCCGGTCGGATAGACGCCCATGTAAACCCGTCCCGTCCGGCTGGCGCAGGCACCCCAGGTGAGGCGATTTCCTTGAGGAAACGGGTCAGCCACCAGCTGGAAGTTTTTGGTCGTTGGATCATAAGAATAAATCCGCCCCCCGGAGCACCCAAGGTACAAACGCCCATCGGCACCTTGGGCAAACCCATAGACCTGGAACTGCTGATCCGGGACGGGAATCGCTTCCGTCTCCAAGGAGTCCACGTTGCTGAGGAAGAGGCGGGTATCCCGACCGTCACTGGAATAATTGACTGTCGCGAGAAGGCGTTCCTTCTCCATAAACACTCGGGGACAGTTGACCAGAGGAAGTCGGGACTCCGGTTGAGCCACTTCCCGAAAGGATATTTTAAGTGGTGTGGGGTTCATAGCGCGAACCAGGCTCCCTCCGACCGCAGAAAGTAGGAGAATTGACGCATTGCCTTCTGAACCTGTGCCTCATCGGTTCCGCCGATCCAGATGATAGTCCGATCGCCCTCCTTCCAATCCCGAATCCAGGAGTAGTTGGCAGGATGTTGTCCCAGGCGCTCCTTGGCTCCGGCAGGCAGGGAGGGATCATCCGCCATGGCCACGAGGATGTGGACGGGTAAATTGCCTTCTTCGGTTGGAAGCTCCTTCCCGGCCAGGCCCCGGATGCTGGCTTGGAGCTCTTGCACGTCTCCCGAGGAAATCAGGGTCGCCTGCAGCTTCCCGTCCGTAATGAGCGGAATTCCCTGCCAATACAGGCTGGGCTGGATCTTGGCAGTCCGGGCCAGATCACGCAGGCGGTCAAGGATGCTGAGGACGACTTGTTTGGCTTTCGTGTATTCTTCCCGGGTAGAGTCAATGAAGGCGGTTTCCGCCACGCGGTGCTGGCCGATATTCCATTGCAGGATGCTGCCTTCGTCATGTCCAACGATGTGTTCCGCTTCCTGGCGCAAGTCCGCCGGGACAGCGTCCCCAAGTTTTTTCAGATACCAACTCATGACCGCTGCCAGATTGGCATCATCAAGACTTTCGCGAATTCCTTCAATGAACGGACTGTTGACCAGAGGAGCATCGAGGTTTTTCTCGTCGAGAAACGAAACAAATCGCTCGCCCGCGAGTCCCCGATCCAGTCGGTAGTCGAAGTAATAGAGCCAGCTTTTGAAGTAGGGATTGGGAGAACAATAGTCGGTCCCGAGCGCCCACGCTTCCCAGCCGATCATTTGCGATGCGCTGGCGTTCTTGCGGACCTCCGTGCCGCGTCCTTCGCCCGCCCCATAGGTCCCGACCAATGCGGCCTTGGGCAAAGTGAGTTTTCCTTCTTTGACCCAGGTGGTGAACTTGGGAACAAACATACGATTCAGGGTCCAGGCCCCCACCAGTTTGGCCAGTTTCTGGGTCATGGCCAGATCCGAGACCGAGGCGGTGGTGAAACTCGAGGTGGTGGACAAGCCGGCTTGGCGCAGGTCCTCGCTCCAGGGAATAAAGCTTCCGCTCAGTTCCTCCGCATGGAGTTCGTCGCCCATGGAAATGTAAACGTGGCGGATGCCCTTATCGTGGATATAGCGGGAAAACTCCCGGAAGTACCATAGCCGGGCCTTTCGGGTTTCTTCCGGGGAGAGCTCGGCCTTCTTGCACAAGCCCTCAATAGAAGATGTCAGCGACTGAGTCACCCTAAAATAGGTTAGGTTGTGCGCCAGGGCCGAATCAATGTAGGCGTCCATGGAGGAAAAATCGAGGACCGGTGGGGTCTTGGAGTCGATGTCCGCCAGGCGGTTCTTGATGGTTGCAGGGTCCAGCTTCCCCTCTCCATCGACGGTGAAAGTCGCCGGCCGGAAGACATTGATCAGCGACCATTCGAATCCCAGGCTTTCCAGATTGCGCTCAAAGCGTACAGCAGGCGCGGCCTTGTTCACGTCTCCATAGACGTGTCCGAGGGGTTGGGCCGTGATGAGTTTCCGGCGGGGGACCCGGACCGGGTGGATCTGGAGTTCCAAGGCCATGGTGCCCACCGGTTTGTCTTCGACAAAAAAGGCCAGCGACCCCTGGTGTTTACCGGGAGGCAGGCTGTGGGTATCAAATTTCAACCAGAGAATTCGGGTCTCACCCTTGACGATTTCCACGGCCTCTTTGCCAATGGGCTTGAGGGCCGTTGGGGGCATCAGCCAATAGGGAAACTCCCGGGCGATGCTGGGATCCTTGGGCCAGGGAATGGGGTTAGGACGATCCTGAACATAGATGGTCAGAGCGTCGGCCGGGAGGCCTTCGAGTCGGGCCTTCCAGGTCAGAACTCCTCCGGCGTCCAAGTCGGTCAGATTGACTTGGCGGACCTCAAACTCATCCATGGCTAATTGCACCGGGAGGGTGGTCAACACTTCCTCGGGGGTGGGCAGGGGCGGTACAAAGATCGGTCCCTCCTGGGTCCCGTGCTGCCATTCCCGGTTCCAAATCAGGAACGGCGTCTTACGGGAGAGCCAGTCGGCGGTCTGGGTCTTTTGCCAGGCCGTACGGGTGAGTGGATCCGCCGTCGCAATGATATTGCGGATGAGGGTTACATAGGACCCTGAGTCTTCCCGGTCAGAGGACCCGGCGGCGCGGAGACGGAACAACTCGCTGCCGAGGAAGCAGACCCAACCTTTTCCCACCTGCCGCCGGGCTGCGAGAGCGGAGTCATTGCCCCCAATCAAGACCTCGACATCGGATTCCAGATTGGTGGCCCCATGAGTCCCGCCAATCCAGGAGGGGCGGGGACCTTCGGAGCTGACCACGCCAAGCAAGAGCGGACTCTTCGCAATCTCGGCATCGTCCGGTGCCACGCCTTGAATCTTGTGGGTATCCATGCCCAGGAACTGGCGCAGAGCCAGTTCGGAGGTTTCGTCTGCCATCGAACGAGGCGCTTGATTGAGCAAAAGCAAATGCCCGCCCGCTTTTAAGTAGGCTTCAATTTGATTCAACTCCTCCTCATTGTAAGGGCGTTCCTGGGACTGAGCGATGATGACGAGGGAATACTTGGAAAATTCCGCCGCCGGAAGGAAGCGGCCTTTGTCTTCGTAGACCCAATCTTCCTTTTCCAGAATGTTGCGGGAAATGCTGGTGACGTCGTAACGGCCATAGTTGTCGCCGACCAGGGCAATGGGTCGCCCGGGTGGGGCTTCACTTTGGGCGAAGCTAATTCCGGAACTACCGAGAAAGGCCAGCGCGAGAAAAGCGAGTTTAGTTAGTGCGGGGTGTTTTTTGTTCATGAGATTTGTGTTCTGTCAGGTTGAAAAGTGAAAACCAAAGGAGCGTGGGCGTCCCGCCCGCATCGTGCGAAAAGCGGGCGAGACGCCCACGCTCCCGTGAAGAGACGCCCGGTTTTCAAAGCAGTCCATCTCCGTTCGGTTTGACGCTGTCTTCTCTGTGCATTTCTTGCAAAAGAGAACAAGCGGTTTCAATCAGAAGGGATCCGCATTCGGCCTTGCCGTGGCTCACCTTGGGATCGCCTTCGTAGCCGCCGCGTTCCTTTTCAATCGGCAGGCCGGTGTAGGCGCTGCCGTGGCCGTTGGCATAGCCGAGACAAAGGGTGTGCGGGAAGGGGGAGCGTCGCTGGATCTCCAGACCAATGCCAATGAGGATCTCGCCCGGCATCGCCACGATGGCCACCTCCCCGAAAACGATCACCTGGACTTCGGCCATGGTGGACTCGGGAGCCCCGGCCTGGGCAATCAAGGGCAATTCCACTTCTGCGCTCCGTACCTCGAGCCCGCTCAAAGCAATGGAACCCTGACCGCTGACCGCCCCGCGCAGGCGTTCGGCCAGCACATCCGTCATTTCCTCAACAGCAGCCAGGCCGCGCCGCACCGGAACTTGATCCCCGGCACATCCCTGCAGAAAGAGGGCGGCGGCGTTTTCGGCCTCAGAAACTTTTTTCTTCAGGAAGCCCGGCCAGTCGGCCGAAAGCCGCTTATCGGTCGGATATATGGCCACCGGATGACAGGCAAAATGCAGGAGGGTGGCCAGCGGATTCGCCTCGACTCCCTGGAACTGAAAGGCAGTGAGAGTGGGGTCACAGACCCCGAAACGATTGCCGTCGCGTTGGGCGAAAGGTGTCTTCGAACTGAATTGGGTTGTCACGCGGCCGTCCGGCTGAATTGGTCTCCGGTTGTAAACCCAATCCCCCGCGTAGATCCTCCGGATGCCGGCGGTGGCAGGCTGGAGGCTGTCCACCGCCGCCCGGGCGCAGGACAAAACTTTGTGGGGAAGCTCCTGGCACCAGACCTCATAGCCGGGGTCTTCCTTCAATCGGGCCAGTTTTTCCAAATGCAGTGGGTGCGTGTCTTCCTTGACGTGAGGAAAACGCGGGCCGGAATGGGTGTGGGACGCCTGCATCAAAATATGGCCGGCAGGGATTCCCAGATCCTTTTCCAGTAGGGCACGCAATTCCGCGACTTGAGAGCTGCGGGTTTCAAGAAGATCGAAGGAAATTATCAGAACTCGCGTTTCGCCTTCTTCCAGCGCCAACACTTGGACCCGAATAAGGTCCAGGATACCCGGATAATCCTCCCAGGTGACCCAATTGATCAGCGGACCGGTGGGAGTGATGCTGACAGAAGCCTGACCGATCCGGAAATTCGAATCGTTCGGCGTTTCGCGATGGGAGGTGGAACTCTCTTCTTGTTTGGATGGGCGGAGAACTGGGGTTTTCATCTCAATAGAGACCACATGATACCAAATATCAAAAAAGACAAGAAATTCCCGCTTAAATGAATGGAGTTCGAGAATTTAAGGGAATCGAGCCCACGCCAGCCTTCGGGCGATTGGAACGGGCTCCGCTGTAGCTAGGAATGGTGCCCCCGGTTTTCCGAACCCCCAAACCGCATTGCGCCACTCGGGCTAGCAGGAGCGCAGGGAACTGCGCTTTCTGCGACCGAGCAGAGCCAGGGCCAAACCACCGAGAAGGAGGGAAGCGGTGCCCGGCTCGGGGATGGCTCCCACCACCAGGTCGCCGTTGGCTAAGGTCAGGCTGTAATTATACCCCCCGGTGCTTCCGCTCCAAATCCCCGAACCAAAGGCCATGGCATTACCGCCAAAGCTGACCGCATCAAAATTCCCCGACTGACTGGCAAAATCAAACAAGCCGTAAGTGCCAGCCTGATAAATGTCGAACCCGCCGAAGCTGACAATCGAAAGTGTCCCGTCGTAGCCCAGGTTTCTCGTCACATTCACATTGTCGAAATCAGTCCCCGCCACACCCCCGCTACCTGCCAGCTCCATGGTGGTTGCCGTGGTGCTTTCCATGGCCAAATTGCCTGTCACATTGACCTGACCGGGGCTATTGCCTGGGTTCAGGTTGCCAGCCACGCTGGCCGTCTTGCCGGTCCCGATGTTAATCGTACCAAACCCCGAAACGGTCTGCCCGGCTCCAAAGGAAAAGGATGCCTTGGCCGTGACATCCAGCGCCCCCTGACTTCCAGCCGTTCCCAGATTGATTTCCGACGAATCAGCGATGGAACCGCCGACAGCCAGAAGCAAGGTTCCGGCCCCAATGGTGGTTTTCCCCGTGTAGGTGTTGACCTCGGTCAGGGTGGTGGTGCCGGTGCCGCCGTTTTTTTCCAACTGCCCACCGCCGCTGATCACGCTACCAAAAGTGGTGTCGCCAATCTGGGCAAAGCGGACAATGCCGGTTGCGTTGGTTGCCAAGGCAATGTTCTGCACGGTGGCTGCGTCGTATTTCAGCTCCAAAATGAGATTTCCCGTGCTGTTGATATTTTCAAGGAATTGCAGAATACTATTCCCCCCTACATTTCCGACGAGGCGGGAATCCATGGTCAGAGTTCGATCCGCCGTACTGGCGGCCAACTCCGAGATCCGGAGACCAGCTGTAATATTACTTTGCAGCCAGGAATAAGAGCTCGCGCCACCGGTGATGGTGACATCCGACCGAAGGGATACCGTCGATGTGTTGGTCTTTTGCACAGCGCCAGCGCCGAAGGCCGTATTGCTGCCGGCGATAAATTCCCCGGTGCCGCCCAAACTCAGAAAATCCGCAGCGTTGCTGCCATTGACCGTAATGACATTGTTGCTTGTGATCTGCATCGGCCGCGCACCCGTACCGGAAATGGTGATATCTCCGTTGAACGTGAGTGGTCGATTGAAGGCATTAATGACCCTGAAAGTTGCAGAAGCAGTTGCATCAGAATTGGAATAATTGATGTTCGAATTGATCGTAACCGGAGCAGTTGTTGAGCCGCCCCTCCAAGTCATCAGCGTCGTACCGGTATCTCCCTCCAGAAACAAGGTCCCACCATTCAAGGTGACGGAACGATTGCCAGTAGTTCCGAAGGTAATATCCCGCGCCGGCGTGACGGTGTCCACCGTAATATTGATAGCGGTATCGGGCAGTACGCCATTTGAAAATTGGGTCAGCGCGCTGACGCTCGGCACTCCTGTGCTCCAGTTTGTCGCATCAGACCAACTCACTCCATCTCAGGTGCCTTTCCAAGTGGTTTGCGCTGAATAGAGGGGCGGCAGAGCAGACTAGGGGGAACAGGATCCCAATGTTCAAAATGAGAAACCGTGGATTGAGGAACTGAGGGAACGCTTTCATAGAGACCAGAAAGTACCATGCCAGCAAATAGGACGTAAAGGAATTTTGCTCTACTCCCGACGGGCTGCAGCGGGTCGCGCGTTGCTCGAACCGCCAGGTTTGCAATACACCGACCTCAACGTGGCCGGGTACAAGGAGGCGCATTGGCGATGGGGACGCTGACCCCAGCCCTCAGACCCTATCGTCACGATCCATGGACCCAACTGCTTCGATTGCCGTTCAGGCTAACAGGACTGCCGGGGACTGCGAGTCCTGCGACCAAGCAGTGCTAGGGCCAAACCCCCGAGAAGAAGAGAGGCGGTCCCGGGTTCGGGAACGACCGTCACCACACCGTCCGTTGCGTTGAAGCTTGCCGTGTATCCCGAGGCCAGTCCACTCGTGTTCACGCCGAAGGTCTCGGCATAGGTCTCGAAGTCAAAGATCTTGACTGTTCCCACCGTGTTAAACCCACTCTGAAAAATCAGGTTCAGCGTGCCCCCGAAGTTCACCGTTTGCGATCCCGTCCCGCCCTTAGCAAGATCGTAGAGACCGGTGGTAAGCCCGTTGATCTCGAAATTACTCACACTCCCGGACGCCAGCGTCAGATTGTTGTTAAAGGTGATTGTGCCTGCGCTGTTCCCAGGTGCCAGAATGCCGGTGCTGGCCACAGTGAGGGCTCCGATCACTGTGCCAGTGCCCTGAAGGGTCTGGTTGGCAGAGATTTGGAACCCGCCGCTCACGCTGCTTACGTCCAATGTCCCTAACCCGCTGGTCGTGAAGTCAATCGCCGAACTGTTTGCGATCGAACCGGTGGATGAGAGCAACAAAGTGCCAGCAGAAATTATCGTTTTTCCCGTGTAGGTATTGGCAGCCGAGAGAGTCGTGATGCCGGTTCCCACGGTTTGTTCCACTTGGCCGGCTCCGCTGATCACTCCACTCTGAGTAGTGGCTCCCGATTGTGCAAAGCGAACGATACCAGAGGCATTGGGGGCCAATTTCAGCGATTGAGCGGTCCCACCGCTATACTTGAGTTCGAGGATCAGTTTCCCGGTGCTGTTCACATTGTCCACCCATAACAAAGATCCGCCGGTACTGATTGTGCGATTGTTGAATGTCAGCGTACGATTCGCGGAACTGGCGCTCACCTCGGAAATTCGGATGGAGGTCGTATGTCCACTAGTTGTCCAGGAGTAGCTGCTTCCCCCAACAGTCACATCCGAGCGCAAGGACAAAAGCGAAGAGGATGTTTTCTGGACTGACCCGGCTCCGAGTGCGGACGTGCTTCCGGCAATGACCTCTCCTTCTCCGCCAAAACCCAGAAACTGCGCGGAATTGTTGCCATTAATTATGATCTGGGCGGTAGCCGAGGAATTGAAGGCCAATGATTTGAGACCAGCTCCGGAACCGGAAAGTATGTTCCCATTAATGGTGAGGGTCGTAAAATTACTTGAGCTGGGTTGGGTGCCACCAATAGTAAGCCTTGCGGCGGCATCGGGTCCACCAAATCCGGCTCCAATCACCAGGTTGTTGTTAAACGTAATCGCCGATGCGGCAGCCGATCCCGTCAAAATCCTGGCGTCGGTCGCACCATCTTTGGTCAGAAAAGTCAGATTCGATCCGGAAAATGTGTAGGTCCTGCTGTCGGTGTTGGCGAAATTGAAAATGTTTATAGATTGGGCACCATCGATATTCACGGTGACCGGAGCATCCGCAGGATCGTTAGCGAAATAAGCCGTATCGGTGGATCCTGGAATGCCTGGGGTCCAGTTTCCAGCGGTGGTCCAATCTCCGGTTGAAGTCGTCCATGTGCCGTTCGCGGCCACTGCATTGCCACAAAAGAACGAGAAGCCGACAACCGCGAAGGCGGAAGCCCAGACAGATCGACGGATAAAAAGCCCCTGGAAGTTGAACAGCGCTTTTGTCGAACGTTCGGGAAGAATTGCATTCATGAGACCTTTAAATACCAGTTAGGCTGTCAAGTCAACCCTCTTTTTCGACGGTCCACTGAATACCAGTTGACTGTCTTGACGGCAAACTGCTACATCAAGGGCCGATCTGACCGAAAATCTGCATCCCCATCGTGAAATTTCGCCCCCGCTTCAGCTGTTTCCTGATCCTCATCAGTCACCATTTTGCCGGTCTCCAGCCTGCTGAGGCCGGCCCTCCTGCCATGAAATCACATCCCGCCCTGCATCACCCGGTCTTCTCATCCGAGAAAAAACTCCCGGAAGGTCCACTCTTTTATGTCGACGCCGCCAAAGGAAGTGATGCCAATCCAGGCAGTAAAGACCAACCGTGGAAGACCATTCAGCATGCTCTTCCCTTCTTGGCTCCCGGCGACACCCTTCTCCTCCGTGGGGGAACCTATTTCGAGAACGTTTACTGTGCTGTCGTTGGCACGAAAGACAAACCAATCACAATCCGATCGTATCCCGGCGAAGTGGCCATTTTAGATGGCGGGTTTTCGGAATATCAGACCAACCCCGCCGAGGCTTGGGAGCCGGGGAAGGCGGATGGGGAATTTGTTTCCACTCGCAGCCACCGCAACATTCGGGACGTTCTAGGGCTTTTCGGAGATTCAAATGTTGGTTTGCAGACCTACTGGCACCTCGAATATCTCCTCGCCTCCGAGGAAAAAACGGCCGCCGGCAATTCCACCCCTTTTTATTGCGGACCAGGCATTTATTACGACAAAGAGACGGGCAAGATCCACGTCCGTCTGGCCCCCACTCACCAGGACCACCCCGGATTCGTTAACTACAGTGGAGAAACCGATCCGCGCAAACTTCCTCTGGTGATTGCGCCATTTCGATCCGTCCCCCTGCATGTTGATCAGGCCATGCATGTGCGCTTTCAGGATCTGGTCATTCGTGGAGGAGGCTACAACACGGTGCTGATGAATTTCGCGGTTGATATCCGCTTCGACTACGTGACGATTTTCGGAGGCACGTATTGTATCCGCTCAAAAAACAGCGGCCCGGTGGAGATGGCCAACTGCGGCGTCTTTGGCCAAATCCCTCCGTGGGGCTACTGGAGCGACAATGCTCTTCAGACCTATGACCCGGTGTACTACGATCCCTTCACCCAACCTCCGGAGCCTCGGACGGCCCGTAACGTCGCTCGCTTAAACACTCACGCCCTGCTCGTGACCGAAGGAGCAGAGGAGTCGGATGTATTCTTCTATCCCTTCAATAATCATTGGAAAATCACCCAATGTGAATTTGCGGACAGTCATGACGGCATCTATTTGAACGGGCGGGGAATGGAATTGAGCCACAGCCTCCTCAGCGGCATTCAGGACGACGGCTTTTATCTCAGCAGTCCCTCGCCGGTGCCGATCAATGAGAACATTCACATCTTCGACAACTACATTGCCGGGAGCATGACCCCTTTCTCAGGTCACCTCCGCGGCGACTCCAGCGGGCATTACTATATCTATGGCAATATCGTGGACATGCGCTTCCTCACCCAAATGTATCGTCCCAACGAAAAATTCCCCGAAGGACGATTTACCACGGGGGCTCTCTTTTTGGTTCACGGGCGGGGGACCGTTCAGGGGATCGACAACATCCTCTTTTGCTACAACACCTTCATCGTTTCTGGGAATCAGTTTGCTGGAGGAACCCTGGGCCGCACTCACCCGGACTCGGTCCGTAATGTCTTTAACAACATCTTCGTCTATGAGGAAAAATTGCCCGGGATTCCCAAAGAAGGATCCCTTGCAGGACAGGCCAACCTCGATGGCAATCTGCACTGGGTGGCGGCATCCGACGTCAAGGTCCCAGCGGACTGGGTCCAGAAGATCCACGAAAGTCCGGCCTCTCAAGAGAATGTCGAGCAATGGAAGGGAGACCCCTGGGCGGTCCACTCCCGCTATGGAAATCCGGAATTTAAGAATTGGGAACTATCCCGCCTTGACCAGAACGATTATCGGTTGAAAGAGTCCAGCCCGGCCCTCGACCTGGGAATCGCCTTCCCGGATCAGGAACACCTTCGGGGTCCGGCCCGCGGAAAAATCGTGGGAGCCCTAGCCACGAAAGACCCGCTTAAAGTCGGCATCAACCGGAGGGTTCTCGCTGGCAGCAATCCCGAAGCGAGGAACTCGGACTAAAACCGGAAAAAGCAGTTGAAACTCACGCAAAGGCCGCAAAGGTCGCGAAGGAAGCAATTGATGAAGAAAATCAAGGGACAAATCTTTCACCCGGCGGGTGAGTGGTCCATTTGGACTAAGCTCTACCCTTTGCGCCCGTTGAGGCCTTTGCGTGAGGCCTTCTGCCGTGTTTAGGCTAAAACCAATATACTGGTTTTACGGCAGTCCTTTCCCGCTCCAAAACTGACGGATAGGGCTATTGGCGGTCGGAATGTCTTCGAAACGCAGACTTCTCACGCTCCCATCCGCGTAGGCAACGTTGATGTTTCCTCCATGTCGCTTGAGCAGTTTGCTCGTTCGGTCCTCGGCGAGCAGGCCGCCGGTGGAGACAACGTGATGTGCCTCGTTATCCATATAGAGCATCATTTTCGATAGTTGCTCCGGAGACATTCGGTTGGGTACGGCGGAACTAGCTGCGCCGCCTGGAGCATAGACATTTTGACCATAGCTGAGCCCGTATTTGAAAGTTTTGCCGGTCTCCGGATCCGAGTAAGACAAAGTATAAAATCCCTGATAGCTGTAGTTACCATCCGGCCGATCGGTTCGGGCACCGGGACAGATGAGCGGGCTGTTCAGAAAATCTGCGTCTTTTGTTCCCGGGATCCGCCCAAGATAAGGAATGAGAGAGGTTGTAAAAAAAGGACCTGTAGGCTGGCTGGCTGGCCAATTCCCGCGGTGATCCCCGGAGTAGGCGGCGGAAGCTATTCCGATGGTTTTCAAGTTGGCCATGCATTTGACGCCATTGGCCCGGTCCAGCATTTTGGACGCAAAGGGAACAAGTACTGCCGCCAGAATGAGAATGATGGCCACCACCGCAAGAAGCTCGATCAGAGTAAAAGCACGGTTGTATAGTGGGGGACGTTCAAGCATGAGAGAGACCAGTACGTACCAATCGGCAGGAGGAAAAGTCAATGGAAAAACACAAATCGGCGTGTTGGTGCAAATGATGTCTTCATTCAACATGATACCATGCGTTGATTGACGCCGTTGATCCTTTTGCTGAAAGATAAAATCCATGAAGTCCCCCCATCACTCTAGCCCCATCGACCTCACTCCCTATCAGGCCAGCGGATTTCCCGGCGACCTGGATGCCGCCATTGCCAACGTCGGCGTGCAGGGCATCGATCGGGAACAGGCCCAGTCCATGATTCGGCTTTGTCCAGAAACCGAATCCATCCTTTATGGTGAGGATTTTTCACCGCGAAGCATCGCTTACCAAAAGGGTGCCCGGCCCGTGCTGGAAGAACTGGCCGGAACCCTGAGTGAACCCAACCCCCGCCAGACCGCCATCAAAATCATGCAGTGGGTGCACGACCATGTCATCCACCCCCATCACATCGGACCGACCCCGGCGGATCGAGCTCTGGGCGAGGAGGATTTGATCACTTCAGAACGTGGCTGGTGCAACGAACAAACTCGAGTCTTCATCGCCCTCTGCGAAGTGCTGGAGATTCCCTCCCGGCTTTGTTTTGTCAATCACGTCAACACGGTCTGTGGACACACGGCCGCAGAGGTTTTCATCGAAGACCGTTGGGCATTTTTCGACGCGACCTTCAACCTCACTATCTCTCTTCCTGATGGCCGTCTCGCGGAGGGACGCGAGCTTTCCGGCCTTCATCGTCCCCTCGCCCACGCCGCCTACCGCCCCGTCCTTGAAGACTACTATCGGAAGAGCCTGCCCTATGTGGCGGAGAGACCCGGCTGGGGTACGCGCGATCGTCCCAGTTTGGAAAAAGGAGGCGACCTCCTCGATACCATCGGGATCTGCAATTACTTGATCGACGGCGTGCAAGCGAGAAACTGAACGCCTTAGGATCATTTTCGTTGGTCACCCACTATGAAACCCTGGAATTTTGTTCATATCAACGACATGCAACCCGGTTCTCCGCGGTCCTACCGCTTTCGCCCCGCCCACCTGGAAAACCAGGAACAGGCCTACCGCCAAATTGCGGATATACATCCGGATTGGATTTTGATCGGAGGCGATCTGACCCGTGATGGCAGTATTCATGACTTTGAATTTGTGGAAGCCAAGGAACGCCTCGATGCCCTCAACATTCCCTACCGGACGATTCCCGGAAACATGGACAGCGGAAATAAGCGCACCCCGATCCAGGGGGCTAATCCGAACCTCGACGACCTGGCTCTCAATCTCCGCTCAGAACAACTGGAGCGCTTTCAGAAACACTTTGGGACCTTCCCTTGGACCTTTGTCCACAGGGACGTGCGCTTCACCGGCTTCTACGAGGCGGTGGCCGGATCCGGTCTCCCCGAAGAGGAGGAGCTGTGGCGTTTTTTGGAAGCCTTGGCGGATGAACCCAGGGCCCGAAATCACATTATCGTAACCCATTATCCTCTGTTCATGGACCATCCGGAGGAGCCGAACTACGAGATCACGGATCCGGAGAACTATAAGAATTGGTATTTTTGCATCGATCAGCCGCATCGTGGCCGCATCATCGACCTCCTCAAACGGTGCGGAGTCGATATTGTTCTCAGCGGGCACATTCATTGCCGGCGTCCGGTTCAAGTCATTGATGGTATCCGCTATTACAAAACGGCCGCCCCCAGCTTTGGACAAATGCCCGACCGTTGGCCCGATGGCGACATGACCCTAGGGTTCTACCGCTTCGAAGTCAGCGATGGCGGCATCCAGGAGCACTTTGTGCCCTTGGAGAAAGTGTCTCAACGGAAGGATTTTTATGGACTCGGCGGTCATCCGAAGCCGGAGGAACGGGACTACTCCCTCGCTTGCGATGGCGGAGCGGCCTTCCGGGCTGAGAAAGCGGCTTCGAAGTATTCCTGATCCTGGCCTCAAAACTGCCCTGCGGGGTGATTGGTTGAGGTAGGGAGCGAGGGTTGAGAGCTTGGGTTGAGAGCTTGGCCTCGACCACTTCGTAGCCTGCGTCGCTGTCGCAGGCCCCCAACGCTCCGAAGGGCCAGCGTCGATCACTCCCGTCTCCGCTAACCGTCTCTGTGAGCCGCCTGGCGAATTTTGGCTGCCCAGCCCAAAGATGAGACTGATGGAGTGCCCTGGTACGGCTCCATTGAGTGTGATGTTTTCAGTCTGCACGCGCTTCCCTTGCTCCTTGCCCGCATCTCGGATATCGAAAAGTTCCTTGCGACGAGTCACTTTCTGGTATCATGAAGGTGAACTCCCAGAATCCCCATCTCCGGCAATCTCTCACTAAAGGCTTCGCCATGATCACCGCTGTGGCTCTGGCGGCCGGTTCCGCGCTGGCGGCTCAAAACACTTGGACGGACGGGACGGGAGATGACGCCTGGGGTTCTGCCGGAAACTGGAGCGGAGGGGTTCCTGCTGCGGCCGACCAACTGATATTGGGCGATGCCCCCGCCAACACCGCCCAGACCATTAATTTGGGCAGCAATCGGACGCTGGAAAATGAAATTCTCATCCAGAGCACGGGCAGCCGAGACTATACGATTCAGGGGAATGCTTTAGATTTCGTGCGTACGGTCACTTCCCCGATCGGCTTCGAGTCTGGCGCCGGAACCACGGATCTTACGGTGGACTCGGACATCACGATTTCCGAAACTGTGGGTTCGGGAAATATCTATTTTGATATTACAGGCTCGGGCACACGTACGATCTCATTAAACGGAGACATCAGTCTCGGCACGGGCACCCGCCCGCGGTCCATTCGTATGGATGCTGTGAACACTACCCTGCGTCTGAGTGGCTCGAACTCGGTGGCGCTGCGCTTCGTCAACGGTGAAGTGGTCGCCGCCGGCCTCGATGCAGTGGCCATGCAGTGGCAGCAGGGAGGGGGCAATAGCTTGCTCTCCGTCTCTTCCGATCTGAATGCCGGAAGTACCACTGGGGCGGGCACCTATCTGACTGCGAACCTCGATCTCCGCATCGTCTCAGAAACTCCATCCTCAGCGGACCGCGTTTTGACCTTTGTAGGTCGCCTCAATGGCCAAAACCCTAATGGTACGCTCACCCTGGTCTCAAACGTTAATAGCACCGGCCGGATCATCCTCAACTCCACCAACTCCCATCCCACTGCGGCCAACGACCTCGCAATTAATCTGGGAACCAGTGGCCTGATGCGTTTTTCGAGTGCTGGATATTCGATTTATGGGCCGGGTTTGGGTTTGGGAATTCTTTCCGGCCAGGGTGATGTGGAGGTTGTCGGCAGCGGTACGGTGTCCTTAAGGGCCGTCAACACCTATTCCGGAAGCACCAGCATTTCGAACAACAGCACCCTCCAGCTCACTGACGCTGGCAGCATCGGGGAAACCTTCCTACTCAGGGTCGACGCGGGATCCACCTTCGAGATCTCGGGGATAACCGCTACTGGCTATACCTTCGATACCGATCAAACCGTGGCCGGCGCCGGTACGATTGTCACCGGCGGCAAGAATCTGATCCTCAACGGGACCCTCGCCCCCGGCAGCAGCCCCGGCACCCTCACGTTCTCACTGGGCGCGGCCACCGATCTGCAATTCGAGCTCGGAACCGCTAGTGACTTGGTGAATCTGACAAGCGCGGCTGGAACATTGGATATCGGAAGTGGCACCTTGGATTTCAGCGACTTCACCTTTACTGACGGCGCTGGCTTTGGGGTGGGACAATACACCCTCTTTCAGAACGCTGGGCTCAAAAATGGAAGTTTTGGAACGACAACTGGAAGTGTCGGTGGCTTCGCCGGCGAGTTGATGTTCAGCGGCAATAATCTGATTCTCGATGTCTCGGTCATCCCCGAACCTGGAACCGCTTCCCTACTCCTTCTGGGAGGGCTTTCTGTCCTTCTCGTACGGCGAAAACGTCTCTGACACGAATAGTGCTGCTGAGCCTCTGGCTTTGCCGAATGATTACTAGGCTACGAAGAGATCTCGCCATAGAAATGCCATGGCTGCCCGGGGAGGTCGAATTGTTCGGCCAACCATTGATAGGCGGTTTCGATCGAAGCGACTGGCGGATTATGACCAGTCGCATGATGAATAAATCCGACCCCCTCCGGCCGGCCATACAAGTGATGAGTTTGCCCGCCCTCCTGCAAATATTGTCGGGACTCCGCTCGGTCGGCTTCTCCCCCGATGAGAAGAAATGGGTGGGGGGCGATCAAGGCCAGCAAATGATGGTTCCCAAGAGAAAATCCGTCGGCGGAAATTTTTTCTCCATAATACCAAGGATCATTCCAGTTGGTAAAATCCCAGCCCATTCCGAAATCAGAACCGATGACGGCCTTAATCCGCTCATCATAAGCGGCGGTCATAAAAGCCATTTTGCCTCCAAGAGAGTGGCCTATGATCGCGATGCGCTCTAAGTCGATGCTCTTCTGATCGAGCAAAAAATCAACCGCCCTGCTCCGGTCCAGGAGGGATTTTTTCTGTCCTTCTCTTCCGGCGGAAACGCCGCTGACGCCCCTCCGGGCGGCTTGCTTCCGTGTCTGGTGCCACGTAAAGTCCTTCCATGAGCGAAATCATCTTCGAAGTGCGGGAAGACGAAGTCGATGGCGGCTACAACGCGATGGCGTTGGGTTATGGCATCCACACGCAAGGAGACACCCTGGAAGAACTGCGGGCGATGGTGAAGGACGCGGTCGATTGTTACTTCGATGAAACGATGGAGGTGCCCCAAATGATCCGACTCCACTTCGTGCGGGATGAAGTTCTCGCCCGATAAAAATACCACGCGATGTCAACGGCCCACAACTCGTCAAGGCCCTCCGTGTACTGGGTTACGCGGTGGATCGACAAAAAGGTTCCCATATCCGCATCACCACTCAGCAGGGAGGGGAAAACCATGAAGTGGTTCCCCATCATCATCCGATCAAGACGGGAGCCTTCTCCAGCATCCTCAAACGCATCGCTGCTCATCACGGTTTGACCGTGGAAGAACTGCTGAAAAAACTCGACCTCTAGCTCTAGCCAATCACTTCGCAGGAGTGATGGCACCAAACATCTCATGGGCGACCGGTCGCGGACCGAAGCTGAGATTGTAGTCGATCCAGGCCTCGAAAACCTGAAAGCCGGTTTCAAGGATTGTTTCGAGCGACTGTGGATGCATTTCCATGCCGTGGCAGAACTCGAAAAGCAAGGGCGTGGCCCCGGTCATATGGTGGAGCCAAGTCTGGAAGAAGAAACTCCATGGCGGAGTCACAATTTGATCCGAGGGCAAGAAGGGGATCCCCGCAGCGTGCAGGCGGGCCAATCCAAAGGTGGCCGCCTCGACTTGTTTGTTCTGCATGCCTGGCGAAATAAAGGAGTCCGGAACCAAGAAGGCGGCCGGCCCTCCGTGCGCATGCATGGTGAGAAAAGCATCGGGAATTTCCCGCCGGAACAAGTCCCGGATGGCCATGGATTCCGGGGCTAGTTTGGGGCCAAAGAAATCGTCATGCTGGAGATTCACGCCGTCGGCATTGTAGTAGCCGCCTTGGTGAGCCAGCATTCCTGCCGGAATCGGCTGGGTTTCCTTGACGCGGCTCCCCCGGAAAAGAGTTCCGTCCGGAAAGACGCCCTGTTGGACGAGGAAGAGATCCTCCAGCCCAGCGCCACTGAGATGATCGACGGCGGCGGCGGCCCGACCATCCGGATTGAGGCAGGGGATGATGTTCAGCCGGATGCGTTGGAGAGCCTCGACGAGCTCTGGCCGTTTTTTTCCGAGGGTGTCTTTTCCCGTTTCCAGGAGATGAATCAGGCTCAGGGCGAAAGCCAATCCTTCGGTTTCGCCTCCATGAATGGATCCGATGAGGGTGAGTGAGGGGCGCTGGCGTTCCTTATGATCATAATAACTGCCCGGACGATCCGAGGCCATCGCGCTGGAAATAGTCGCGGTGGAGTCCACGGGCTCAAAGTCTCCGAGGGAAAAAGCGGGGAGGGAACGTCCCCCGGCACTCCTGCCGATTTCTTCACAGCGGAGGACTTTCGCGGATTGAGCGGCGGCTTCAAGGTCCGAGAGTCGTGACTTCCAAAAGGGTGGAGAAACAAAGAGATCGGGCCTCGCGACGCGAAGGGCGGCAATGGGCTCTGGAGTTTTCAAGTGGGAGAGGGAAAGGATTCAATACAAAAGGGCATTGGTGTTCTGTGGTTTCTTGTTGAAAATGGCAAAACAAGATCACCACAAATTATGTCCAAAGGTCCGTTGAAAGATATTTCAAACCGGAATCATTCAAGAGGACAAGGATGGTTTTCCCCCGACATGTTGACTGTAAAAGCTGGATCGCTGCGGCCACGTTTGCGCCGGAGGAAAACCCGACAAAAAGACCTTCCTCCCTGGCCAGTTTTCGTGCCGCCATGATGGCTTCTTCATCGGTAACCACCAAAAATCCGTCGATCTCTTCCGGTCGCAGGAGAGGCAAACGCGACTTGGAATAACCACCCCCCTGAATCCGATGATTGGGATTGGAAATCTTTTTTCCAGACAAGGCCGCCGCGCCCTCCGGCTCAATCAAATAGCATTGAATGCGCGGGTTGTATTCTTTCAAGGCTGCGGCGCATCCGGCGAAAGAACCTCCGGTTCCGGCGAAATCGCAAAAGGCATCCAACTGGCCGTCCGTCTGCCGAATCGCCTCCGGTCCGGTGTGAAGATAGTGGGCGCGCACGCTCGCCGCGAGTTGAAACTGGTCGGCTCGGAAAGCGCCGCGTTCGGCTGTCATCCGTTGAGCGGCCAGTTCGACACGCTCCAAGTCATCTCCCGAAACCCTCCCCGGAGTGGAATTCGGCCCCTGCTCGATCAAAATGACTTCCGCCCCCAGAGCACTCATCATGAGCGCACGTTCGCGGGAGTTGCCCTGCGACATCACCGCGACAAAGGGATAGCCCTTCAATCCGCACACAATAGCGAGGCCCGTTCCGGTGTTTCCGCTGGTCTATTCCACCACCGTCTGTCCCGTGCAAATTCAGACAATGCGCCGCAATCAGGAAATCGTTCGGGCCAATGATTTCTCCTCTCTTCTCCAAATGGCTTCGGATTTTGGCGTATTCCTCACCAGCAGCGACCGGGAAATCCAAGATCTGCAGGGGGCTGAGGAATTTCTCCAAAGCCTGCCGGTTCTTGGACGGTTGAGAAGACTTCTCGCAACCGAAAAGCAGTTCCGAAAAAACACTTTCT